>JACCDX010248199.1_pt1 | contig 14760 bp, 11 predicted proteins | sample 7449681 | NCBI WGS metagenome assembly JACCDX01 (sample SAMN15323450, study PRJNA562643) | freshwater metagenome | isolation source: river surface water | place: USA:Blue River Watershed | collected 2017-08-18
AGCGTCAGATCGTGCGCTTGTCCGAGATCGTCGGCTCCAAGGTCTACAACGACAATGCCTCGCTGCTGACCGTGGGCCTCGGCAAGGACATCGCCGGCAACCCGGTCGGGGCCGATCTGGCGAAGATGCCGCACCGGCTGGTGGCCGGTACCACCGGTTCGGGCAAGTCGGTGGGCATCAACGCCACCATCCTGTCGCTGCTGTACAAGGCAGACCCGAATCAGGTGCGGCTGATCCTGATCGACCCGAAGATGCTGGAACTGTCGATCTATGAAGGCATCCCGCATCTGCTGGCGCCGGTCGTCACCGACATGCGCCAGGCCGGCCACGCGCTGAACTGGGCCGTGAACGAGATGGAGCGCCGCTACAAGCTGATGTCCAAGCTGGGCGTGCGCAACCTGGCCGGCTTCAACCAGAAGATCGCCGACGCGACCAAGAAGGAAGAGAAGATCCCGAACCCGTTCAGCCTGACGCCGGACGCGCCGGAGCCGCTGGAGAAGCTGCCGACGATCGTGATCATCATCGACGAGCTGGCCGACCTGATGATGGTGGTCGGCAAGAAGGTCGAAGAATTGATCGCGCGTATCGCGCAGAAGGCGCGCGCGGCCGGCATCCACCTGATTCTTGCCACGCAGCGTCCGTCGGTGGACGTGATCACCGGCCTGATCAAGGCCAACGTGCCGACGCGTATCGCATTCCAGGTGTCGTCAAAGATCGACTCGCGCACCATCCTTGACCAGCAGGGTGCCGAGGCACTGCTCGGCATGGGTGACATGCTGTACATGCCGCCCGGTACCGGCCTGCCGGTGCGTGTGCATGGTGCGTTCGTGGCGGATGATGAAGTGCATCGTGTGGTCGAACACCTGAAGTCGCAGGGCGAGCCGAACTACATCGAGGGCATTCTCGAGGGTGGCGTCGCCGAAGGCGGCGAGGCCGGCGCGGGCGGCGAAGCGCCGGGCGGCGAGGCCGATCCGATGTATGACCAGGCGGTGGCCGTGGTGCTGAAGCACCGGCGCGCATCGATCTCGCTGGTGCAGCGGCATCTGCGCATCGGCTACAACCGCGCGGCAAGGCTGCTGGAACAGATGGAGCAGAGCGGGCTGGTGTCGTCGATGCAGTCGAACGGCAACCGCGAGATACTCGTGCCGAATACCAATCAGGAAGGATGAAGCTGATGCGTTTCCAAGTTTCGCTGGCCGGCAGGATTGCCGCGCCCTTGCTGCTGTGCTTCCCGCTGCTGGCGGGGGCGGCGGCGCTTGAGCAGTTCAAGGCCTTCGTGGCCAACACCAAGTCCGCGCGCGGCGATTTCGTGCAGCGGCTGGTGAAGGAAGAGGGCGGCAAGCTGCGCGCGTCGAACGAATCGAGCGGCAGCTTTGTTTTCGCGCGTCCGGGCAAGTTCATCTGGAGCTACCGCAAGCCGTACGAGCAAGTGCTGCAGGCCGATGGCGAGAAGCTCTACATTCATGACAAGGACCTGAACCAGGTGACGGTGCGCGCGCTGGGCGACGCGATCGGTTCGTCGCCGGCGGCGATCCTGTTCGGCAGCAATGACCTCGAGAAGAATTTTGCGCTGTCCGAAGGCGGCACGCGCGAGGGCATCGAATGGCTGCAGGCGATACCGCGGGCGAAGGATACGCAGTTTGAAAAGATCGGCATCGGCCTGAAGGATGGCGTGCCGGTGGCGATGGAGTTGCGCGACAGCTTCGGGCAGGTGTCGGTGCTGACGTTCACGAAGTTCGAGACGAACCCGTCGCTGTCGGGGACGCAGTTCAGGTTTGTGGTGCCGAAGGGGGCGGATGTGCTGCAGCAGTAGATTGCGGGGGATTGATCGCGTAGAGGCTTGTTCGCGCAGAGCAAAGTCACTGGATCCCGGCCTGCGCCGGGATGACGATTTTGGGGCTGCCGGCTTTCGATACCGTCATCCCGGCGCAAGCCGGGATCCATCGTCACTCTGCCGATGACGGTATTCATGGCGATGCAAGTCGTGCGCACTCAAACCGCCGCCAACGGCCAACCGTTTTAAAAGTCGACACCCATCAAAACGTCATCCCGGCGCAGGCCGGGATCCAGCGCCTTCCGCCGCACAACACCACCCACAAACCCCAAAGCATGACACCCCCCCTGGCCGAGCGCCTGCGCCCCACCACCCTCGACGAAGTCATCGGCCAGCAGCACCTGCTCGGCCCCGGCAAGCCCTTGCGTGTTGCGTTCGAATCCGGCGAGCCGCACTCGATGATCCTGTGGGGCCCGCCCGGCGTCGGCAAGACCACGCTGGCGCGGCTGATGGCGCAGGGCTTCAACGCCGAATTCATCGCCCTCTCCGCCGTGCTGTCCGGCGTGAAGGACATCCGCGAAGCCGTCGAACGTGCGCAGCTGCTGCAGGCCACGTCCGGCCGCCGCACGATCCTGTTCGTCGACGAGGTGCACCGCTTCAACAAGAGCCAGCAGGACGCCTTCCTGCCGCATGTGGAGAGTGGCCTGTTCACCTTCATCGGCGCGACCACCGAGAACCCGTCGTTCGAGGTCAACAGCGCCTTGCTGTCGCGCGCGGCGGTCTACGTGCTGAAGTCCTTGTCCGAAGAAGACCTGTCGCAACTGGTGGACAGGGCACTGGCGCTGGACGACGCCTTCAGCATCGATGACGAAGCGAAGACGATGCTCGTGGCCAGCGCCGACGGCGACGGCCGCAAGCTGCTGAACAACACCGAGATCGTGCTGCGCGCGGCCCGGCAAACGAAACAGTCCACCATCGACACTGCGCTGCTGAAGCAGACCCTCGGCGACGCGCTGCGCCGCTTCGACAAGGGCGGCGACGCGTTCTACGACCAGATCTCGGCACTGCACAAGTCCGTGCGCGGCTCCAACCCCGACGGCGCGCTCTACTGGCTGGTGCGCATGCTCGACGGCGGCGCCGATCCGCGCTACCTGTCGCGTCGTCTGATCCGCATGGCCGCCGAAGACATCGGCCTCGCCGATCCGCGCGCACTACGGCTCGCGCTCGACGCCTCTGAAACCTATGAACGCCTCGGCTCGCCCGAGGGCGAACTCGCGCTGGCCGAAGCGGCTGTCTACCTCGCCTGTGCTGCGAAATCCAACGCGGTCTACAACGCGTACAACCAGGTACGCGCGTTCATCGCCAAGGACAAGAGCCGCCCGGTGCCCGAGCACCTGCGCAATGCGCCGACCAAACTGATGAAGCAGCTCGGCTACGGCAAGCTCTACCGCTACGCGCATGACGAGCCGGAAGCCTATGCCGCCGGCGAGACCTATCTGCCCGAAGGACTGGGCGACCCCGGCTGGTACCAGCCCACGCCGCGCGGGCTGGAAGGGAAGATTGCGGACAAGCTGGCCTACCTGCGCCGGCTGGATGAAGAGGCGCGCCAGAAGGACAAATGATTCAGCCATCGTCATCGAACGACGGACAGCCCGGTGAGACCCGCAAGCTGCATCGATGGAGCGACACGCACAGTCGCCATTGATACAAAGCTTTCGATCGCCGCACACCCCTCACACCGTCGGAACCGCGACAGGGCAGCGCGTACTTACCGCGCTTGAAGCACTTGCCACCCGCCCCTGCATCGCCTCGCGGCGCGTCTGGCAAGTTCGTGACCGTTCACCCTTGTCCGGAATTTTCCATGAAAGCGCAAGCCCGCAATCCATTGCTCGTTCCTGAATCCCTGTCCGGCACGACCGCGCCTCCTGCCACAGCCGGGACGCATGCCGGCACAAGGTCGATGGAGGTCGATACGGGCGCAGGTACTCGCGCGCCGTCGATGGGCCAGCGCTTCGATACGGAAGGGCAGTCGCATTCCACCGAGTGGCAGGATGAATTACCTCTTCTGATGGCACTCGACAGCGACGCGCCTGTCGAGACGCAAGCCGACACCCTGTGCGGCAACGAAGCAGGGCAGCAGCGGCCCCGGTTGAACTGGCCACCGCTGCCAGCCGGGCTTCCGGTGCTCGTCGTGCCCGCCGAAAGACTGGAATTGATACGCATCGCCAAGGAGACCGGCCTGCTCATACCGGCACGGCAGGGATTTTCCGGGCAAGGCCTCGATGCGCAACTGCGTGTGCATTGCATCGCGCCGCCGATCATTCCCGCTCCCGTCGTCGATCCCGCTCCCGCCAACCCTCCTGCGCCAACCATTCCGCCCGCCGTGCCTGTCTTCTGGAACAAGGTCCCCGCCGATTGGATAGTCGCTGACTACAAGCCCGTTCCGGCCATCGGCGAGGAAGACAATCAAGAACCATCGGTGAGCCGTGAAATCACCTCAAAGCTGCTCGAATGCCGACATACGCTCGCGGCGACAGGAAGCTTCCCCCTGCAAGACCTGATCGAGCTGTTGGCCGAGAACGGCGGTGCCAGGCATTCACGATTTCACGATGGCGAGGCTGCAAGAATCGACATCACGCTCAAGCTCGTCGATCTGCTCGTGGACATGGTTGCCATGCACGGTAGGCCGCAAGCCCGCTTTGACCAGGCAAGCCTTGACCGTTTCGGCCTCAGCCTGCTTCAGTGGTGCGGCCGTTCCGCGTATTCGTTAGGAAGACTCGAGCAAGTACGGCGCTATTCGGTGGGAATGCCTGACATGGTTGACGAGAACATCATCAACACCATCATTCTGAACGCCATGTGCCGCTCCGAAAAAACGCGGGACTTCATCATCGGTATCTTCAGCGAAAATGAAACGGAGCTGAGGGAGAACTTCAGGATGTCCACGAAAATCAAGATCCTCAGGCAATGTGCAGACGGTGAAGTCGTGCTGAACGCCGCAGAAACGCTGGCGCTTTGCACGCTGAAGCTCAGTTACAACAGCAGCGCCGACCGGTTGCTGTTCATACTCAGGTCGCATGCCGGCCAACTCTCGCTGAATTTCACGGCGCAAGGCGCCGGACAGGGCACGGGCACTGACGCTGTGATGCAGTGAATCCCCATCACGCATTCGAATTTCAGAACGAATGATCGAAGATAGATCAGTCTGCGTAAATAATTTTTCTGATCATTCTTTCTGCTGTTCGCACTGCTGATTTTTTTACCAGCGGCGTGTGAACCGCCCTTGCCTTGCACTCACTCAGCGTCTTTTCATGCAGGCCTGGTGCCTGTGCAGAGAGGGAGATGAGCAATGCAGGCAGAAAAGGCTGGCCGGGGGCAGAGTCCTTCGAATTCATTACGCACTTCGCAACGGAGCACCACCCGACTCAGCGACTCTGCCAAACTGATCGGCACGCTGACCCACTTACCCGAGACGCCCGAGGAAAGCGTTTCTGCGACCATGCAATTGCCTTCCGACGGAACGGGCGATTCCGTGTCGGTGCGGCCTGCGACGAAACATGCGGTGCAGGTGTTTGGCAGCCTTTCCAAGGTGGGCAGGAAGTTGCGCGACTCGGAGGAAGCGCAAGCGAACAAGCGCACGCAAAGCCAGGCCGGCATTGGCGAGGAAGCTGGCGACCATCGCAGCGCGTCCAAACGCCAGCGCACTGATGGCGACGCCGCGCCGAGCGCGCCGGCGCCGGGCAGGGCGCAGGGCCATCCGATCAGCCAGCCAGAGCCGCAAGCTGTTGTGCAGCCTGCCGTGCAGCCCGCCGTACAACCTGCCGTGCAGCACGCAGTACAGCCTGCAGTACAACGCGTCCCACGGCCCGTCCCCCAACCGGTCACACAAGGCCTCGTCGTGCAGCCCGTACCCGTTTTCAGCGTGACACCCGACATGCGCGCACAGATTGACATGGCCGAAGCGCTGCGCATGGCGAAGTCCATCACACCCTTCCAGCCGGAGAAGATCAGCGAACTGTTCGAGCATCTGTGCCGGTCGCAGCTGTGGCCGCTGCTGAAACTGGAAGAGCAGCGAGCGCTGTACCTGATGAATCTTCAGAGCGTTGTGCCGGTGTCTTACGGCGTACCCAGCGGCGCCGTCGCAGGCAGGGTCATGATGGTCGATGCACCGTCATCATCGACAACGACCACGACCACGACGATGCAGCCAGTCTCGCCTACGCCCATCCCGGTGCCTCCCACCCCAGTGCCCGCGCCGATGGCACGGGCGGTGCAGTCGATCCTGCCGGAGCGGGTGGGGCAAGGGAACAATGCCAGCAAGATCACCGAAGCGCTGCTTCCGGCTCCCCCCAACCCGCCATCGCCGGATTTCGCGCGCAGCCTGCTCGACCCGCTCCCGCCGGGAACGCAACGCTTGATGAAATCGTCCGCCGGAGAGATCCGAAAAATGCTGGGCGGGCAGAAGCTCGACCTGGCAACTACCAACAACATGACCGCCTTTGTCTGCTTGCTGGTTGAAATCACTTCGCATGGCGGCCTGCCGCAACTGAATGACGAACTCGACAGCATCGTCCAGGTTTTCCTGCAGCGCTACCTGACGAGTCACCGCCACCGCGAAAACGAGAACAAACGAAAAGCCGGTACGGAACTCGGGAGGGGACGCGGCGGCAAAGACCCGGCCCATGCGGCGTTGCTGAGGCTGCTGCCGAAATACCCGCAGTTCGCCCGCGTACTCGGCAACAGCATCAACGAGCTGCAGACAACCCACCGCACGCATCTCGGCCTGACGAGGAAGTTCAATGCCGTGCTGACGCTCATGAAGGAACGCCACTATTTGTCGGAGGCGCAGTTCAAGCAGCGCCTGAATGAAATCCTCGACGACGCCTCGTCGCCGGAATCTTCGCCCACGGCGACGCCGGCAAGCACGACAACAAGCACGACGACATCAGCGCGGGCCATCTGGCGCGAGGGTGGCGAGGACGAAGGCAGCGACGGCGAGATCTGAGGGAAAGCATGAACGCCATTCGCATCCTGCTCGATGACCTGGCCGGGCAAGCCTGGCCCGACCCGGCCAGTCCGGGCGAACCTTACCTGCTGCAGATCGACAGTGACGTCGTCATCGCCCTGCAAGAAGACCCAGACGGCAGCTACATCCACCTGTGCAGCCGCCCCGGCTATTTCGCGCCTGCCGAGTGGCTGGACCAGCATGCGGTTGACGGCGCATGGTCGACCACCACGCAGGATGACGACACCGAGCCGGGCGTGGCGCGCACGCTGTGCATAGAGCAGCCGGACGGGCGCGTGCTGCTGAGCGAATCCTGGCCGCGCGCGCTGCTGGACAAGGTGCGCTTCGCCGAGCGGCTTTCCTACTTCACCGAGCTCACGCGCTGGTGGCAGCAGATGCTGGCGCCGGTGACTTCGCCGGTTCCAGCACCCGCTGGCGCGGCGATCGCAGCCGACATGCCCAACTTGCCTGCGTTGCCGCCGATGCAGTGCATGCCCTGACGGAGTCGGCCATGCTTCCGCATTTCGCGCAGGTGCCGCTGTCGACGGCGTCCGTCCCCGGCGCGCCGCTGCCCGTCACCACGGACACCAACGTCGCTCCGGTTTCCGTCCAGTTTCAGCACACCGGCTACGCCCGCACCTACACGGCGCAGCCGATGCAGCCACAGCCCGGCCTGCCACCATCGCCGCCCTTGGCCACCCCCGGGGCCGGTGGTGACACCGACAGCGGCCGCAAGGTCGATACGGTGAAAACCTCTGTCCTTGGCAGTTACACCACGGCCAAGTCACTGGTGCTGGCGCCCGAACTGTCCGTACACGAATTCACCCAGCGGCTGGAGTCTTACCGAACGCTCTGCCATTTGCTGATCAACAAGTCGTGGGCGGCAGGACGCATGGACCTCGCGGCTGCCGTGGCCAGCGACGCGGTGCCGCTTTACCGCAGATGCGCGCAGCATCTGATGGTGCAGGCACAGGTCCGGCCCCCGGCGTTCTATGCCAATTTCGTGCCGTGGGGCCTGGATAACCTGAATGCCTCCTTGCAGCGTTTGCCGATGATGGGCCATATCCTGAGGTACGCGTGGCGTCCGCGCTCTCCGGATGGTCGGGTCGATGCGCCACGGGTACCGGTCCTGCGTTCAGCGGAACCGCTGTTGACTACGGGCGGGCAGCGTTCGCAGCCGGGTGTGTGGAGGGAGGTGCGTGACACCACGGGTACTGCGCGGCATGCCCCTGCGGTGGCGCCCAGTACCGGCAAGACCGTCGCCCGGCCGGACAAGGAAGAGCGCGCTGAGCCACCGGTCGAGACTATCGAACGATTCTGGCAAATGCTTTCGCTGACGCGCAGCCTCGATCACCCAGCCTTCATACAGCTGATGAAGCAGCACACCCATTTCACCAGTAATGACGAGCGTGTGCGCTTCGGCATGCGCCTGGTCGAGTTGCTGAAAGGCCTGGTCAATTGCTTCCACGCCGGCAGTCTGCGAATGGAAAAGGACGTTTTCAAGGAATGCCTGTCGGCCGGTATTACGCGGATAGGCCTGCTGAACCGCGCCTACCACGACAAGTTCAGCGCCGAACTTCCTCCGGGACAGGGCTGGCAGTCAGGCAGCATGCAAGACGGCGAGGAAGGCGAAAAAGGCGAGGTCAGCGTGGAAGGCGATGCCGTGCGCGTCCATTTCATCTGGAGCCTCGGCCACGCCAGACACTTTTTCGGCCATTTCAGGCACTGCTTCGACAGTGGTGCGCCGGCGCTGTCCGCCTTTATCGTGCCGCAGCGCGTGGTCAGCCTGCTGGAAGCCCATTTTTCTGACGAGGGCACGCCTGGCAAAATCGTGCTCAGCGAGCGTGAGCTGCACTGCCTGGCCACGCTGGATTTCAACAGCGGTGAAAGGATGCCGGCGAACTTTGTACGATTGGTACGCGATGCCGCGCAAAGGCTGGTCGAGTTGCCGCCGCTGCCCGTGTTCACGGTACCGCCGCTACCTGTCGCAGGCCGGACAGGCAGACCTGCCTCCGCGCCCGCCTCCGTGCCTGCCTTCGCACCCGCAGTTGTTCCCGTCGTTGTTTCTGAAGTTGTCCCCGAAGTTGTCCCCGCAATCGCCCCGGCCCCCGCCCGCGCCTTCCCCCCAACAGCGACCGATGCAATGTCCGAAGACCATCCCCCGGCGGAGTCATACGGATACTTCTTTGAAAGCGACGCCAGCGACGACTTCTTCTGAGCCGAAACATGCAACCCACCATCCCCAACCCTGTCCGTGGCGGCCCGTCGGGCTTTCATTCCCCTGCAGTGACGCGTCCCACCGGCCAGCCCGCGCCCGCCTTCGGCGTGCAGGGCGGGCACGGCCCGGCGCCCGCCATGGTCACGCCCCAGCCCGGCAGCCAATCGCAAGCGTGGGGCGACGTACGGTCTTCCAACGCCAACTCCTCCGCCAACTCCTCCGCCAACCCCATCCCCTCTGCCACCCCCGCCACACCGGGCGTCGGTGTCTTCCTTGACGACGCCGGCGAAGAGGTCAACACGCAGTACAACGCCCTGCTTGCGGAGTTGTGGAAGGGCGGCATCGTGCCCGAGTTGCGGCTTGTGGCCTTGATGAACTTCCGTACCTTCAACCACCTGACGATCAACAACGCCATGCGCTTGCTGCGCGTCGATATCGCCATAGCCTTGATGGGCCGCGCCCCGGACGATTACGCAGCGGCTGCGAGCTCCTTGCGCCCGATGGTGGCCTGCGACATCCCGTCGTTCTACGACGGCTTCCTGCTCTACGGCGCAACGGTGGCCAATGCCACCCTGGCCAACGTGGACTTCGGCGGCGGCGCGCTGCAGGCCGAGTTGGCTTTTCTCCCCGCGCTGGGGGCGCTGCCGGCGCAGCCTTCGCGGTCACCGCAGCAGTCCGTGCAGCAGTCAGTGCAGCAGCCACCGCCCCAAGCGCAGCAGTTCAGTTCGCCGCCCTCTCATTCGCCGCTGCCGGCACGCCGGGACATCGTGCCTCAGCACACCGTTCCACGATTGGTTTTGAACGGCACTGGCCCTGCACAACAACGCAAGCAGCCAGCCCAGAGCCAATGAGGCCGAATATCTCCCACGCAGGCCAGGCCCTGCTGCCCGACACGCACACGACGGCCCGCATTCCCGGCGTACTGTTACTCGGAATGACGACGGCGGCCGAAGGTGGCTTCGCCACGCAATTCACCGACCGCGGAACCGGCCAGTCCCATACGGTGCGGCCCTGCACGGAAAGCGGCAACGGCGCATTCGCTCTGCCGCAAACCGGCGACCCTGGCAGGCCGACGCGCAAGCGGCAACGGACAGGCGAGGGCAGGGCATCGGCAGGCTTGCCGCCGCAGCCTTTCATACCTGCGCCAGCGGGTGCTGCAGGCGCGGATCCCTGGGCCGATCCGCAGAAGGCCAGCATCTGTACCAGCTACGCAGCAGTACTCGAACCCATGCGCGCGCCCGGCCTCTCGCCGCAGGCGCGACTGCAAAGGCTGGAAGTGTTCAGGACTACCTGCCATCACCTGATCAACGAGTCATGGCAATGGCTGCGCATGGATCTGGCAGACGAGATTGCCGCTGCCGGCGAAGCGTTTTACTCGCAGATCGCGCCGGTGCTGGCAGAGCAGGCGAACACCACGGCCGTGCCTTTCTACGAAGGCTTCGAGCCATGGGGGCTGCAGAGCCTGAACGCAGCGCTGGCGCAGGCGCCCCTGCGGAGACAAGTGGTGCAGGTGTCGCTGCTGCCGCTGCCGTCGCTGCCGCCGCCGCAACCGCTGCCGGTACTGGTGCCGCCTGACACGCAGGCCGGGGCAACGAGCACGACCACCACCACGACCGCTACAGGCAGGACCGGCAGGACAGACAGGGCCGGCAACGTGGCACCTGTACCGACGCAAACCGAGACGGTAGCAGTGCCCCTGTACGACGATCTCGAGCCGCTGTTCACGGGCTTTGGCGACGACGAATTCCGATAACCCACGGCGAGGCTTCCATGCATTCGAACAGTTCGGGCCGCATGCCATTGCCGCCCCTTTACCCCGGCGCAGTGCAAGGCGGACACCCTGTTTTCCCCGGTCAGAACCCCTACGCTCCGGCCTTTGACATCAGGCCTGCAGGCACCGGTAACACCACCATCGTCACGCCTCATGGCACCGTGCCTGTGCAGGCCGCTGGCGCGCCGACGATGCAGGGGTTGATGCCGCCAGCCTTCCGCGACGAGACCAGTGAGCGCCTGTGGGGCGAATACACGAATGCCCGGGCCTCGCTGTTCCGGCCCGGCCTGTTGCCGGGCATGCGCTTCGTGATGTTGATGAAAGTGCGCGGCATCAGTCATGCGCTGGTCAACGAGGCCTGGGCTGCGCTGCGCCCCGGCATTGCCAGGGACCTGATGGCCGTCGCGCTGGCGACGGATGACAAGGTCGCCGGCGAATTGCGTCCATTGCTGAATGCCGACATCCCGCCCTACTTCGAAGGCTTTGTGCCTTCCGGGCTGGAAGCGATGAACGAGCGCCTTCAGACCCGCGCCTTCGGCGGCGCCGTGCTTCAGGCCAGCTTGTCCCGCATGGCCGGGCCGGGCCCGGGGCCGAGCCCGAGCCCGCAGCCAACGCCGCGACAGGATCTGCCTGCCGGCGAGAATTCGGCGGAGCAAGCGGGAAGTCCATGGCAAGAGATATTCGGCTCGGATTTCGAGGAGGTGTTCAAAGCGCAGTTAAATGACGAGCCCGACAACGGCGACAGCGAGGACGAATTCCGGCCGCCGGCCGAATCATCTGGCCACCACTCCATCGACGATGGTGGCGGGGCTTCGCCCGTCCCGTCGCGCCCGCCGCGCAGCACCGCCACGCGTGCGCGAGGCCGCAAGACCGTCATCATGAATGGCTTTCTGCTGCGCTTGCAGCAAATCAGAGACAAGCTTTCCAACGATCGCAGCGCCGACCATGTCGCGATGGCGATGTTGCTCAAGAGTCGCCTGGCGTTCTCTTTTGAAGATCGCCAGAAATTCGCCGAGAACGCGATCGATCATTTCGTGGACGTGTTGCAGGCGAAGCATGAAGGCGTGGCGGTGGACAAGGACAAGCAGCGCGAGAACTTCATCGAGCTGCTCAAGAAGATGTGCAGCTTTCACAAACTGAACGCCAGGGCACTGAAGCTACGACGTAAAGAGAAAGGCGGCGAGCCCTCGGGCAAGCCGGCGATGGACCCCAGCAATGTGCACCTGCTCAGGTGCCTGTATGCCAATCCGGCATTGCTCCACATGCTGGGGAAAGCCGACAAGAAGACGATCAGCCAGCTGCGCCGCAGCCTCGGCGTCTACGTCAAGATCGAGATCCTGGAAAGGCTGGACAAGGGCAATCTCCGCCTGAGCAAGGCGCAGGTTGACTACATCATCGAGACCTCGTTCTTGATTCAGGCCAAGGCCATAACCATGATTGAGGCCGCCCGCAAGGCCTGCCCACAACGCGGGGACGTGGAGGCAGCGGATACGGACGGCGGAGACGAGCCCATGGAGTCGAGTGACGTTGCCTCCGACTATGAGGTCGATGCCGACGGTGACGACGACGAATACTGAGGTGGGGGTTGCGGTCAGGAGTCCGCTTCAAAGGCCGAAGCAGCACTGGCTGGCGGGAAGGAGCGTTTTTGCAACCTATAAATCTCGTTAACTTGACTTTTTGGGAGTATAGATTCACATTATTGATTGATCTGCGTTACTTAAAGCTCCCAAAATGCCAGACCTTCGCCGACTCCAGCTGCGCCAGCTGGATATGTCCCTCGACAAGTGGCGCGACTGTCATCTACCCGCCCGCCCGAGCGTCGGTTGGTTGCGGGCGATCCGCAAAACGCTGGGAATGAGCTCTTCCGCACTGGCGCGCCGGGTGCATTTGTCCGACTCAGCCATCCGCAAGCTGGAGCAATCCGAGGCTGATGGCGTGATCACGCTTGCATCGTTGCGGCGGCTGGCGGAGGCGCTGGATTGCGAGCTGCAGTACGCCCTTGTCCCGAAAAAGCCGCTGAAAGAAATGATGAGCGAGCGCGCACTCGAAGTTGCGCGTGAACAGGTCGGCGTCGTCGCTCATCACATGTCGCTTGAGTCGCAGAGCGTGGATGATGAAATCACGCGCGCGCAGATCGAGGAGATCGCCGAGCAGTTGTTGCGCAAGCCGCGGGAGCTGTGGTGAAGGGGCTCGCGTATCCGCCTGGCGCAACACCTCTCGACCCGGATGAGGCGAGTGGCCTGATACCGGTTCACATACTTACGCAGGGCGAGCTCGACGCGTGGGAGCAGGCAAACATACTGGGCAAATAGCCTGTTCGACGCGGACATAGCGATCAGGAGCTTAACGCGTTCAATGGCTGGCGAGCTCCGGGTGCAGTTTCAGTCCGAGTGCATGCATCACCTTGAGGATGGTGGCAAAGCTCGGGTTGCCGTCCCCGGACAGCGCTTTGTACAAGCTTTCCCTTCCAAGCCCCGTGTCACGAGCCAGTTGAGACATGCCTTTCGCCCGCGCGACATTGCCCAGCGCCTTGGCGATAAACGCAGCATCCTCGCCAGCCATTTCAAAGCAGGCTACAAGATAAAGTTCAATGTCCTCATCCGTTTGGAGGTGCTCAGCGCTATCCCATTTCGTAAGTTTTGCCATACCCATTTTCATTCCTTCAGGGTTCGAGCTTCCGTAGTGGCAGCCTCGATGTCCCGTTGCTGAGTGGATTTGTCTCCACCGGCCAGTAGGATTACCAGTTCCAATCCATGCATGGTGAAGTACAACCTGTAACCCGGACCGAAATGGATTCGCATCTCAAATACCTTGTCCCCGACAGGCTTGCAGTCGCCGAAGTGGCCGTCTTCCATCCAGTCGATACGAGCCTGAATGCGGTGCCTGGCGCGGTTGTCTCGAAGATCAGAGAACCATCGCCTGAACCGCTCAGTCGTCAAGACCGACGGCATGACTTATCGTATAGTATGGGATACATGCGGTCAACGTCCTTCCTGTCTGGATCAAATTGACAAACAATTTGTAAGACTAGGCAGCGCGCAAACGTTCAAGCCATCAACAGTTGAAGATCGCATCAGGAGTTGCGGATCAGTCAGTGCGTGGGCCATTTACCCAGAGGCTGAACGCCCGCTTGATACAATCACACTTTCGCCCTACAACCCCGCATTCCCATGATCGACATCCAGCTCCTCCGCAAGGACATCGCCGCCGTTGCCGCGCGGCTCGCGCAGCGCAAGTTCAACCTTGACGTCGACGCATTCAACGCGCTCGAGGCCGAGCGCAAGGCCATCCAGACCCGCACCGAGGAGCTGCAGGCGCAGCGCAACAGCCTCTCCAAGCAGATCGGCATCCTGAAGGGCAAGGGCGAGGACGCCAGCGCCGTGATGGCGCAGGTCGGCGGCATCGGCGACGAACTGAAGGCCTCGGCCGAGCAGCTCGAAGCGGTGCAGGCCAAGCTGTCCGAATTCACGCTGGCCATTCCGAACATTCCGCACGAGTCCGTCCCGGCCGGTACCGACGAGAGCGGCAACGTCGAGGTGCGCAAGGTCGGCACCCCGCGCCAGTTTGACTTTGAAGTCAAAGACCACGTCGACCTCGGCGCGCCCTTCGGCCTGGATTTCGACACCGGCGCCAAGCTGTCCGGCGCGCGCTTCACGGTGATGAAGGGCGGCATCGCCCGCCTGCATCGTGCGATTGCGCAGTTCATGCTCGACACCCACACCGGCGAGCACGGCTACACCGAGTGCTACACCCCGTACATCGTCAATGCCGACACGCTGAAGGGCACCGGCCAGCTGCCGAAGTTCGAGGCTGACCTGTTCGCCGTGAAGAAAGGCGGCCAGGAAGGCGAGGGCGAGGCGCTGTACCTGATCCCGACTGCCGAAGTCACGCTGACCAACTTCGTCAACGGCGAGATCGTCAATGGCGACGAGCTGCCGATGCGCCTCGTCGCGCATTCGCCCTGCTTCCGTTCCGAGGCCGGCAGCTACGGC
>JACCDX010048514.1_pt1 | contig 14757 bp, 5 predicted proteins | sample 7449681 | NCBI WGS metagenome assembly JACCDX01 (sample SAMN15323450, study PRJNA562643) | freshwater metagenome | isolation source: river surface water | place: USA:Blue River Watershed | collected 2017-08-18
CCTGATGCAATTGTTGTTCCAGCTAAATTAATAACCGCCGCGGAAGTTAATGTGGCTGTAATGCCAGCTTCTTTAGCATCAGGACATGCATCGCCATCAGAATCCAAGTCTTGATGGTTTAAAATGCCGTCTCCATCTGTATCATTCGAACAATCTACCTTAGGATGCGCACTAGGAATATAATCGGATGCAACATCAAAATAAACTTCATTCGCATATCCAGTGTTATTAATCGCACCACCACTTGACCAAAAAATATCATAGTACTGATACTTTGCAGCATTTTGAGTTACTGAAAATATATTTGCACTTGTTGCGTATTGTGTTGTCGCTGGATAAGGGTAAATAGTAGAAGTTTCTGTCGCAGAATTTGCATTAATAGTTGCATCATAAGTAACTTCAGCTGTAGAAGTACTAGTACCTGAACCAGATAAAAATGTCCAATTCACACCATCGTTTGATCCTCTTAAAATTAATTTAGTACCATCATTAAAGTGTGAATATACTCCCGTGTAACCAAGATAAAGCTTTGAAAGTTTAACAGGAATATTCATATTAAACATATAAACTTGCTTACCAGATCCTAAAGCATTTACTGTTGTGGTAGTGGTTTCCATTCTCACATCATAACTAACCCCACTATTTTTACCGTCGACTAATTTTTGTGGTTGATTTTGCGGACTTGTCATGGATAAACCAGAGGTCACTTTAATGCCTGAACGATTTCCAAAATGCCAATCATTATCTGAGTAAAAACAATCTGGAGATTCCACTGCATCTATAATACCATCATTGTCATCATCTAAATCTGTGTTATCTAAAACTCCATCCCCATCTGTATCCTTACATGAAGCTAAATTTGCACTTAAAGCAAATGGATCATAGGACGAAGTATAATTAACTACGCCGGCGGAAACACTTTCGTAATCATTTAATAAACCGTTTGTATTGGAATCAGAGCCTGTTGGGAATGATGTAACGCTCGTAGCACTTACTGAACTCTTTGATTCAATCGCATCACTACATCCGTCTCCATCTGAATCTAAGTCCTGATGATTTAAGATTCCGTCTTTATCTGTATCGTTTGTACAAGCTGCTTTAGGACTTGTGCTTGCTTGGTAGGAAGTAGCTGTTTCAAAATATACTTCATTCGAAATCCCTGATGCATTTACTCCTCCACCTGATACCCAATAAATTCTATAGTAAAGGTATCTCGCAATATTTGCGTCTGCAACAGTAAATGTGTTTGCAGTTATGGATCCTGTTACGCCTGGTATCGAAGTCACAGCTCCATATCCATCGCCTAAAGTAGTCCAACTGGTATTGTTATTGGATCCCTCTAATCTTATAACCGTATTCGTATTAAAATGAGTGTTCGTATTAACGTATCCTACATAAATTCTTTTTAATGCCACAGGCACTGGCATCTGAAAGCCATAAACAGTTTGAGCTGCAGTGGTGGATGCATTAAAAATAACAGCATAATTTGCACCTGCAGTTCCATTGTCTCCATCCACAAGTTTACTTAAATCTCTATAGGTTGAACTCATAGCAAGCGAAGTGCTCTCCAAAATTTCACTTCTATTTCCAGACAACCATTCTGCAGCAGTATAAAAACAACTTGGCGACTCAACCGCATCTAATACCCCATCGTTATCATCATCAATATCAATCGAATCCAAAACGCCATCACCATCAGTATCTGCACAACTCGCTAAGTTTTTACTTATTGCTTGAGGATCATATTTTGAATTATACGAAATTATACCAGATTCAGATGCCGTTTCAACTCCATCAGCTAATCCATTTAATCCATATGGTGCAGAAGCGATTGAATTAGCAGCACTAGCATTTATGGTTTTTACAACTCCATTTAATCCATTTTTTAAAGTTCCTGTAATTAAAGTTCCAGACACACCCGCTTCTAGTGCGTCAGTACATCCATCCCCATCAGAATCTAAATCTAAGCGATTCGCGATTCCATCATTATCCGTATCGGTATCAAAAAAGCAAGAAGCAAATACAGCTAAACCGCCTGTTCCAGAAGTTGAAGTACCTCCAATGATTCTGAAACTTAATTCTGAAATTCCCACTTCAGCTGCACCGGCAATATTTTTTAATTGTACAATCCCCCATGACTGAGTAGTTCCCGTATTAGCGTTTGTAGTTCTAAAATAGGGCGTACCTGTGAAAAACGGAGCACCATAAAATTTAGTAAAATTTCCTGTAAAATTATTTGTGTTATTTGGCTGAGGGGTCCAAACTGAGTTCGTTGGTCCATAGCTTGTCAATAAATTAAATTCCAAGCCAGATAAAATGGTTCCGTCTTTAAGTTTGACGCTAAAATCACCAATTCGATCGTCTTGATAGATAGAAGCAAACTGTAGGGCAACATCCGAAACGGGTTGCTCAAAGACTAACCTATACCCATCTTCAGATTCTGTAAATGAATTTAGCATCCAGGAAGGGAAGGCAGCATTATAACCCATTGCCCCCGTTGTCGTTCCGCTAATATTTCTAAAGGTATAATTAGGGGTAGTACTACAAGATGTTTGTTCGGTCTGGTCTAAAACACCATCATTGTCATCATCTAAATCAAAAACGTCAGAGATAGCATCACCATCTGAATCCAAACAAACAGAAGAACCTGCGTATATAGCATAACCATAATTATAGGAACTTGAATAAATACCATTATCTATTGAAGTTTCTATACTATTTGCAAATCCATTTGTACCAAAGGTAGCCGATGAAGAAACTAAACTAGCTACTATTGCATTCTGCAAAGTAGAAGATGTAGTTCCTGAAGCAATGGTAGACCCTACTAAATTAATTGCAGTGCCTGAAGTAAGTATTGCTTTATTAACTCCTGCTTCTAAAGCATCCGCACAACCATCCCCATCAGAATCTAAATCTAATCTATTTGAAATTCCATCATTATCTGTATCCATATCCGTAGCTCCACACAATACCCTAAACTCACTCAAAAACATATTATAGGCTGCACTAATCGTTATGCCATCAGTGCTCACTTGATTAAGACTATTATTATTTATATCATACCACCCATTTATTAAATTTAATTTTACTTTAGTTGCATTTAAAAATGTTTGTGGAAAGTAAAATGGCTGAGCTCCACGGTTTGATCCACTTCCATTGGGTTGTTCAGTTGTATAAATACCTGTAGTGAATACTTGTCCGTTATTATAAGTAATTTCTACCGTAAAATCTTTAGGCGGTGCATCACCCCCTCCATAATTAGTTGCATCTGGTGCCCATAATACTACACCACCTATATTAGAATTGCCTGGTAAATTATATTCTATAAATCCTGATGTTAATGGTTCTCTCAAAAGCCACGAGTCTTCTAAAGCAGCAGGGGCTGCAGCTAGTGCACTAAGACCGGAACCAGTAAAACCAGAACCATCAATCGTACGGGCGGCTACACTGCCACCATATACAGGGCTTGAAGTCGCTGAGCTTGGTGTAATGAGTAAAGATGAATTACAATTGGTCATTTCAATTGCATCTAAAATGCCATCATTATCATCATCTATGTCATATATATCTGTTACTCCATCACCATCCGTATCCAAACAAGCATTAAGAGTAGCGTTTAATGAAAAACTATAATTATATGTACCACTATAAATACCACTTTCATTGGCAGTTTCTAAAACATTCGCAAATCCATTAATACCATAATTACCCGTTGTTCCTGCAATCGCATTATCAACTGTAGTTGTAGTAATTGAACCAATTGTTCCATTTTTGATTGCACCTGATCTGAGATTCTGAATATTCGATTCTTTTGCATCAGAACATCCATCCCCATCCGAATCTAAATCCAAATGATTATAAATCCCATCATTATCCGTATCACATGTAAAAGAACTAGCACTTGAATAGGCATCATAAAAAGCAGTTGCTATTTTACCCACATTTGAAGCATACCATGGAGTAGTCTGTGTAACTGACCCATCCACAAACCAAGACACAAATCGATTTTTATCCGTAGTTCCTGGTAATTGTTTTAATCCTACTACGGTCTCTGTTGCATTTGAAGAAGAACTAAATAAAATATCTGAACTAGCTACGCCCAGCATTGGGAAATAAATACCACCTAATAGTGAATTTGTTGTGAATTGATTTGAATAATTATTAGAAGTATTCTTCAAATAAGTATCATTCGTTGCAGTCGTTCTAGTTGCAGATATAGAATACGTTGTGCCAAATACTGTATTTAATAAATTCACTAACCCATTTTGATTTGCAACAACACAACAGTTATCCGATTGGATGACAAATGCCTTACTTGTTTTATTTTGTATAGCTGCTTGCAATGCAGTCCAATGATTTGCATGTATCGAGTTAAATGCTGCACCACCAAAAACAACCATATCATAGCCATCATAAAAACCTGCAGGAACAGTCGCAGATTCAATAATATTAGATTCCACAATAGTTGCTCCAGCTACTTTGTAATTATCAAATTCTGCAAATAAATTTGCACGCATTCCCAAATAACTCTCTGTTGAACCTGCAAATAAAATTTTACGCGGACGCATGTCACATTCAATCCTGTCTAAGATGCCATCATTATCATCATCGATATCATTTAAATCAGTTACTCCATCTCCATCTGTATCCAAACAAGCGTTAAATGATGCATTAACTGCATATGCATAAGAGTATGTACCCTTATAAATACCAGACTCACCAATTGTTTCTAATACATTCACAAAACCGTTCCTTCCATAATCACCAGATACAATTCCATTATTAGTTGAAGAAATTACACCCGCTTCTACTGCATCGTAACAACCATCCCCATCAGAGTCTACATCCAAATGATTCAATAACCCATCATTATCCGTATCTAAATTTTGAGTACAATAAATATCTTTAATCTCTATTAAAAAAATATCGTCAACTCCAAAGTCAGCAGACATAGGTTGACCGGTGACTTCAAAAAGACTAATAGCCATTGTAGTCCTATTACCAGAATTGATTGTAGCTTGTTTTGAAACCCAATTACCCGTTGTTCCAAAATTTCCTTGAAGTGCACCTCCATTAATACTATAACTTACAGCCGCATAATTCCCATTTCTGATGGAAAAACCTAATTTATAATTCGTATTAGGTTTGACAGCTACCGTTTGACTCCAAAAAGCAGTAAATGGAGCCTCACAGTCTGCATTAATTTGCATTGCATTTCCTTCAGATAAAGATCCTGTACTAGAAACCCAACCTGTTGGCGAAATAATATAAGCTCCACAAGCTCCAATATTGCCTTTAGTATAGGTTGTTGTAAATCCAGTATCCCCTAAATCAAAGTCCCCATTATAAACGAGGTTAGACTGTTTGATTGTAGGATCGTTAAAAATTTGGAAATCGTTTGTTAACACAACACAACTACTTCCCTCTATTGTATCTAGAATACCATCATTATCGTCATCTAAATCAAAAACGTCCGCTATGGAATCTCCATCTGAATCCAAACATCCACTGATAGTTGAATTTGTTGCATTGTCATATGCATATGATCCAGAATAAACGCCACTTTCTGAGACTGTCTCTAACGTATTCGCAAAACCATTATTCCCAAATGTATTCGCAATACTAACAGAAGTAGCCACTACCCCTGAGGAGGTTAGTGTGGTATTAATGTTCGATTCTTTTGCATCTGGGCAGTTATCTCCATCGGAATCTATATCCAATCTATTAGGAAGTAAATCTCCATCCGTATTTATATCAACACAAGTTACTTCTCTAAAATAGGCTTCCTGTGACCAATTGGCCTGCGCTGTTACACTAATTGCAAAAATTCGATAATTAAAATAGCCCTTATAGTTACCGGGCATATTAAATTTGATAGAATTAGTTATAGCTAATATCGGAGCAGTATTGGCAATTACTTGAGAACTTACAATGTCTTCCCAAATGATACCATTATTTGAACCCTGAATTTTATAAGTTCCCCCTGCTATAAAGGGCGTTTGATTTGTATTATTCGCAAGCTCAATTAAGTTTAATACTTTAGGAGCAAGGAAATTAAATTGAAAGATCGTTTTATTGGTGATGGCTGACCCGGAAGGATACAATTGTTGAATAAGTGACCCATCCAATAAAGTATTTAATCCAATAGTTGGTGCACTTTGAAAGGTCCAACCTATCTCAGAACTCACAGTAATATCTGATTTATTCATGGACGTGCCGGTACAAGTTTGTTCTACATAATCCAAAACACCATCATTGTCATCATCGATATCTGCAAAATCAGGTACATTATCACTATCCGAATCCAAACAAGAAGTAAAAGTGTTTGAACTGATATTATTAGTAAAATTACACTCGTAAATATTTGTATTTGATTTAAAATTTGTCGACCAAGTATTTAAATTAAAAGGTGTTGAACTGGTACCATTATCATTCACCACTGCATAAATCCTTGAACCTCCACCTACTAATTGAGCCTTAATCGAAACATTAACAGATGCACCAACAGCAATAGTAGAAATCGTTTGAAAGGTCCCTATCAAATTTGCAGCTCCAATCGTTGGGTCTGCATCGTAAATAGATACAAACGTCCCAGCCGGTAACACTGCTGCACCTGTATTACTAATGGTTGCAGAAACGACCATCGTAGGACAAGCACCCGTAATTGAATTAATGGTGATAGTTGCATCTGGCGAATACGTATATCCACTAGGCACACCATTTCCTACGGCATCAGAAAATTGTAATTGAGCTTCGTTGTTGTTATAAGCTACAGAACTAGCCGCATTAATCTCAGTAGCAGGAACAGTTAAATTAGCATTAATATTTACTATACGGTAATTACGCTGATTCCAATAATTAGGCGCTCCTTTCCAAGAAAATGTTGCAGGATCACTTCCAAATACCTGCAACATATTATTTCCAGTCACTGCAATCTCAGCTTGACCATCATTATTTAAATCTGCCACAATGGGGTATTCTCCCCAGGTTGCTGAAGCTACAGGTGCAGTAGCATAATTAACTGGAATTGCAAGATTACCATTGATGATACGTAAAGTAGATTGATCACGGTATACAATTTCTCTCATACCATTTCCGTCAAAATCAAAAGCTGTAATACCCGTAGAACCAGACATATCATTGGTACCAAATGACCAAATATGTTGAGTCGTTGTTCCTGCAGTAGTATTGTAGTTTAAATTATAGGCTGTTACAATACCCGAACTTGAACTTGATGAGTTGATAATAACTGCTTCTGGCAAATCTGTGGATTTGCCCCCCGTTGTTTTATCATTATATACATTAGCAATTAATGGTAAACCTCTTACTCCATAATTAAATGATGGTGGAACTCTTTTAAACAATAAAGTATTCGCTAAAGTGGTTCCATTGGGATCCCACATTACTACAAAAGTGGAACCATTATAAACGATATCCAATTTGCTATCACCATTCATGTCACCTACAGCAGTTGGGCCAGTATCGTTTGCGGCAATTCCAGAGCCAGTTACAGTACTTAAATCTTTCAATAAGGTCATAGTACCTGCTGATAGGTTAAAGCCATAAACTCTTGAACCAAAAACTAATTCCTTACCTGGATTGGATGCAATGATATCTACAATAATAACATCAATAGGGGTTCCAGTTGAACCAGATGTTTGACTGGAATAATTTAAAGGTAATCCAGCTACCCTTTTTACCAAAGCACCATTTACAATTCCAAAGACATCCGAACCAATAACAATTTCGGCAGTACCATCTTCATCTATATCCACAATATAGGGTGTTGCAGATTTAGTAATTTGGTTTAGAAAGTTACTATTATCATATTGTGAGGGTGTAGTAGATTTGTATAAATAGTTGGATTCAGTTCCACCAGTGTTACTAAAAATATATACAAAGCCTGTTGAATTCACCATTACCACTTCGGGTGCCGAAGATGCATTCCCAATAATATTAGCAATAGCAGGTTGAACGGAACGCTCATTTGTGGTTGTGATAACAAAATTTTTAGTCCCCGTAGTCGAATTTGAACCATCACCTTTGTAAACGTAATATCCTGTGTTATCATTAGCGGGAACAAGTATTTCTGAAATGCCATCTCCATTTAAATCTGCAGCTGTTGGAGTTCCACCATTCCAAATAACGGCACTTGATTGAAATTTTTGAACCATCCCCCAGTTTGCAGCAGGTGTAGGATTATATGGAACAACGCAAGTATTTTGAGCATTTATAAAAAAACTAACCAACTGAAATAATACAAAAAATAAAATAGCTCTAACTCTACAAAGTCTTAATATACTGCGATTTATCATCGAAAAAGGGATTTTTTGAAACGTACAAAAATCCCTTTTATTGTAAGAATTGCGTTTAGAATAACTTCGATTCGTACGAGTATATTCTATTAAATTACCAACATTCTAAGATTTTATTCTATACTAAATAAAGTATATAGAAAAAATTATTAAATAAATATCACATTAATTGTAGTACCATTATTCTCTAAACTTTCAATATCAATATGTGCATTCATTAATTTAATTACATTTCTAATAATTTGATAACCAACTCCATTACCCGATTTAAATCTTTTATTGTGATCAAAACTACTATCCATTGTATTACCACTAGTTAAATGATGGATCAAAGCAGCATTCATACCCATTCCTGTATCTTTTACGAAAATAATATAGCCCTCATTAAATTGTTTAAAACCAATTTCAATGAATCCTTTGTTAGTGGCTTTAATTGCATTAATAATCAAGTTATATAATAATACTCTTAATGAATCTGGCCAATTATCAATATAGCATTCTGATGGAATCTGATTAATTAATTGAATGTCTTTATTATCAATGAACGGAGATACAAAATCTAATAAGTCAGTCACTAAAACATTTAAATCAAATTTTTGCTTTTTTGGAAGCGTTTCAATATTATCAAATTTAACCCAATTCAACATATTAGAAGTCAAGTATTCTAAATCTTTAGAAGTATTAGCAATTTGTTTTATAGATGATTTGATTTGTTTATCATTATTTGAATTCGCAATATTTTTTGCTGTTATATGCATGTATTTTAAAGGAGTCAATATATCATGATTCATAATTGCAATAACATGATCTTTTGCCTGATTTCTCTTTAAAAGATAGTCATTAAGTGTATTTAATGATGCTGTTTTAGAGGCAACTTCTCTTTCAAGATCTCTTTGTCTTCTTTGATAAATAATTGTTTTAAATCTAATATATAATAATACCAACCCAACGATTATTAATAAGTATATAAAATACATATAAGGATGTAAAGCTATTGGGTAAGCAATAGTAAATGGAAATTCCAAATTATGCCATTTTGAATTGATGGTATTTCTTACACGAATAGATATTGTATGTTTGCCAAATCCTGGATTATTATATTTAATTTTAGCTTCATTAACATTGATTCTCACCCAAGCTTCCTCATCTAATTTGTATTCCAACATGATATTTTCTTGCGAAAGCATTCCAGAAATTCCTATATGCAATTCAATATTTTTAGTTCTAGGATTAAATTCGTTTGAAATATTATTTAAGTCAATCATTTTACCATCAACTATGAATCTATCAAGATAAACTTTTGGTTGTAAATTGAAAATGGGGATACTATCAGGAATAAATTGAATTAACCCATCAATACCAGGAAAAGAAAAATAATTATTATTTAATTTAATGGCACAAGGTGAACAGCCCCCATTAAATTCAAGCTGATCAATCCCGTCTGATTTACCAAAGTACCTGAATTTAATATTGCCGGGGCCCTTTGACCAAAAGTCAATTAAAGATTGCGCAGGAGACATAAACAAACCTTTATTAGTACTAGCCCATACTCTATTTTGATTATCTTGAATAAAGCAATGCGTATAATTCAAATATTTGTTTTGATCTAAAGGTACTTTTTTTATGGTATCATTTTGAAACATAAATACTCCAGCGCCATAAGAACCAATTAAAAAATAATTATTTAATTTATATATTGTCCTAAAATTAGCATTAGTCTTATCTCTATAAAATAAATTAAAAGAATTTGATTGAAAATTAAATTTATATAACCCATCTGTAGTAGCAGCTAAAATCTCATTTTTATTAATTTGTTTAACACTGTAAAAAATAAAATTAAAAGGTACTTTTTTGAATTTTAAAATATATTTCCAATTATCTATTTTCTGGGTATTTTTTTTCATTATACCAGACTCATTAAAAGAATATATATAGTCACCTAGTTCAATAAAATTATTTCGACTTATCTTAATATTATTATCTGCCGTAGTAATTAATTTTATTTTATTAATTTTCAAATCATATTCAATCAAACCATCTGAGTTTGTGAAATACAAAACACTATCTTTTGATAAATATGTAGCTGTTTCTGATGGTCTATAAAAAACATTTGGCGCATTAATTGAAGATTTTCCAAATACTCGCCCAGTATTAATCTGAATATTACCATTAGAAAGCAATAATTGAGCATATGCAGATGAACTTATAGCATTTTTAGCATCGTTAGGTAAAACTCTATTAAAATATTTAGGCCTACCCACCAACATACCTCTATTATCAGTTCCTAAGTATATGGTATTGGTAAGATTATCAATCTGTATATATTTAACAAACTCATTTTCTGGAAGTTGGTTAGTTATTAATACAAAATCAAATTGATTATTCTTTTCAATTAATTTAAATAATTTACTTCCAATAATTACATAAATAGCCTCGTTCGAATAATTTTGTATGATATTAGCTTGAGTTAATACATTTTTAGAATTACCTTTTACAATTAAATTGGAAATGGTATTTTCAATTGGAAGTAGATAATTCTTATTAATATTGTATTTGAAAAATTTATAGTCTTTATTATATAAATAAATATTATTATTAATTACAAATCCTTTTATATCATTTTCAATATACAATAAAGAATCAAATCCATTATTAGAATATTTATATAAATAATTTTTATTGATAGTATAAATATCTCCATTCACTATATAATCTAATAATTCTATATCAGGGAGCATGTTTTTTGAATACTTTTTTCGAACGCCGTATTTGTAACTCAAATAATCATCTTGTCCACTAAGTTTGATCTTTTTATGTTGTAAAACTGCCTTGTTCTTATCAATTAGAAATACTGACTCATCAATTAATTTTCCATATAAATTCCCATTATGTGTCTTATCAAAAAAAACAATTCGACCGTCTAAAATTTTAGATTGCTCGTTTTCTCCAAAACTTTGAATATCATGCCCATTATATCTAACAATACCAGATTCTGTAGCTATCCATAAAAAACGATTCTTTTCATCAAATTGCAAACCTTTGATAGCATTGGTTGGTAAACCATTGTCTGTATTAATTCTCTCGAAATTATATTGTAATTGAGCTCCTGTTGTTGAGAAACAAATTAGAAAAAGACCCAAAATAATGGACCTTATAAAATACTTAGTAGCTAATTTGATGTACATGTGCCAATTGTAATAAATGGGTAAATGAATCCGCTTTTACTTTATCAAATATATTTGATTTAATAGTAGAAACGGTATTCATTTTTAGGCCTAACAAATTGGCAATTTCTTTGGTTCTATAACCATTTAATAAATAATGAAGTATTTCTAATTCTCTCACAGCCAATGTAGAAAAAGGATTACTGGAATCTTCCATCTTCTTTTTTAATACAATGGGTTGGTTCTTGATAAATAATTCTAAATGGTAATTAATTTCAGTTTCAGAAGCTCCTTTATACAAATAGGAATGTATATTAAATTTATTAGCAATTTTACCATACACTTCTTCAGGCTGCATAGAATGCATTAGAATAGATAAATTCGGGTATTTATCATTAATTTTTTCCAAATACTCTACCGTGTTGCCATCAGGTAAAATAATATCTAAAATCAAATGTGTATAATGATTATTAGCTAAGGCCTCCATTAATCCAATGCAAGTACTTACGTCGTCAACTGTTTGAACCTGCAATCTGTTCAAAATTGCAGTCAACCCCATCTTCACAATGCTATGATCTTCAGCGACTAATACTTTTGGTTCCATGACCTTAGACATTTTTTTCAAATTTAACAAGTTAATATAGATTTAAACTGTTTGAGTTTGTAGAATTAATTCTATTTTTAAGTACTAAGTCTTTAAATAGATATAAATCTAGGATGATAATCTTAGATTTCATATATTTTTATATCAGCTTATATTAGCTATATCAAAACAATTCCTTATTATATGTTTAGTTTAAACAATATAGTAAAAGATGATATTTTAGAAGTTTGCTTCTCGAATGAAGATACTGAAAGCAAAATCTATACCATCACCAATGCCAAGGGTGTAGATATTTTGCAAGGCAAAATCACTGGTCAAACACAAAGAACTTGTTTGTATGTGGGTGATTTGAAAAAAGGTGTATATACCTTTACATTAGGTAAGGATAATTCTCAAGAATTCACTATTCAGTAGCCAAGAACCATTTATTTTAATTTGATTAAATTTGATGAAAATCAATTTAATTGAAAATCTCTATTTGCTCCGTTGGTAAAGCCAATGAATCTTATATTAATGAAGGCGTTGATCAGTTTACTAAAAGAATTGGGCACTACTACCTTATAGACTGGTCATTGATTACTCCCAGTAAATTAACCGATCCAGTACAGATAAAAAAAGCTGAAGCGGAATCCATTATAAAAGCTTTATCAAAAACTGATATACTTATTTTATTAGACGAAAAAGGAAAGATGCTAGATTCTCCGGGTTTAGCTAAACTGATTCAACAAAAAGCCAATCAAAGTGCGCAAAAAATTGTTTTTTTAATTGGTGGCGCCTATGGTGTAGATAAAAGCATTAAAGAACGTGCAAATTTTACTTGGAGTCTTTCAGAATTAGTATTTCCGCACATGTTGGTTAGATTAATCTTAGCTGAACAAATTTACCGTGCATGCAGTATCTTAGCGAACGAGAAATACCATCACGAATAAGATTATTCAAATAGCTATCTACATTATGTCCATCACTATCATCATTACTGTCATCACCGTTATCATTTCTATCTTGGCCATGTACAATGAGCCTTTAATGGATAGAATGATTTTTAACCCTTATACTGTGGTTAGGAAGAATGAATGGTACCGATTTATCAGTGCTGGATTTATTCATGCCGATTTTATGCATTTGGCTTTTAACATGTTTTCTTTTTACATGTTCAGTGATTATGTAGAGCAGTTCTTTAGTATGATTTTTGGTGCCCAAGGATTTACATTGTATATCATTCTTTACCTGAGCGCTTTAGTTGTTTGTTTGATTCCAACTTTTCTACAACACAAAAATCATTATAACTATAACAGTTTAGGCGCCTCCGGCGCCGTATCAGCCATTGTATTTGTGGGCATTTTTCTACAACCCACTATTCAAATTGGCTTTTTCATTATACCTCCAATTATTCCTGGATTTATATTTGGTCCTATCTATTTAGCCATCACCGCCTATTTATCTAAGAATGGGCAAAGTGGCATCAATCATAGTGCACACCTTTGGGGATCTATCTATGGCATAGTCTTCTTAATAATTACTGCTAAATTCTTAGGAAATTATGATGCTGTTGGTTTGTTTATAGAACAAGTAAGGGCATATCTGCATTTATAGTATCGTAAGCCTAACTATCTGCTTTGTATTTTCGGTAATTCGAAAACGATGATCTATTCTTTGACCAACTACCCAAAGAATTCTATCACCAGAAGCAATAACGGTTTGCTTTTCTTTTTCTATTGGACTTAATTTAGCAGCTCCTAAAAAATGATTTAATTTCTTTTTCTTGTTATTTCCTAATGGATAAAAATAATCTGTTGGTTGCCAAGACCTGATTAATAATGGCCAGTCTAATGAATCTGCATCAATACATGCTACTTTTTTATCTGAAGGAATCTCCCCTAAAGCCTCCCTACTCAATGCTTCCACTTTTATTGAAAATTGAGTTAATTGTAAAACACCCTCTCCATAAATCAATTGATGCTCCATCGTATTACTCAAGGGCACAATTTGAATCATATTCTTATACTTCACTAATTTATGGGTATCACTTACCATATAAGCACCTGTATTAGCTGATAATAATTTATGTACTTCTGTAATTTGTTGTGGTCTAAAACCCAAGGTCTTAATGAGTCCCCATGTATAGGTTTCGTATTGTGTTACTTTTTGCCATTGAACAATATCAATACAATCAATACCCTTATATTTTCTGAGATATTTTTTCCAAAATATATTTACCGTTTCTGATATAATTTCATCCGCTTCTTTTAAGCGTTCTACCGTGCTTAAAATATTTTGTGAAGCATTGGTATACAATTGAGTGACTTGCGGCATCAATTGATTACGTATATAGTTTCTAGTATAATCGTCTTTTGCATTCGAACTATCTTCAACAAAATTCAAGCCATGCTCTAAAGCATATGCTTGAATGGCTGCTTTTGTAAAAGCCAATAATGGTCTTGCTAATGGAATACTATCTTTTCTGTATGGTGCAATACCCGTTAAACCATGAACCCCAGTTCCCCTAAAAAATTGCATCAATACCGTTTCTACTTGATCATCTGCATGATGCGCGGTTAACAAGAAAGCAGGTTGATCTAAAGTTTTGATAATGGATTCAAACCATGTATATCGAATCTCTCTAGCAGCTTCTTGAATACCCATTTTGTATGCTTCTGCATATTTAGCAGTTTCA
>JACCDX010879731.1_pt1 | contig 14751 bp, 15 predicted proteins | sample 7449681 | NCBI WGS metagenome assembly JACCDX01 (sample SAMN15323450, study PRJNA562643) | freshwater metagenome | isolation source: river surface water | place: USA:Blue River Watershed | collected 2017-08-18
GCGCAGAGGGTGGTCCTCATGCTGCTGGTCGCGGTGCAGTTCAAGCTGTGGGTGGACGAGGCCCGAGCGCACTTGACTAAATAAAGGCCGGACAGGTGGATGGGCCCACTGACGATGACAAGCAAGACTCAGAAGACGCCCGAGGAGCTGGACGAGGAGGAGCTGCGGGAAGTGGAAACGAAGATGAAAGAGGTGCTGGACCTGATGACGGCGCGGCACCACCGGCACCGGGCGGACGAGTCGCTTGAAACGGCGAGGCTGCGGCGGGACGAGCACGCGGGGAACCGCCAGCCCGTGTACCACATCACGTCCAGCCACCACGTGGCGACGACGATGCACACCAAGACGGCGCTGGACCTGGCCGAGCAGATCAAGCTGCGGATCCAGCTGGGCAAGTACGCCCTGGAGCTGGACGACGCCCTGCAGCGCCTGAGCGAGCGGCAGGTGGCCGTGCTGGAGCGGATGCTGGGCCGGTCGCGGTATTAGGCGCCTCCTTGCGGTATAAAAGCTCGGGAACGCGCGCTCTGTCAAACAGCATCTCAGTATGCCCGTTGCTCTGTCACCCGAGGCCCAATGCCTGGTCTTCAAGTTCCCGCTGCGCGCGCCGGGTGAGGGCGAGCTCCTCGCCAAGCCCATGCAGGTCAAGGAGTATCCCAATCTCATGCAGGACATGGCCCGGCACCTTCGCATGGTCGGGGGGTCGGAGAATCTGATTCGCGCCGTCAAGGCCGACGGGCACTCGATCCTGATCTACTGCACGCCGGGGGCCACGGTTTGCCTGGTCGTGCACCGCACCAAAAAGGGAGGGGTGGTGTTCAAGGAGCTTGAGCTGAAGGACTACCTGACCTCCGCTGCCTTTGAGCTCTCCGCGATCTTCAAGGCGGAGCTCGTGGCCTACTACGACGGGGTGGAGATGGGCTTTTTGGAGGTCGAGCCCATGGTGAAGCTGTTCGAGCAGAACATGCGCTGCAACATGAGCGGCTTCCGGCTCGAGATCCGCATCTTCGGCGTGCACTCCATCAAAGTGCCGGGCGAGATGGCCGAGCGCTCCGGCCTGGAGCTGCACGGGCCCAAGTACTCGCAGGTCATGGACGCCCTCGTCCGCAAGACGGAGGACGGGTTTGTGACCGTCATCGAAGGCGTCAACTTCCGGGTCTCCCTGGGCACGGACGGACAGCTGCATTTTTACAGGGAGGGCAAGAAGGTCGCCACGAGCGCGCAGGAGTTCTTCGATCTTTGCATGCAAGAGGCCGACAAGTCTGGAATCGAGGGATTCGTCCTGGTTTCCGGGCTGCTCAGGGAGTCCAAGCTTGACACGTACGAGATTTTGCGACTGGGCGACTCTGTCAAGGTGAAGCGCGAATTCAAGGTGAACCTGGTGGCCTGTCGCGTCGAAGAGGCCTGGAGCGACAGGACGGAGGTCTGGCTGTTCGGCAGAGACAAGACGGGGCTCAAGTTCGTCGGCAAGACCGACAACGAGCGCATCGCCTCATACCTCAAGGGCCGAACGTGCGCGTTCGAGATTAACGACCCGAAGACCGAGAAATTGCTCTATTCGCAAAAGCCTACTGTTCTGACGGACATGCCCAGGTGCTTCCAGGGCCTCGAGTTGGAGTGCACGAACTTTTCCAAGACCCACTTCAACGTGATCGGGTTGAAGTACAAGATGCGGAAGGTGGACTACCCGCGCTTTGAGTGGCTCTCGAACACAAAGGAGGTGGCCATGGCCAGCCCGCACTTTGTTCAGACCAAGATGGCCTCGGACGCGTTTGCCATACGCATCAGGAGGGGCACCGACAACCCCTTGATCCGGCCGGGTGGATGTAAGTTTGTCCCCGAGCCAACGGAGCAGAAACCGCTCAAGCGCCACAACACGCCTCCCAGGCAGCAGGAGGAAGAGCCCGTCCTTAAGCGCGCGAAAGTCGAGAATCCGCGCGTGGCCGTCGACCACCAGGAGCTCATCATGGGCCCGATCGCGCTTGCAGTCACCAAGAAGCGGCTCCGCAACTGGGGAGCGAACGTGTTTTTCCGCGAGTCTGAGGAACCACAGATCGTTGTGACGTCCGAGGCGGGCAAGCGCAGGCGCAAGCTCTCTGTGCCGCATTTCACGCTCGACGAGTTGATGACTCGTTTCGAAGGGGCTTCCGACACCCAGCAGGAATGGCAGGCTTGCCTCGAGGACGAGGGGCCTGCTCTCGCTCCGGGGGAGCTGTTCTTCCAGCGCAGGCTGGGCATGGATCTTCCCCCGCTCTGAGCTGGGGTGCTCAAGCTTGAGCTGAGCTGACAGGGCCATGTGTTGTGCGCCCATTAAACCAGCGTTTTCTTAAGCCCGCTGTATATTAGCCGTGCCCGACTCCGCGCGCCCGGCATGCGCATCTCCATCTCCCCCGGCCAGGCGGTGACGATTCACGGGTGGCTGCGCGCGAGGCAGGCCCTGACCTGGGCGGACGTGCTGTATGTCAAGGCCATGACGTACCAGACGCTCCTGTCGTACAACATTCCCGAGCAGGACCTCTACATCCTGCAGCCGGACCTGCAGGCGTGGATACGGGCGGGGCGCGCGACGCTCGCCGACTGCCCGCGGATGCGCGCGTGGGATGCGCACCCGATACGGGACTTCAAGGCGGATCTGGCGGACCTCGTGAGCATGCACTGGTCGCACGACACGCTCACGCGCATGGGCGTGGATACGAGGAGCTGCTGGGCCTGGGCCTGACACCCGAGACGATGAACCTGTTCGGCTTCACTCTTATGATGTGGTCGGCGCTGGGGTTCCGCCGGACGCACGCCGAGAACATGCCCGCCCACACCCTGCTGCGGATGTTCGGCATGCCCAAGCACGACGTGCTCATGTCCCTGCGGTAGCGCTGGCCATGCACGCCCAAGCACGTCCTGCTCATGTCCCTGCGGTAGCGCTCATGTCCTCGCGGTAGCGCTGGCGGCCACGAGCTTATGGGTCTGGAGCAGGTCGATGGTCTCGTTGATCGGGTACCCGAAGCACAGCCCCAGGAGGGCGAGCTTGATGTCCTCGGGGAACTCCTCGAACGCGACGTGCCGGGCGAGACGAATCAGCGGCGTCTCGAACAGCTCGCGGTCCAGCTTCACGCCTTCGCGCGCGTACCGGGCGATGGTCTGGTCTGCGTCGAAATACTGGCCGAGCGTTGCGACCCCCTGGTAGACCACCGCGGTCCTACGCCCCTTGCTGGTGAAGAAAATGCTCTGGTGCAGGTTCAGCCTGTGCAGCGTGTCCACGAGCGTCTTCTCAGGCACCAGCGTGCGACGGGGGCAGCGCAGCAGGATGGTCGCGAAGGGCTTGACGCCCGCGGACACCCGCAGGATCAGGTCCCGCACGTGCTCGTCCCCGTCCTCGCCCCTGAACTCGTAGTTTGCCTCCATGTCCTCCTGTGTCAGCCGGCGCGGGCTCTGTGCCCTCGGTATGATGTGGTCGGGCACGTTCAGCCAGAGCGAGCGGATCTGCGTGCTGCTCCTGGGCACCGGCTCGCGGGGCTGTTTTGGGGGTTTGCCTCGGGGCCTGCCTCGAGGCTTGCCTCTTTTGGGCTGCTCCATCGTTCGCGAAACAACAAGAGGACGCACGGGAGCCCCCACGCGTGTTTTTGCGCACAGTTTTTTTTGCAGAGTGTGTCCCTCTCACATGCTCTGCCGGGCGATCTTGATGTCGCACATCTCGTTGGGGCGCGCGCTCGCGATGGCGACCCCGAACACGCGGTACCAGTCCATGAGGCGGGGGTTTTCGTCGTCGCGGAAGTACGGCTTGATCTTGGCGACGACCTTCATCTTGTCGGCCCGCTGCCCGTAGCCGAGGTCGTAGTGCGCCTGCCTGATCTGCGCGTCCGCCGGCGTCTGCCAAGAGGGGTCTTCCGCGTTCAACACCGTCTTTGGGTCGACATTGCACGGCGTGTCCCCATCCCAGATGTTCAGGTAGGGCTTGCGCCGCCCGTCCTGCTGGAAGTCCTCGCGCTCGAAGCTCCAGTAGAACTGCACGAGGTCGCCGGGAAAGATCTCGAAGTCGCCGTTCTGCACTGTGCGCAGGCCCCCGATCATGACGGACGTCATGGTGTCGCCGCTGTTCGCGTGCGCGTATCCCAGCGTGTTGGCGTACCCGACCGTGAAGTAATCGTACATGAATTTCAGGAACGGCCGGGTGCCCATCGAACCATTCGGTTTTGAATGGAACGCCTCCTTGCCCCTCATGTTCGCCATAGGATTGCCCGGGATCCTGGGCGACACGTGCACGTCATCTTGGAAGAACTTGACAATGTGCGCTTTCTCACGCACGGTGCGCGCGTAGTGGTTCATGAAGCGGATCATGTTGATGGCCACGCGGGTCTCCTCGCGGTCCGCGAGGCAGCCGAGGTTGCTGATCACGCGGGGGTACGCCGAGTTGGCCACGCGCTTGACCGTCGTTCTGGCGTCCCAGGGCCGCCCGATGCCGACGACGAGCTCGTCCTTGTGGACGCAGTAGCGATACTTGTTCCGCTGGAGCTCCTCGCCGTCCTCCATGACGAAGCGCATCATGTCGTCGGTGGACACGCGACACTGCTGGATGTGCTTGCAGGCGGAGTCGAGGCGCGTGTTGGTCCCCTGTGCCAGACTGGGCTGAAACGGCAAAAGGTAGTCTGTCATATCTCGGCCAAACTGGACGCGCCGTGTCTTAAATATGCAGAATGCCACGACTCCACCAGGGGGGTCGTAACAGAACGTACGCACAGCCCGCCAGCGCCAGGCTGATGACGAGATACCAGAACACCTCCCTGCGGCCGCTCGCGCCCCTGTGGAAGACGATCGTGTAGCCCGACAGGCTTTGCCGGCATGCGCGGACGCTGATCTGCACCTCCGGATACTGAGCGGCCACCACGTCGGTGCACCTACAGCTCCAGTGCATGCAGTCGTACAGCAGCAGGGTCCTCGAGTCGACGATCTGCGCCCGCCCCCCGACCCGCTCGGCGTTGGACAGCTGCAGGACCAGCATCCGGAGCCCGTCCATACTGTCCGCCCGCATCTGCAAGCCGGCGATGCGCGTGCCCACAGTATAAAACGAGACAAAAAATCCCGACGGTCACCATGCAGGGCGCGTTCCCCGTCAACGCCGATTGGCCCAAAGTGCTTGACCCCGACAACGACGAGAGCGTCACACGCAAGGTCCGAAGCGACAACGTGGCGAGGGAACTGGCCCGTCTAGCCAGGACACGCGCCCCCGGCCCGCCGCCGCCCAACAACCCGCTTCTCCGGTACACGCACGGACCGTTCCCGCCGACCACGCACTTCAAGCTCCTGGGCCTGACGATCTACGTGCTCAAGGGAACCGTTCCCTTCGAGTCGCAGGAGCTGCGCATGGGCCAGCTGGGCCATTACTTGGTCACGACCGTCGTGGACAACGTCGGCACGAATGCTGTGCCCGTGCTGCGCGCCAGGCCCTTTATCGATCCGATCCAGGACCAAACGGTCGACGCAAGGGCCACCCTGCCAAAGGCGCCCGGCACCGAGGTTGGGGACCGGCGATTCCCGCCCAACCCGCAGTACTGCCAGCCCTACCGCGACTACATCCCCGCGGACGAGAGCTTTTACGAGATTGGCCGCACGGTGCTGAGCAACGCGCTGGAGAACGCGGAGGCACTCGACCTGTCGTTCGCGCGGCGCCTGGAGGGCCTGAGCAACCTGCCCTTCCAGACGTGCTGGGACTGCATCGACCCCGATTACGACCCCAGCGACCGCCCCCTCCTGCGGGACCAGTTCATCGCCAAGTACCTGTCCAAGTTTTACGAGGGCAACGAGCCGTCCGAGCTGGGCCCGAGCGCCGCCGACGTCGCGACGGAGGTGATGGAGAAGCACCGCGCGCTGTGCCAGGCCTGGGCCAGGAAGCACTACCGGACCCTCACGCCGTACGTGACGAGCCCCGCGGAGGCCCTCGCGTCCGACTTCTACAAGTTCGTGGAGATGTACTTCCCGGAGTCGCGCAAGCTGAGCCGCGCCGAGCTGGCACGGGTGCTGATGCGGCACCCCGAGACCGCCACCGACTTCGCGGTCTGCCTGTACAACTTCATCAACTCGCTGGAGCAGTCGCGCGCGGGCCGCAACGCCAGCTACAAGGCCATGTCCGCGACGTCGGCCGCGCGCGTCGCGAGCTACAAGCGCTTCGGGGACCTGCTGAGCGAGAAGATGGGCTCGCTGCGAGCATTCTTCGCCGAAACGCTCGCCGACCCTCACCGGAGCCGGTTCCACCCGTATCTTGTGGACTGGCACACGATCCTCGGCCAGATGCCGCAGGTGCACCGGTTCTTCGACAGCTCGGGCTCGTCTCTGTTCCCGGCCAAGCGGGCGCGCAACCCTGCCGCGAGGGACCGCGTGCCACCCTGGAAGTTTGGCAAGACGTGAAAAAACTCGTCTTGCCCTGGAAGTTTGGCAAGACGTGACCCAACGTCCCGCAAGTCTGGCAAGGCTCAACCATTGCGTATTAACGCGAGAGGCATCCGGCACGCCGCCGCGAGAGATGTGCCTGATGCGCATGATCGACAGGATTTTCGACGACAAGCGCCTGGCCGTCTGCGTGCTCATGGTATGGCTGTGCATCGTCATGATCGTCTTCAAGGACATTGGCCTGCTGGAGACCTCGTTCATGTCGTTTGGGCCGTCGTCGACCGCCAAGTTCATGGGGGTCGTCCTGGACACGTGGTACAAGTGGGGGATGGTCGCCGTCTTCACGCTCGTCAACACGTCCATCAACGACTTCATGTCCGACGCCATCTCGCCGTGGATCATCAACACCATCACGGACCACAAGAGCAAGTTCATCCCCTACCCCAAGTACATCTGCCTGGGCATCTCGCAGCTCTGGTCCGTGTATTGCAACCTCATGAGCGTCTTCGGCATGTTCCTGGCCATGACGCAGATGGACTTTGTGATGATCCGCATGATGGCGGACCTCACGGTCAACACGTACACCAACCTCAAGTTCATGCGGCACAAGGAGCACTCGGTCGTCAAGTACAACGACATCGAGATGCAGTCGTCGCACTCCTCGAGTGAGCTCCTGCCCAAGGCTCCGTCGTCCGGCCTGTTCAGCATCGAGGAGGACGACGGCGAGCCGTGCGCCTCCTCGGGAGGAAGGCATGCACAGCGGCCCGTATAAAAACAGGCCGGGCGCGAGAAAGAAAGAGGCATGCTGCTAGACATTGAAACCTCAAAAATATTCTACACGGCCCTGCCCGTGCTCCACGGAGTAGGTTCCATCCTGGCGCTCGTGCTCAGCTTCGCGTGCGACACGGGCAAGGGCGTGCAGACCGCCGTCGTGCCGCGCATCGTGCCCGGCTACAGCGACGCCACCTTTCTGGCCGCATACCCGTGGGACGAGGACAACGATTTCGTCACGCACACCTGGAACCCGTTCGCGCTCATCTTCCTGTTCGAGTGCCTGACCGCGGGGTTCGCCCTTCGCCCGCTCGCCTACTATCACGACCCCTTGCTGATCCTGCGCGTGTGGCTGCTGTGGCTCGCGGTCGGGCTCGTCTTCTTTATCTCATGGTGCGCCACGAATTCGGGCGGCGTCTGTGTGGCCATGCTGCTCGTGGGCATCTTCAGCTTCATCATCTCGGCCATGATTGCCGTGGCCTACTTCGCCTGGCCCGAGACGCTGGGCTACTCCAGCATGGACCGGCGCGTTTCGGACGATGCCAAGGAGCAGTACAGGGACCACTGCGGCAGGGTGTGGGCCGTCCCCAAGACCAGGGCCTGCCTGCGCGGGGAGACCGCGGACGAACCCGCCGTGTCCAGCGAGGCGTTCGAGGCCGACTTGGGCGTCGCCGTCCGGTACGCCGAGTACTGCGTCACGGCCCCGCTTCTCTTTCTCGCGGTGGTGTGCCTGCTCACCGTGGAGGGCCCGGCCTGGCTCTACCTCACGGGCTACTGGCTGCTCGTCGTGTGCAACGCGCTGGGCATCGTGCTGCACATGGATTTCATGTACGAAGACCCGACCGAGCACGAGAACAAGGGCGGCGTGCTGCCCTGGCTGCTCACGGTCTTCTTCTCGGGGCCGTGGTCGTCGGCCCACAGCAATCAGACCTGCCTGTTGCAGACGGCCTGGATCTGCCTGCTGCTCCCCCTGTCCGGCCTGGTGTTCGTCATCCGGGGCTACATCTTCTCGTCCCAGCTGCCCGTCCTGGCGCAGTTCATGATCTGGAACCTGCTGATCACGTACAGCCTGTTCGGCGTCGTGCCGTCCGTGGTGTATCTCTCGCGCATCGGCCGAGGCACCCTCCCCGCCCTGCTGGACATTCTCAACATCGCGGCCAAGTTCCCGCTGCCCATCATCATCCTCACCGGCTTCATCTCCCGCCCCGCCACGACCAAGTTCTGCTACAACTGAGCGCAAGCCAGCACGTCACTGAAGGTCGATCAGGGCCACGAGGGTCATGAGGCTGTTGGCGAACAGGGTGACAAACAGGACGCACGCCTGCAGGAAGCTGATCTCCTGCGCCGAGCCGAGCTGGCCCTTCTCCGCCATGAGCGCGTAGTCCTTGCTCAGCAGCCAGGGCAACATGAAGAGGAACAGCTCGTAGATGATGAACAGGCCCCACGACGCCCCGAGGTAGGGGCTGGCGAAGTAGTAGTACGCCACGAACAGCAGCAGGAGCAGCACCTGCAGGCTCGTGTACGCCACCATGAGGGACAGCCGGGTGAGGAAATACTGGAACACCCGTTTCTGGTCTTTGAGCATGCCGAACCACGAGTGCCAGAACATGCGCTGCAAGAAAAACAAGGCACAGGGTCAGGGCGCCCACATGGGAAAACAACGCAAGGGGGTACCTGCGCGACCACGCCCAGCAGGGCCCCGCAGACGCCAAAGCTCGCAAAGACCCACAGATCCCGCCCGTAGCCGGAGACGCCGATCTGGACGGTGTGCGCGGACAGCATGAGCGGCAGGTTGAGCATGAACGCCGAAACGAGCGGGTGGGGGCCCGGCCCCTCGCTCGGGAACGAGAGGTCGTCGTGCAGCGTGATGGTCAGATAAAAGAGGCTGACGCCCACGCCCGCAAGCATGATCGAGTTGACGTCCGCGTCCCGCACGAGCAGCGCGATGCTGAGCACGCCGGCGAGGCACACGATGGCGAACTTGGTCACGTAGACGTTCCAGTCCAGGGCCTGGAAGGCCACGTAGGACACGCACACCAGGGTCAGGACGATGTTGGCAAAGACCGCCAGCGTCCCCACGTGCGTCGTGCATACCCGTCCACAGTGCCTCGAGCGCGTGACCAGCTGCTGGTCCCAGCAGCGGAAGACCTTGTCGCCCGCGCGCTGCCTGACGTCCAGCGAGACGTTGGTCACCGTCAAGCTCGAGAGGAGAGCCCCGGTGAGGTTGCCAGTGGCGTTGGACGGCATGGACTCCTGAATAAAGCCCAGGTACGCGTTCGAGATGCACCTGCAGCCCGCGTTGCGCAGCGCCGGCAGGATGTCGGTCCGGCCCACCCCCGAGCTGCACCACGAGACGCGCATGAGCCTGTGCAGGAGGCTGAGGTCTGGCACCACGAGGGACGCGTTGAAGACCTGCCCACGCAGCAGTCCTCGCCGCTGCAGGTCGTCGAAGTCCTCCCGCGTGTCGGGTGTGGCGGGGAAGACTACGTGGTCGACTCGCGGGGGGTTCATCAGAAGGGAGTAGCCGGTGCTCGCAAGGAAGATGTCCCTGATGTCGGCGAGACCCGCAAAGGTCTCGGGGTACGTGAGGATCAGCCGATCGTCGACGCGCGTGAAGAGGGCGACCAGGCTAACGCAGTACAGGCCAAACGAGAGGCCGGCCACAACGCCCGCGATGATGGTCCCGTTTTGGTTGTGCATCGTGCTCGACTTCTCGCTTCGGTTCGAGTCGCGGCCCGGGCTTTATATCGTCTAACCACTGGCAAAACTAAAAGATACCAGTTTAATGATGTCGGCATGGCCGAGGGTCGGAGAGTATCCCCAAGCGGGGACAACTCACCAAGCCCCTCAGACAAGTCCAAAGTTCCTGAGGAACGTGAAGACGGCCAGCCCCATACAGCCCCAAGACCAGAGGTTGGACAGCGAATTATAGAGTTTGATCATGTCGTTCCAGATTTCAACAATCTTGTTCCAATTTTCGCCCGCCGAATTCCAAAAGTTGATCATTCCATTCCAAATTTCGAAAGCATGAATAACCACGATGAACAGGAGCACGTACATCAAGGCAAACTTTGTGTATACCCGAACCCCATGAACATACTCATGCAAAGGCAATTTCCAGCGCTCAATTCCCATTTTCGTTCCCATTTTCTCGAAGAAGGTGCAGGACATGAACGCATACACGAGCGTCTTCACCCAGTACAGGAAGGTTTCGCTGCAGTTTGGACAGAGCCGCATCGCAATTTGCATGACATCTAACCAATCAGATAAATGACCCAGCTGACTCATGGCCTTCAGTTGTTCAAATAAGGCGCTGATGTTCTGCTCCAAAACAGTCTGATTCTTAGCGAGCTCCCCATGATTCGCAGCGAGCTCCTCCTGATCAGCAGCGAGCTTCTCTTGATTAGCAGCGAGCTCCTCCTGATCAGCAGCGAGCTTTTCCACACCCTCCTTCAAAACAGTCTGATTCGCATCGAGCTCCCCATGATTCGCAGCGAGCTTATCCTGATTCGCAGCGAGCTCACCATGATTCGCAGCGAGCTTATCCTGATTCGCAGCGAGCTTCTCGACTTTCAGCGTTTCTTCTTGGACCTTTGCTTGATAAATGGCAAGCTGTTCTTCGACTTTCTGCGTTTCTTCCTGGACCTTTGCTTGATAAACGGCAAGCTGTTCTTCGAACAAGTCCCTTATTTCATGCTGAACGAGACGTTTGTACAAACGGTACAGCACAGGCTCGACGAACTCTTCCGAATGTTTCCACAAGCCGTACAGCGCGGGCTCGACGAACTTTTCCGTCACACCCTGGTCATCTCCTGTCGCCACCGCGTAGGCCGCGAGCACAAAACACGCGACAAACAACAGGCGGAGGACAAGAGACACCCCGTGTTGAAGCTTCCAGGAGTTGCGGGCAACCACCGGGTTGTCATCCAGTGGATCCGGATTTTCTTCCGCATCCGGATTGAGGCCGAGCTCCTTCAAAATCGCTTCGAGCTCTCTCCGTTTATACGTTCCAAACGGGCAGCCTGCGAGGCGGTCCTTCGCAGTCTGATGAAAGGTCTTGGACGCTAGGATCCTCACTGAAGCGATCAGGTTAAGATGGTCCTCTTCCTTGATCAGTCGAAACAACTCGCTGTTTTCTGAGATACAGCCACTCCTGCCAAGCCGGTGAACAACGTATACGTATTTGCTCACCTCCGATTCCATGCCGCTGCAAGCAAAGTGCAGGTATGATGGTCTACTGCGCGCCGGGTTCTTAAATACTCGGTAATACGCTCAAATTTAAAAGAGATGTTTTTTAATCAGGGTTGGCGTCCTCGGCCGCGCCAGAAGCGCTTGATCGGCTAGCGATCAGAGGCGCCAGGCTGGTTTCTTACTTCTTTGCATGCGGCAAGTCATACAGTTCCACGACTTGGGCTCGAAAGTTTTGATGAGATGTTCCTTCTGCTTGAATTCTCTTAAGCTCTTCTTCCTTGGCGCTTGCTTGATCCAGCAATTTATTTTTCAAGTCAAGAGTTTTCTTGAGGTCGGCAAGCTCGGTTTGGAGATTGGCGTTTTCCTCTTCCAACTCGGCACGCTTTTTCAGATTTTCAGCCTGACTGTCTTGCTCTTTCCTCAAACTGTCGATAACTTCTTTGTGCAACTTCTCCCGTGCTTCGTTCGCAAGGTGCAATGCCCTGAGCTCATTATCTTTTTGCTGCAGTTGAAGCTGCAACGCCATCACTCGAGCGGAAGGGGGTAAGTCGATTGCAGATTCGGGTACAAATTCAATTTCATCCTCAGACGTCTGCTGCCTCGTTTTTGCTCTCGAGTCGCTTGCAGAAGGTTGAGATTCCTTCTTCAGCTGCACAGGCTGCAAATCAACGCGTTTCTCAGGAAAAACCGTACCCTGCACGCCAACCGGTTTAGAACGATTTTCCTGCGGAGCTCCAGAGCCCTTCTCACTAAACTGCTTGAAGAGATCAGCAAGCGTCAAAGTATTCTCTGGCACAGTATATTTTGCTTCAATCTCTCTCATGCGAGCCAGTTTTCCTTCGGAAGGGACTCGGCGCCGATAGACCGACTCATAATCCATTTCATTGTATCCGCGGAGGGACGTGTTGCTCTGGGAAGAACCGGACTGCTGCATGATAAAAAATGCGTATTCGAGTGCGTTGCGCTGGCGACTCTTAAATACGCTGATCAGACTCGAAAAACTACGCGTTTTTTTGAAGTGGGGATCCGCGCACTCCGACCAGACTCGAAAAACTACGCGTTTTTGAAGTGGGTATCCGCGCACTCCGGTCAGACTCGAAAAACTACGCGTTTTTGAAGTGGGTATCCGCGCACTCCGGCCAGCGAGGCGGGGCACGGTACGAGATGGCGGTGCGGGCCAGCCAAGACGGGGCGAACAGGAGGCAGGCCCCCGCGAAGGCCAAGATGGGCCACGAGCACCGGGTCACCGCTGTGGCCAGCGCAGACAGGGCGTCGGGCAACAGGAAGGACTGCGTGAGCTGCCGAAGCGCCAGCATGAACGCCCCAACACGGGCGTTGTTCTCGACCTGGAAGCACAGGTCCGAGTGTTGGTGCATCTTGGAGAAGAAGTGGGGGTCCGAGCACTGGTCGAGCAGCCAGCGCTCGCTCTCGAGTCTTGCCACCGCACTCTGGTAGGTCTGGTGGAACAGGCAGAGGCGGTCCAAGCCCGCTATGGCACCCACCGTGCAACTCAGGAGGGTGATGACCGGGACAATGAATTCGTTGAGCATGTGGCACGAGGCAGATTCGGCGAGGGTCGCTTATTTATAGGCCTCCGCAAACGCCCATACACGTCCAGGAATTACATGCAGCAACTCACGAGAATCCGGCCATTCTGCGCGCTACTCTTCTTGCCGATGCACGTGGGCCGGTTCATGCTATTCTGCGCGCTACTCCTGCCGATGGCGGGCGCATCCATCTACAGCCTGCTATTCTGCGCACTACTCCTGCCGATGGCGGGCGCATCCATCTACAGCCTGCAGGACGTGGGCCGGCCGATGCTATCGTCCCCGGACGGCCAGCCGCTGGCGTGGTGGGAGGGCGGCCCTGCGTTCGCGCTCGCCAGCCTGGGCGCGGTCCGTGTCAACTTTCGCGGGCTGTACACGTACCCGCACACGTCGATCGTGCGCGACCTGAAAGCGCTGGGCTGGAACAAGGCGGTGTGCAATGTCAGCGCGTGGGCCATGTGCGCCTCGGACGTGGGGCAGGCGTTCCCCTGGAGGAGCCCTCGCCTGCCCGAGCAGGTCGAAACCGTGAATGGCTGGAACGCCCTGTCCTGCGCGAACAGTCAACACAAGGTGCTCGTGAGCCTAGGGGTGTACGATATCAGCGCGTGCGATGTCCTGGACGAGGGCCTGGACGTGGTCTACGCAAGCGGCGAGCTGTTCCACAGGTACAGCACCATGGACGTCTGGGAGTACTGGGTGTTTGTGGTGCTGTCCATCGTGCTCGTCCGTTTCTTCAGCTATAACATACAGGTTCTTTGGGAGCCCCCGGGGACACAGGACGCCACGAAGCCGCAGTGGCAGGCTCTGGTCTGCTGCCTGGTCGTGATCGGCGTGGTTCTCAGCGATGGCGACTCCCACTTTGTGACGAGCGCAGACCATGTGTTTTACTGGTCCAACGTGCTCTACATCTCGGTTTACCTCTTGCTGCATTTCGTGCGCCTGTTTTTGGCGAGAACTAAACAGAAAAAGGACGCTCATGCCAAGCAGCAGGAAAAGCAGAACAAGGACGCTCATGCCAAGCAGCAGGAACCGCACGCTGACGTCCCCGTCTATAATATCATCATAGGCACCCTCCAGCTGATCGCGTGCAGGTTCTACGCCTCGGCCGAGACCCCGTACAACCTGGTTCTCATGGGCATCCTCGCAACCCGTGCCTGGTGCGTGTTTTTTTCTGGGTGGGTTTTAAAATATTTTAAAATAGTTTTAGACGAGCCATCCAGCCACCCCCCTCCACACCCTCAATAGGCCAAGCGTAACCACAAGAAGTGGTTATGGTTATGGTTATGGTTGTGGTTATGGTTCTGGATTTTTGGGAGTATATGGAGGGGGGCTGGAGGGAGAAAAAAAAGTCTCGAAAGAGTGCTGGGCCTTATCCTTTTTTTTGGACAGGAGTAAACTGCTGGTGTGCTCGTCCCCCTTCCCGTCACCCACCCTGCTTCTGGATTCACTCTTCCTGTCCCTGTGCATTGAGCTAGCATTCAATGGGACACGGGAACTGCTGGTGGGCGTGCTGGGAGTGGCGTACTTGGGAGCGACCTTGCTGACACGGGGTTTAATCGGGTGAGAAAAACGCCCCGGACTCGCGCAGCACGGAGAGGAGCACGAGCTTGTGCGTGTGGTGGGCCGACGGACACGGGAACGAATCAAGGTCCGTGGCGAGGAAGTACGTGTCGGCACAGTCTGGACACCAGGCCGTGAAGCAGGAGGTGATGCGCTGGCCTTCAATCTCCTGCACCGCCGCTCGAAGGGTGCAAGGGTTTTCCCCGTGGACGAGCACGCTGGCGTAGCACGGCTGGAACTCGTCCTGAATGGGCTGGCAGCACCGGCGGCGAGGAGGCATGGCTGCTAGCGGGTGACGCCTGCCCAC
>JACCDX010996050.1_pt1 | contig 14751 bp, 10 predicted proteins | sample 7449681 | NCBI WGS metagenome assembly JACCDX01 (sample SAMN15323450, study PRJNA562643) | freshwater metagenome | isolation source: river surface water | place: USA:Blue River Watershed | collected 2017-08-18
GTGTATTGCCCACAATGTGAAATAAGTCGCTCAGCACCTTGTTCGGGTAAATGCAGCCCATATCCCAATAGGGATTGCTCCCGTTGGGTTGTAATTGTTTGTTGAAATGGTATGCGCGTCGGTTCTTAAACGCTTTGATGTTCACAATCCTCGGATCGCTCTGCTCCAAACACCGCAAGGTGTTACAGAGGTCGGTGTTGATCCAAATATCAGCATCGCGAAACAACGTAATGGCTTTTTCTAGGTTGATGACGTTGCTGCTACTCCCCATTTCTACTGTGATGGGTTCGCCGCCCGCATCGCGGATGAGTTGTGCAACATAGGAGGCGTTTTGAGGGATAAACCACACGCCATTGTAAGCGCAGTTGGCAATGACTTTCGGTGGCGAAATGGCTGCCTTTTTCGCCTGTGCTGCGATTTGTTCGTAGTTGATCTGTACCGAATCAAATAGGGTTTGGGCTGTGCTCGCCTTCCCCATGACCCAGCCAAAAGCGATGATCCATTCAGTTCTGCCCAAAGGGTGGTTCTCGAGGTGGTTGTTGCACCAAATGACCGAAAATTTCTGCTTGCTTAAACGCTCAATCGCTTGCTTGTCTTCGATGCTGCTGATGCTGCCAAAGACCAGTTTGGGTTGGGATAGGGCGAGTTTTTCAGGGACGATTGGACCGTCGGGCGCTACTTCATATAGGGTTTTTAGGAAGGGATTGTTCAGCAGGGCCGGGTGGGCGATATATTTTGTGGATTCTACGCCAACCAAGGCGCTGTGGGCATCTAGCTCGGCCAACATGCCAGTATGTATGGCCGATAAGCTCACAATTCTCTCTCTGGATGTGAGTTTTTCATAGCCCTCAATGGCTTTAGATTTTCCCCAGAAGAACCGACCGATGGTTTTGTGCGATTTGGCATCGGAATACACCTCCAAGAAACTATCGGTTGGCGAATGGCCTACCCGAAAGAGTGTGGCGTAGTGGTTCTTTATCCACACGATGGAGGCATCGTTGCGGGGATTGCTTGATTGGCCGCATCCCCCAAGGCAAATCGCCCCAAGCAAGAAGGCGGCAAACGCTGTAAATACATTGGGTTTTTTCATGCAGACTTCGAAAATAGTACAAATAATCGGGCAGGGTAGAAATTGGGTATTGTAGAAATGGAAAAATTGGTCAAATTTGTTGTGTTATGTTGCATCCGCTGTTCCGATTTCGATACTACATCCTGTTTGGCTTGTTTGCCATCTGGATGGCATTTTTCGATATGAATAATTTGTTCTATCGCTATAAAATCGCCCGGGAAATTGAGGCCTTGGAAGATAATATCGAAGAGCATAAAAAAGCCATCGCCCAGTTAGAGCAACAAAAACAGTATTTGTTTGGGAATGATCGCAATCTTCAGCGCTTCGCTCGGGAGAAATACCTGATGAAAAAAGACAATGAAGACGTGTTTGTGATTGTGGAGGAAGAGAAACCAGAGGACAAAGAAGAATAGTGTTCATAAAAGAATGAACAATGTGAATTTCTGTAACAGAAGATGCAATAAGTTTGTAAACAAGGAAAACCCTAAAAACGCCGATTAAATTATGAATTTCATAGCGCCATCCAGCGACCTCCTGCAGCACTTGTTAACCGTTAACGGTGCCATTATGTCGAAGCCCATTATTCCCATTTTGGAGAATTTTCTGTTCGACATCAGCAACAACCAGCTGCGGATTTACAGCACCGACCTAGAAACCAGCATGACCACCAGTATGCAGGTGGAGTGCAAGGAAAGTATGAAGGTAGCGGTGCCAAGTAAAATGGTGATCGATATTCTTCGTTCATTGCCCGATCAGCCGGTGACCTTTAACGTAGATCCCCAGTCGTTCGGAATTGAAGTGGTGAATAGCAACGGTCGTTACAAAATGGCCGGCCAAGATGGTGTGGATTTCCCTGCGATGCCAGAGTCCAATGCCGATGGAAGCTTTACCATTGCTGCCAATGTGTTGTTGCGTTCGATTTCTAAAACCTTGTTTGCTGCTGGATCTGATGAGTTGCGCTTGAACCTCACGGGATTGTACGTTGAGATGAAGGGCAATTCGGTGAATTTTGTGGCTACAGATGCCAATAAATTGGTGCGATTGACCCGCAAAGACGTCAATACCGGCGTTGAGGATAGCATTTTGATCCCCAAGAAACCGTTGAATTTGTTGAAGACGGCGTTGCCCAATGATGAAACACCGGTGATTGTAGATTACAATCGCTCTAATGTGTATTTCACTTTTGGCGAAACCCGTTTGATTTGTCGTTTGCTCGATGAAAAATATCCCGATTACGCTGCGGTTATTCCACAGGAAAATCCCAATGTGATTACCATCTCTCGTATGGCGCTGTTGAGTTCAATCAATCGTATCAGCATCTTCGCCAGCAAAACCACTTACCAAGTGCGTTTCAAAGTGACGGGTAACGAGTTGACAATCAGCGCGGAAGATATCGAAATGGCCAACGAAGCACAGGAGCGTATCCCTTGCGAATTTGAAGGAAACGACATGGAAATTGGATTCAATGCCAAATTCTTGAAGGAAATGTTGAGTACCCTCGATGGCGATCAAGTGCAATTGCGTTTGTCGGCCCCCAACCGTGCAGGTTTGGTGATTCCCAATGAAAATGAGCGCGATGAAGATATTACAATGCTCATCATGCCCATGATGCTCAACAATTACTAAGCGAATACCGCACTTCCCACCCGTACTAGGGTAGATCCATGAGCGATGGCAATGTCGTAGTCAGAACTCATGCCTATCGATAATTCACAGAACCGCGCGTCATCTGCGAAGTGTTTTGCCTTGATATCTTGAAATAGCGATTGCGCCAGGGCGAATTCTGTGTGAATGACTTCTTTATCGTCTGTGTTGCTGGCCATCGTCATCAGTCCGTGAAGGGCAATATTGGGGAGGTCTACTGATCCAAACTCGGTGAAAAAAGCATCCAGCTCATCCACCCCCAAGCCAAATTTGGTCTCTTCTTGGGCGATGTGCAATTGCAATAGACAAGGAATGATTCTGTTGTTTTTTGCGGCTTCTTTGTTGATTTCTTGTAACAGCTTGAAACTGTCAACCGAATGAATCATGGCAATGAATGGTGCGATGTATTTGACTTTGTTGGTCTGTAAATGTCCGATCAGGTGCCATTCGATGTCGGTAGGCAACGCCTCCTTCCGCTCCAACAAGGCCTGTACGCGATTTTCAGCGAACATTCGCTGTCCGCTCGCATACGCCGTTTGAATTTCAGCAACCTCTCGGTATTTGCTCACCACGATGAGTTTGCACGTAACGGGGAGCTGACTTTTTATTTGTTGGATGTTCTGGGCGATAGGGGTTTGTGAAGACATGGCGATTCTCGGCTTATGTCTGCAAAATTACCGCTGCGATTGTTGTAATTTTGTGATTCTGTGAAAAATCAATCGCCATACCGCTTTTTTATCTTGGGGATGCTGCTCGTTGCTGCTTGGGTTTCGTGCGGACCAAAACCCCATGTAAAGGAATCGGTCATGATTGATTTGATGTGCGATGTCATGATTTTGGAATCGGGCAATCAAGTCAAATATAATTACGCGAATTTACCCGATACGCTTTGGCAACAGCATTACGATTTTGTATGTAAAAAGCACAAGGTTGCCTACGAGGATTTGAAGTTGGAACTGCTGCGATTGAAAGCAGATCCTGAGGCATTTGCTGCGTTGATGGAGAAAGTCATTACCCAAATGCAGGTGGCAGAGTTGAATGCAAGGAAGGAACGCAAGTGAAATACCCATCCGATTTTGAACGCGTAGTAGGTTTTGATGGGATTCGCGCGTCCATCGCCCAGCGTTGTAAATACGCTTCTACCCAGCAGTTGGTGATGGATTGGGAAATGCAGACCAACCACGCGATGGTGATGTTGCAGTTGGATTTGTTGGATCAGATTCATCAACTGAACGAGTTGTTGCCCAGTGTGTTGCAATTTCAAGGGGAGGATATCTCAGGGTATTTGTCGCACCTGGGAATAGAGAATTTTTATCTGGAGGAGGAGGCGCTAGCGGCGATTTTGGCATCTACCCAAACTTATCAGAAGTTGGCGGTGGCAGTGCAGCAGCGGGCCGATATGTGGTCGTTGTTGGCTGCTGAATTACCCAACGACGAACAAACGAAGAAGGTGGTTTCAATCATCGGCAAAGTGCTCGATGAGTTCAATCAGATATCGGTTCGTGCAACTCCCCAATACGCGAAGATTTCGCAGGAAATTAATCGCTTAGAAGGCGAGGCCCGAAACGTGATGCGCGGGATATTTCGCGATTGGAAAAGCCAAGGATTTACAGCGGAAACAGATGTTACGGTGCGTGAAGAGCGATTGGTCATCCCGGTGTTGGCCGAGTTCAAGCGCAGGGTACAAGGTTTTGTCAAGGATATTTCCGCCACGGGAAAGGTACTCTATGTAGAGCCCACCCAAATGTTGGAGATGAATAACCGACTCAAGGAGTTGTTTGCGGAGCGACGGAGAGAGCGGGAGCGAATTTTGCGATCGGTGACCGCCGAATTGGCGCCGTTTCAAGCGGATTTGGCCCAGTGGATGGAGCGACTAGTGCGGATGGATTTTGCCATGGCGAAATGGGACTGGGGTGTTCGGGAAGGTGCTCAACGTCCGAAAGTTAGTGAGTTGCCCCAAGTCTCGTTGCGAAGGGCGTTTCACCCGGTGCTACGTCGCGAATTAATCGCCCAGAAAAAGGAAGCCATCCCATTGTCGTTGGAGCTGAACGAGCAACGGGTTATGGTGGTGAGCGGTCCGAACGCGGGTGGAAAATCGGTGGTATTAAAAACGGTATTGCTGTTACAATATATGGTTCAATGTAGCCTTTTTGTAACTGCGGATCCCGAGAGTAGGTTCGGTATTTTTGATTATTTGGGGATAGATTGTGGCGATGGACAGGATATTCATCAAGGACTGAGTACGTTTAGCGCCCATTTGCAGCATTTGAAAAATCTGTTGGAGCACGCTTCGGATCGATCCTTGATTGGGATGGATGAAATTGGTGCTGGCACGGATCCGCGATTTGGTGCCCCAATTGCACAAGCGGTTTTGGAGCAGTTGCTTGCCAAAGGTTCTTTTGTGATTGCGACTACGCACTTTTCTCAACTGCGAGAATGGGGAATGGGTTATGCAGAGGTGGTACAAGCGTCGATGGCCTATGATGCGCATGCGTTGAAGCCATTGTATCATTTGGTGGTGGGCAAGCCAGGGTCGTCGTTCGCCTTGGAATTGATGCGAAAGACGGGGTTCGATACCCAGTGGATTGAGCGCATCAAGACGTTGGCGGGAAAGCAGATGGGGAAGACGGAAGATTTGATGTTGACCTTGGAGCGACAAAACCAGCAATTGTTGCAGCAGGTGACTACCTACGAAGAAAAGTTGCGTCACTTAGAAGAATTAACGGCCTCGTATCAGCAGTTAAAAGATAAGCTGCAATCGAAGCGACAAGAATACCTCACTGCTGCGCGCGAGGAGGCCAAGAAATTGTTGGCAGATACCAATCAGCAAATTGAGAATACGATTCGCGCCATTCGAGAACACGGCGCAGAAAAGGAAGCAACGCAGAAGGCGCGACAAAAGCTAGGGGCTTATAAAACGGCCGTTGAAACTGGCGCGATTGTAGGTGGAGGAAAAACTGAAGGGTTGCGGGGTGCGATAGACTTTGAAGGGAAGAAAATAAAGCCCGGGAAATTGAATTCGGCCGGAAAGTCGGAAAATATTGAGGCCAGTGCCGTGCCTGAAAAGTCTTATTTGGCGGATACAATGCCCATTACTTCGGTGAAGCAGTTGGTTCCGGGGGTGTTGGTGAAGAGTTTGGCTACCGAAGCCCAAGGCGAGGTGTTGGATGTGAAAAAAGACAAAGCATGGGTGGCGTTTGGCGTGGTGAAAATGTGGGTGCCCATTTCTGAACTGCTCTTGAGCAAAAACAAGGTGGGTGGAAAATCCCAGAAGACGGGCGCAACCGGCGGGTATCAGTGGGTTGAGCGACAGTCGAATTACAAAACGAGTTTGGATGTGCGCGGACAGCGCATGGAGGAAGCCACGCAAAAGGTATTGGTTTGGTTGGAGGAAGGGTATTCTTTGGGACATGCGCAGGTTAAAATTGTGCATGGCAGGGGCGATGGGATTTTGCGCAAAGGGTTAAAGACTTTGTTGAAGTCGGTGAATTTTGTGCGAAGCTATCACCATGAAACAGAAGCAGAAGGCGGAGACGGTGCTTTGATTGTGCAATTTTTGTAAAACCTTTTTTGATGTTGGCAAATTCTGCCACAGGTTGGGTTAGTTACGGAGATACCTAGTATTTTTGTAATCTATGGCATCAGTATTAGATGGTAGCTTGGCTGCCGCATCCATTCGATTGCAAATTGCGGAAGAAGTAAAGGCTTATGTGGCCAAAGGACATCGTGCACCGGGTTTGGTGGCGATTTTGGTAGGGGAAGATGGCGCAAGTCAGACCTACGTTGGCGCAAAGAAAACCGCTTGCGATGAGGTGGGTTATGCGGGGGATGTGCGCAGGTTTCCGGCGAGCATTACCGAAGAGGCCTTGTTGGAAGAAATCGAAAAGATCAACCAAGATGAGTCTATTGACGGGTTGATTGTACAATTGCCTTTGCCCAAGCATATTTCAGAAGAAAAAGTAACCCAGGCGATTTTGCCGGGTAAGGATGTAGATGGATTTCACGATATCAACATGGGTAAGTTGGCCAAGGGGGATGAAGCGGGTGTGAAGCCAGCTACACCTTATGGTATCACATTGCTTATGAAGCATTACGGCATCGAAGCCAACGGCAAGCATGTTGTGGTTGTTGGTAGAAGTAATATTGTTGGAAGGCCCATGAGTATGTTGTTGTCGGCCGCGGCGCCTTATGGCAATGCAACCGTTACGTTGTGCCACAGTCGCACCCAAAATTTGGCCGCATTTACCCGCGAAGCTGATATATTGGTGGTTGCTTTGGGTAAGCCAGGGTTTGTCACTGCAGACATGGTGAAAGACGGCGCTGTTGTGATTGACGTGGGAACTACGCGCGTTGACGATGCGAGTAGAAAGAGTGGATGGAGATTGTGTGGGGATGTGGATTATGAAGCAGTTTTGCCAAAAGTGAGTGCCATTACGCCTGTGCCCAAAGGGGTTGGTCCGATGACCATTACCGGTTTGATGATGAATACATTGGAAGTATACAAAGCAAAATTTGCATGATGAAATATCCTGTGATGGAACATTTTTACACCATCCAGGGAGAAGGTGTTCATGCAGGTAAGCCCGCTTATTTTGTTCGTTTGGCTGGATGTGATGTGGGTTGTGTTTGGTGTGATGTAAAAGAGAGCTGGCCAACCGAAGGATATCCTGAATGCTCCGTTGAAGAGATTTGTGGCTGGATTGCTCAAACACCGGCGCAATTGGTTGTTATTACCGGGGGAGAGCCGGCGATGTATGATTGCAATCCCTTGGTGAATTTGCTCAAAAGTCAGGGCTATCGGGTACATGTAGAAACTTCGGCAGCGTATCCCTTGCGCGGAGAATATGACTGGATTTGTATCTCTCCCAAAAAATTCAAGCAACCGGTAGAGGCAGAAATGCAGCGGGCGCATGAATTGAAAGTTATTGTTTTTAATGAATCTGATTTTCAGTGGGCTGAACAGTGGGCGAATACAGTGAATGATGATTGTGCTTTGTTGTTGCAGGCGGAATGGGATAAGCGCGACAAAATGATGCCCAAAATGATTGATTTTGTGAAGGAAAATCCCCGCTGGCGGATTTGTATTCAAACGCATAAAATCATTCAAGTACCTTGATTTTACTCAAAAGGACACTCGCATTTGGGGTGAGTAACTTGTAAATAGACAGGTGGCACAGGGTTTGTGTCGTTGTTATTTTTGTCGAAATGCGTTTGATTTGGAAATGTCTCTTTATGTGTGGTGCCCTGTTTCTGATGGGTACTACCTTATCGCTGACAGATCCACCGAAAAAACCTGTTCGCGACCCCTATGATATGTCGCACTATGTCCCTTTTGGGGATACCACAGAATTTCAGATCGACAGTTTTTTTCGCCGGATGTATCGCTGGGGCATATTCAATGGTACCTATTTATTCCACAAAAATGATAGTTTGTGCTACGGGGCCATGGGTTATGCTACCTTTTCGCAATTGGATTCGCTGAAGCCGGCAGATTTGTTTCAGTTGGCCAGCGTGTCGAAGACCTTTACCGGTACCGCCATGATGTTGCTTGTGCAAGATGGTTACTTGAAATTGAGCGATAGTGTACATTGGTACATCCCTGAACTTTCTAGACGAAACCTTTCATTGCAAAACTTAATCAGTCACAGCAGTGGCTTGCCTGATTATTTTTACTTCAACATGAAGGCTTGGGAAAATCCCAAGGACCACCTCACCAATGAAGATGTGGTGCAATTGCTGAATGCACAGCCGGTGAACCACTTTGCAAAACCCGGTAGGTATGATTACTGTAATAGTAATTATGCTTTGTTGGCGCTGATTGTGGAGCGACAAACGGGGATGGATTTCAGGGAGTTTGTGAAATTGCGTATCATGAATCCCAGCGGGATGAAATACTCGCATTTGGCCAATTTTGATTCGTTGGGATTGGTGAATTATACGGTGCAGGGGTACGACAAAAAAAGGGTGTTTGCCGATAATATCTTCAATGGCGCGATGGGCGATAAAGGGGTCTATTCCAATGTCTTTGAAATGCTGGCGATGGATCGGATGCTCCGCACTGATTACTTGTTACACCCAGCAACCCAGTCGCAAATGACCACACCACAGACGGTTGTAAGTGCGGATGCATATTATGCCAATGGTTGGAGGGTGAAATGGATCAACGGTCAGAAATGGGCCTTTCACAACGGTTGGTGGAAAGGGTTTCGGACCTATTATTGGCGATGTTTGGATGAGGATAAGTGCTTTGTTGTGTTGACCAACAATGTACAAGGTCCTTTTTTGAGAACCATCGATATGTTGGGGCTATTAAAGTGATAGATTACCCCTCTGTTTTGGGGTTTTGAAACACGGCGGATTCTATGTAATTTGCTTTCTTACAATCAATAAAATAGTTGAATGATTAAAAGGTACCTCGTTAGTTTATGTGGGATGCTGTTGCTGGGTGATATTTGCGCGCAAACACCAGCAGCCTCTGCTGCTCAACGCCCCGCGCTTCGCGCGGTGCCGATGGATATGCCACTTGTGGATACCACCGTGGCCTGGGTGCAAATGATGCAATCTCCCAAGCCCAACTATTACGCAGTGAAACGTGCCTTTGAAGCGCATTTCAATGGCGTTGTGCCATCAAAAGGACAGGGTTACAAGATTTTCAAACGCTGGGAAGCCCGTGTAATTGATCACCTCGATGCACAAGGGAATGTGGTGTGGCCTGATGGTGTACTATCTGAAATATCAGCGAGCGCAGGTTCAGCCGCTAGTGGGTCTTCCGCTGGCACTGGTTCTAGCAGCGGCGGTCCAAACGCAGGAAGTAAAATGGGCGGATTGAATGCGGGGAATCCCGTGCCGCCAGCCACGTGGTGTGCAACCTCAGGAAGGTGGACATCCGTTGGACCGAACAAACATCCCTATAACCAAACCGCACAGCCCACAGGTACTGGCAGAATGAATGGAATTGCTTTTCATCCTACCGATACCAATACATTTTTTGCCCTGGCTCCCCAAGGTGGAGTTTGGAAAACCAAAGATTATGGGAAATCTTGGGTGCAACTCTGGGGCGCTGGGACGGGCTTGAGCGTGGGGTCTACCGCGCCATCCAATCCCTCACTTACCCTGGGTGTGAGCAGCATGGTGTTGTCGCACAAAAATCCAGATACTTTGTATATCGGCACCGGAGACCGTGATGCGGGTGATGCCCCAGGTTATGGTGTGTTGATGTCCTCCAACGGGGGCACCTCCTTCGTGGTAAGAAATTCCGGTATGGGCAATCTTACCGTTGGAAAACTCATCATGCACCCCAAAAATACGGGCATCTTGATGGCGGCAACCAATGGTGGGGTATATCGGACCACCAATTCGGGAAGTACTTGGACGCGCGTTTCCGTGTCTGCGAATTTTGTTGATGTGGTGTATCACCCCGGCAACCCAAACTACGTATATGCTACCGCCAATGGTTTGTTTTATCGCAGTACCGATGGTGGACTAACCTTCGCACAAATCACCAATGGTGTCCCTGCGTCAGGGATGCAAAGAGGTCAGATCGCCGTGACGCAAGCCGATCCTGGTCGGGTGTATTTTTTAATCGCATCGGGTTCCAGGTTTCAAGGGTTTTATATGTCTTCCGATAGCGGTACAACCTTCACCAACCGCAATACAACGCCGGCCAATATTTTGGGATACAGTGAACTCGGGAACGATGGCTCTGGTCAAGGATGGTACGATTTAGATTTGGAGGCAGGCCCTAAAAACGCGCAAGTGGTTTATGCATTTGGAATCAATGTTTGGAAATCTACCGATGGCGGTGCAACCTTCAAAGTGAGCGGTCACTGGGTGGGTAGTGGCGGTGCGGATGATATTCATGCCGATCAGCACATTGGAGAATTTAACATTACGGGTAAGACCTTGTTCGCTGGAAATGATGGGGGCGTGTATTTTACCGGTGATGGCGGAAAAGTATGGAACAACATCACCCGAGGCATCAACAATTCTCAGATATATCGCTTGGCGGTAGCGCAAACCACCGATGATTGGGCGCACACGGGTACCAAGACAATGGTTCTATGCAACACGATGATGGGGAAGTGTTTACCTATTTCGGGGGCGATGGCATGGATTGCGCCGTGGATCCCACCGATGAGCGATATGTGTACGGGTCTTACGTGTATGGGTATATTTATCGCGCCATTGATAAAAATGATATCATTACACTGGCAGCCAATGGTACCAACGGGATCACCGAAGGCGGAGGATGGCTTACACCTTTCGTGCTGCAAGAGGGGAACCCCAATCGCATGTTCGCTGGTTACAATAACGTATGGCGATGCGATAGTGTGAAGTCGGCCGGTGTTATCAAATGGACGAAAATTTCAACGGGTTGGACGGGGTCTATCCGACAGATAAAAAGCAGTAAGTCGAACCCCAAACACTTGTATGTGATTCGTGGCGATGGCAAGTTGATGTTTACGAGAAATGCTGAAGTTGCAGCGCCTGTTTGGGTGGATGTAACGCCGCCAACGGCATTGTTTGCAGTGCGAATCATGGAGCCGGATCCTTTGGATAGTGCTAAATTGTATGGTGCCAGTGCGGGTGACTTGTATGTGAGTAGTAACAACGGCACTACCTGGAATACAACGGTCTTGGCATCGCTCAGTAAAACGGCTTACCCCGGCTTTAACTGGGGTGTGATCAACGTTTTAAAGGCAGATCATTCTGTGTCGCCAGCGGGGTTGTATGTGGGTACAGATCGGGCGGTATATTACATGAATCAGGTAGCGGGAACTACCTACGGGTTGAATGAATTTGCCAATCAGCTCCCACTATGGATGGATGTGTCTGATTTGGATATTTATCATTCCCCTTTGGGCAGGGATTACAGCTATATTTATGCGAGCACGTATGGTCGGGGCGTTTGGAAGAGTCCGCTGTTTGACGATGGTTCAGGGACTTATCGCGCGAAGATGTTTGCGTATGATTCCATTTTTACAGTGGGTGGGGTGATGCGCTTGCAAGAGAAAATTCCCGCATCGGTATATGGGATTCGGTCGGTTACTTGGTCTATAAAACCGTCGACATTTACATGGGTTTCAGGCGATTCAAATAGTTTGCAGCCCGAAGTGAAATTTAACCAACCGGGCATCTATGCGATTAGCCTTGCTGCCAAGAGTTGTACCTCCAATGCGGTTGAAACAAAAAGTTTGTGGGTTCGTGTATTCCCGGCGCCTGCATCGGCCGTATGTTTTGGCAAAACCAAATTTCAGACTTCCAATTTCGGGATTGGGGTATTTGATGTGAAGCTGACCGATAATCATTTTGAGTCGGGCACCTATTTTGATGATGGGGAACAGTTGGATCTATCGGCCCAAAAAGTATTCCGAGTAAAACCCAATACCGATTACACGGTACAGGTGAAGGTTGGGCTTTACAACAATGAAAATGTGCGGGTGTTTACGGATTTTAACAATGATGGAAAGTTTCAGTTGTACCGGGGTGAGGTAAGTGCACAAACTGTAGGAAAACCCAGCGAATACGCACAAGTGAAGATAAAAACGCCCTTGAAAATGCAACCGAATCAGTCGGTTAGAATGCGGGTGATAAGCGATTATAACAATGTGGATACCACGGGATGTGGTACTTGTAATTACGGTCAGGCCGAAGATTTTTCGATTGTGTACGAAAAGACAACCGTGGCCTTTGGGGTGGATCGCAAGAAGATTTGTGCGGGAGAGTCTGTGGTTTTTCAGGATTCATCGCAGGGTTTGATTGGGCTATATGAATGGGATTTTGGTGTTGGCGCAATTCCTGCGAAAGCGGTGGGTGCGGGTCCTTGGACGGTGAAATACACCACGGGAGGTTTTAAAAATGTCAAGTTGAGATTGAATGGTGGCGAGGATAGTTTGGTGAAAAATTCACTGCTCGAGGTGATAAAAAATCCCATCGCGGCAACCCGAATAAAAATGGGCAGCAACCCCCAGTGCGAAGGACAAGAATTTGCTTTGGTGGCGAGTGATAACCAAAAGTTAAACATTGCCTATAAATGGTACAAAGCGGGAAATCCGAACGTTCAGTGGGCCACCGACAGCGTATTGTATTTCGGTGCGTTGATGCTCAAGGATACGGGTGATTATTTTGCTGTTCTTGAAAATAGAGGCTGTTTTGATAGCAGTGCTATGGTAAAGGTTGATGTTTGGGCTAAGCCAACCGCAAAAATTGCACATGATCCAAGCTATGTGCCCTGTCAAAGAGGAAATGCATTTGAGTTTATAGATGCGTCGAGTATTGATGAAGGGAAAATGGTTAAACGGAATTGGAATGCTACATCGCCCAATAAATCAGGAACAGCGGCCAAATTTATACAGACGTTCGCTGCTGCAGGGAAATACAAGGTTGGTCTGGAAGTGGAAAGTGATTTCGGATGTATTGATACGGCGGAAGTTCAAGTTGAAGTAAAGGGACATCCGTTGGCGAAATTTGATTTTCAAAAGTCCGAACAATGCGATTTGAATAATTCCTTCCAAGTGCTCAATGCAAGTGTTAATCCTGCGTCTTCCGGTGGTGGAAGTGTAACCTATTATTATATCTGGGGTGATGGGAATGCCGGGGCTGATGTTGCGAACGCGAAACATGGATACAGCAAGCATGGGAAATATGATGTTCAATTGATTGTGAAAAATGGAAGCAATTGTTTGGATACAACGAAACAAACAGCAACGGTTTATTTAACCCCGGATGCGAATTTTACTGTTTCCAAGACGGAGGTTTGTGCTGGTGAAAGTCTGACCATTAATGATTTGTATTTGTCGCATACAGACGCTAACGACAAAGTAATTGCGAGCATGGATTTTGGCGATACAAGAAAATTAATCCGTCAATTTGGTCTAAAAAATGGACTTCGCGATACCGTGCTGAATTACGCTGCTTTTGGTAATTACAGTATCAAACAAGTTTTGAAAACCAGCAAATTGGGTTGTGCTGATTCTACGCAAATTTCAGTGGTTGTAAATTCATTTCCTGTAGTAGATGTGGCGGCATCGCCATTGACTGTTTGTGCGAATATGCAATATGTGGATTTTGCAAACAATACCATCAATCCAGACGGGAAGCCGATTACCCATAGTTGGCTGATGGGAGATAAAATGGGTGCGTTTGCCACTGCTTCGCCCCGCTATTCTTATGGCGGTTATGGGAAGTATACGGCGAGATATATTGCCAGCAGTAGAGGTTGCGCGGATACGGGTTATACCCAAGAAGTGAATGTATTGCCCCGTGTTTCCGCGTCGTTTGGGACTTTGAATTTTGAAAAAAACAATCGACTTGGTACGGAGTTTATTGCCATCGACAGATTAAATGTACCAATGGACAGGCAGTTTGATTGGACTTTTGAGAAAGAGGGGTTGCCCACGGAGCGGTCAACGGGTGTTAGGGTGGAAAAGTACTTCCAGTATAATGGTGAATATAAGGTGAAGTTGGTGGCTCAGAATTCGATTGGGTGTATTGATTCTATGGAGAATACAATCGATGTGAACAGTTCAATTTTTAATACCCAGCCAAACAGTTTGAACGCGTATGTTTTCCCGAATCCAACAACCAATAGGACCACATATAAGTTTAGTGCGAAGAAGGGGGATGTTGTAAAGGTGAAGATGTTTACGATTTTGGGTCAGCAGGGACTATACGAAAGGACATGGAATATTGAGGAAGACGGTGTGTATTTCGATGAAATAGCGATGAAGCGTTGGAATCTATCTTCGGGGTTGTATCCTTTGGTGATAGAACGTGGTGATCAGCGCTTGGAGGTAATGATGATTTTGATTGAGTAGTCGTTAAAGCGCGCAATGTAGGAACCGGAACTCAGCAATAGGGGGATTTCAATGGTCGCGGCATTGGGTTCTATTTGATTGCTGCTGGGTTCTGTTTGGGTTTTGATGGGTTGTTGATAAACACATTGGCCGCGCAGGTTGAAGATTTCTATGGTTCCGGGTTTGTTTGCGCGGACCATGAGGGTTTCAGATTCTTGCTGAAACCAAAAGGGTGCGGTGAGA
>JACCDX011129575.1_pt1 | contig 14751 bp, 18 predicted proteins | sample 7449681 | NCBI WGS metagenome assembly JACCDX01 (sample SAMN15323450, study PRJNA562643) | freshwater metagenome | isolation source: river surface water | place: USA:Blue River Watershed | collected 2017-08-18
AAATTGAGTCTGGGTGCGCGAGATTCGCTATCCCATGGATTGGTAATCCCAAGCTCAAGAAAGTAGTTTTGATTGATGAGTCTCAGCGCAGGAGTAACTTCATTACGCATCGCCATGTTTTCTGTGGTGCGAGCTTCAACAACAAACCAAGGCTGAGTTTCCTCAAAACTTGTTTCGTATAAAGAAAAACCACCTTGTAGACTATAGGTGTCATATTGAATATGTGGTGCACGAACCATTCGGGCTTTAGCCAAGAAATAGACACGTGTAGTTTCATAATCAAACTGAACGCTAGGCGAATAAGAAAACCCACTAGAGTCACCAGACGCCTCGCCTATGCCAGTCATAAACCATAAGTTGGCTTGACCGCTAGGCATGTTCCAGCGTTTGATGAGTCCCGTGTAGTTGATGTTAGTAATGAGATTAGTTTGCTTCTCTCCTCTCATCCACATGGTTTCAACGCCAAAGGCGTGACCTAATGCGGAAGAGTAGTTCAGCATGAGTTCTTTTTTATCCACCGAGAACTCACTCATCAACATTGCGCTATCTTTAAATCCCATTAACGCAGCTGCTTGAGCTGGCAACGTGACCAATAGCAACAATGCAAGAAATAGTCTTGCGAGCATGATGCCTCCGAAAATAATTTAAAAAATTACGATGCTTTATGCATCAATCGGAGGTCTGTGGTCTGGGGTAATGTTGTGTGTAGAAGAAACCCACATGGCATGGAATTCGAACGCAGGTATTTGAGGAATTACATTTGTCGTAACTTCATTTAGTGGAGCAACAAAACTTACGCAGAAGCCACAATGCTGGCAATGAGAATCACCAGTATTGTGTTTCATCTTTTGATGCGATAAACCACTCTCGTCATGCATATCGTGACAAGAATATGAAGCCTCCACCATCTCGTGAGTAGTGGCATTTGCAAACTCCATTTGCGTTGCAGCATAGGCCGCAGCACTAAAAAATAGTGGCGTCCAAAGCAACAGCAGCAATGCAACAAATTTACGAATTGACTTCATATAACTTATGATACGCTTCATAAAGCTAAAGTTCATCTATTAATAAATGGGAATAGAAATGCAGTGGATTATATTTAAGTATGCAGTGACAGCTGGGCTGGTTGTATTGATTTCTGAGATCGCCAAACGCAGTGACAAGCTGGGTGGCTTAATCGCCGCTTTACCCATGGTGACGGTGTTAACACTAATTTGGCTTTTTATGGAAAACCAATCATCAGAAAAGATTGCCAATCATGCTTGGTACACCTTTTGGTATGTTGTTCCAACACTTCCGATGTTCTTAGCGTTTCCTTGGTTATTAAAACGCTTTAACTTTTGGTCAACGATGGGACTTTCTATCATCGTCACACTTGTTAGCTTTTATCTTTTTGCTAAGCTAGTTAAAGGTTGGGGAATCGACTTGATGTAATAAGTTTTCTCTGTGAGGCATTTATTTAAGTCTAATAACTAATGAGTATAACCGTCGCATTACCCGATGCTTAATAGGCGAGTTTCTCAGCACTAAGCATAGGTGTAATTTTTGAATAATGGCGCTCAATCATGGTAATTGATGTACCCATCTGTTTAGCTAGTGTGTGTATGTCTATACCTTCTGTCAGAGCAAAAGTCGCATAGGTATGACGTAAGCTATATAAAGACCTGAACTTGCCAGCCATGTCTTTTCGAAGTCCTGAGGAATTCATCAAGTTTCTAAAAACGCTTTCAAAGCTTCTTGGTTTATGACCTTCATGGGTTACAAATATAGGCTTGTCTAATCTAGCAGCTATGACATCATCTAGGTTTTGATAGGGTAGTTTTTGAATTTGAATGAGTCTATTTAGTGTATCAATTACAGCAGGCCTAGCTATCAAATAGCGTGGGCCTGTTTTTCCAGAAACCCATATCCTTAAGTATCTCTTTTCTCCAATCCAGTGCCACTGAAAATGTAGCCATCTTAAAGGCAGTGATTCTGTACCTTGCCTAATCCCCGTATAGAGCAAGAACTCGACATAGCATCGACAGAGCTTTCTGAAATCACTAAAGATGGGCATGAATCCACCCTTCTCCCATTCAGGCATAAAAGCTAATAGATATGCAATCTCCTCTTTATTGAAGGCAGGCCGCGGACTCCCTTTTTCTCCAACAGCACTTAATATCGGGACAGGTTTGTTATCGTGAATATAGCCTTGTTGACGTGCTGTTTTGATCACGCGATTATATGCGCTAGCATGATTGCGTAATGTGCTGCCTTTAGGTTCTCTTGGCATTTGTGTTAATCGCCATGCTTCAAAATCTGCGATGTGTTTTGAATTTATAGCACTCACTTCTATTGATCCAAAAAACGGAATTAGATATTTCCTGAGTACTATTTCGTAATCGTTATAAGTCTTTTTCCATTTCTTAGCTGCTTTGGTTCGCTCCATCTCACTTACGACATCTCTAGCGATCTGCGCAAAAGTTCTGGTATTTAAAGACAGGCCATTATTGATATTAATCTTAGCTGTTTCAAAAATAATCGCGGCTTGGGATTTAGCTTCATCTATATTTACTTTTCCAGTCGATGCTTGATGCCACTGTCCAGTAGGCAATTTAAATCTACATTGCCATTGATGGGAGTCTGGTCGTTTAAAGAGTGTGATTTTGCCACCATGAAATTTGATGGTTTGGGGAATTGATAAAGAATTGGTTTGAAATAAGCTGTTTAAGTTTTGCATATTAAGCGTCGTGTTACGCGACGCTTAATTATGTTTTCTGTCTTGGAAAAGAGCGATCGAAAAATTAAAGATCTTCTTCTAGCATTTTTTCGTTCTTGGTTTTAATTCTTTTAGTCGCATTTGAGGGACTGATAATTTTCCTATAATCCTTTTTATTCTTTTCTTCCTCAACCAATAAGGCCCAAGTTTTTTTAGCATAAAGATCTTGCTGTTTTTTAATTGTGACGTAATCAAACTTTAGTCTAGTCTTAACTGGAGATAAGCTGGGAAACTTACCTCTAGCAGCATTCTCAGCAATGCATAATGCATCACTCAAATGCTTACTAGCTAAGATACTTAAATAGGTTCTTGTTTCTAAGTTTGCTGATGTTTTTTTACTATTAAGTCTAATCTCCTTAGTCTTGGTTGAATTAATCCCAATGTATTTTGCCAGCTTCCATAGTTGTTCTTTTTTAATTTTGTTTTGAAAGAATTCCGCCTTAGCCAATACTAATTGAAAGCGGTTATGGAGTGATGTGACCCTGATCTTATTCACTTCAAACTGAATTTTTGTGGATGGTGTTTTCTTCTCTCGGCTATCTAGCTTTGCCAATAATTCCATAAAGTCATCCAATAACGCTTGTTTGGGTTTTGTTGGATCAATGCTGATCAAAATACGATCTTTAGTCGTCTTATCCGCAAACAAATCTTTACCTGTTTGATCCCACCACTCAATAAAGTGTGTTGAGTAAATATCGCCAAACTTTTTATATACCTCTAATACCTGATCGAAGTCTTTTGGCAGATCACTTTCTGGGATAGCTTCATTCAAATGCACCTTCCTATGTGCAAGCCAATAGCTGGGGCTTATCATCAAGTAATAAAACATATACTCATGTTTGTAATTTGCATTACCTGATGCTTGACGCCACCCAGAGCCAAATCCGTAGATATTTTTCATATAAAAATATTATATCAAATATATACATTTGTATTTTACATAAATTACATACTGCAAATAAGCGCTCAAAATGGGTCCTGTAATCAATGCAGTACTGATTACATTTTTAATTAATCCTTAATCAAAGAAAGAAATATTATGAAAAAATTATTCACCCCTTCTGCTACTAACGTAGCTTTCGCTAACGACGCTGTAGCAACACTTGATGCACTACGTGCAAAACGTATTACTTGGGAAGCTACTGATTACAAAAAAGCCAACGAAGGTCTTTATGACTTGTTGGCGCAATGTAAAAAATTGTTTGATGAGCAATTTGTTAAAGCTACAGATGACAATCGCAAAACCTTGCGTATGGATTTAGAAGCCAAGTTAAAAGCTGATGGTTTAAAAGCGCAACGTAATACAACAACACTTACGATGTTTGTACGTTACGTTTTTGGTAATGATCGCAAACGTGCTCACGCATATACATACGTAATTAAAGCAGCGATTTCTTATGATGTTGCAGCTGAGAACTTGCCTGCTTACATTACCAATGAAGGCGGTATTGAAGAAATTAAACGCAAGATGGTAGTAAAAGAGGAAACGCTGCTTAAACGTGCTGAGCTTGCTAAAGCACAAGAAGCAGTCGTTGCAGATTTAGAAGTAGCGAAGATTAAACCACTTGCCACTGTAAAACTTGGCAACATTAAAGGTGACTACGCTGTATTGGTCGCTAAGCCTAATGTAAATGGCGACACAGACATCATTGGTGTATTAGGTGATGTTAATGAGGCGCTATACAACGCTTTATTGAAAAAACTGGCTAAACAGCATGTAGAAGTTACTGCTGAAAAAACAGCAATGGCAACTGAGGTAAGTGATTTGCTAGATGTATCTAGTAATGACAACACATTAGTTCAACAACTCGCTGCTTAATTAAGCAAATAAGGGGCACGTTCTGTGCCCCTTTTATTTTCAATTTTTTGGAGAAACGATTATGAAGTGCGAAGAAAAATATGCACCTCAGAATTTAAATGAGGTGCTTTATCCTAATGCGGCAGTTGAGCGTCGTATTAAAGCGTATGCAAATAAAGATTTAGAAGGTCATATTTTGCTACATGGTCCTAACGGCACTAGCAAAACAACAATTGCTAAATTATTGCCTTACGCAATCGATGGTCAACATGCAGTCATTGAAGATAAGGATTTTGAAGATGTTTTAGGTCAAAAGAACTTAAAAGAATATCTACGCAATGCCTGTTCTATCAATCAGTGGTCAGTGAATGAACCGAAGTTTTATATGGTATTTCACGAATTTGATAACAACAGTTCAAAGCTTCATAAGTTGTGGACTGCGATGGATGATTTAGGCGATATGTTGATGGTAATTATCACAACCAATGAGCCAATGGACATTCATCAAAGTGTACGTGATCGTTGTGACTTGATTAGTTTACCAATGGTTACAGCCAAGTCATTCCTCCCACGTGCGCAATATATCCTGCAAGCAGAAGGATTAATTTTGCCTGACTATCAAGTTGAGCATCACTTGGCTAAGTGGGATCAGTTTGGCAGTTTGCGTAAGTATCTGCGTTGTTTAGACGAACTGTTATTTTTAAACAACAATGGCTTGCCAATTGCGCCTGCCCCACAACCTACTAAACCATCGTTATCAGTTATTAAGAAAAAGGCTTAACACTGTTAATCAACAAGCGTCGTGTTACGCGACGCTTGTATTAAATTTAATTTGGAGAATGCTATGAGTGAACTTACAGTTTATTATCAGGCGGCAAGTAATTGGGATTTGGAGTTTGATCTAAAAGATGTAGCTGATTGGTATGTTAAGTGGGATACACTTTTTGTGAAACACAATGAAGACGACCAGGATTATGAGGAATATGAAGCTGATTGCTCAGCTTTAGAAAACTACGATTTTAAACGTCCAAATGAAGTTTACTTGGATGATGAGCTATGCAAGTAAACTTCAATCCTTAAAGATCGATATAAAGACTATTAACAAGCGTCGTGTAACACGACGCTTGTTAACTTAGATTAATTCAATGGCATTTCGCTTCATATCGTCATTTACGTCAATATATTGCTGTGTGACCATAATTGATTTGTGACCTGCAAGACTTGCTAGCACACGAACACCAATACCCTTTTGAGCTAAGTTAGTAATAAAGCTTCTTCTGCCACTGTGACTGCTCGCGCCATTAATTCCTGCATTCTTATAAGTCCAAAAGAACCACTGACATAAGCCATTTGGACTAAATCCTAAGCGGTTCTCGGTATGGAATAATGGCACATCTAAATGCTGTACCTTTCTAGTCGTTAAGTAGTTTGCCCATTCATCTTTGAGCTTTTGTGGGATGAAAACCAAACGCCCTTTATCCCCTTTGGTTTGGGCTGCACTTAAGCGAACCTCGTTTTTCAAACTGCCATCTTCGTTTAATACATCACCCATTCTTAAGTGGGCAATCTCACCAACACGCATTCCCGACCAAAAACTGGTCAATATCATTGCGCGATCTCTTAATGCGTATTTTTTAGTGCTGATATAACGAAGAACTTGATCTAGTTCTGATTGCGTAAATGTCTTTGCTTGTGCCATTTATAAATATCTCCGATTAAGAAAAGTATTTATACATTGTGTTTTCTTAGGCTTAAATGGACAACCGAAAAAGGCCTTAGCGAAGAACCAATAAAATCAATTGGTTATATTTCAGGTTAAGAAAATGCTAGTTTTCTTTACCTAAATTGCTTTACAAACGCATTCTTCAAGAATTTCATTAATGCTTGTTTCAGGCAAAGCCGCCAATAATTTTATACCTCCAATAAGATTTAGTTCTTTCATGAATGAGCGGAATATTTCTCGTTCAAATAGCTTTCTATCATTGTTATAAGATTCATTAAGTTTTTTAAGGATTGCTGAAAAAACACTAATGTTTTGCGATGTAGTAGGTCTTTCAACCATGTTTGCTCTGACATCTGATTGGTATAGAAAGCAAGCTAATGCATCATGGAATGATATATCTTTAGCCCTTACACATAGAGACGCTAACCACCATAGACGAGAAGCTGCATTATCTCTTTCTACTCCACGGGCACCAATGCAGAAAAAGTGGCTTTTAATGTGCTTTATTGCTTTTTGGTTATCCTCCGGAATAGGCCATCTCTTGCGTGAATAATTTAATAGATATGTGTGTGTAAGATATACCCAAAGCCTTTCATCTCTTGCTAGGTAATGAGAAATGTTTTTAATGCTTTCATAAATAAGAATGCAATTTTCAATTTCTTTTAAATTATCTTTATCGCAATCAATATCATTTAATTTGGATTCATCAACTTCTAAACTTGTCTCAAAAAAACATGATGAGTCTGAGTTTAGAAAGTCGAAGCTACCTGATCTATAAATTTCTAGATTCGATTCAATATTAGATAGCAGTTCATTTATCTTAACGGTTTTGAGGAATTTTGCTTTCATTATTCGGTACCTTTAAAAACGTAAGTCTCAAGAAGTTTCATAGGCTGCTGCATTAGTCTTTCTGCGATTAAATATGCATCATGGCTATTAATATCTAATCCTTTATTGTGCGCTTGTCCAAGAAGGACTTTAGCCCATTTCTTATCTTCATAAGTCGCTCTGGTCTCAGAGTCTTTTAGTTTTTGGATCGCTTGCATTACCGCAGCGAAGTAAATCGAGTTTATAAGCACAACTCGATTTTCTTTTGTGTTTCTAGCATTGTCTATGCTCTCTTTCATTTTAGAACCAACCTCAATTTGAACGTGGTCATCGTCAAATCCGACGGTCCATTCACCATCGTTTTGTTCTTTTTTCTTTACTAATTCAAAAACAGAGGTGATAGGTTTGAATAAGTCTCTATCAATATAAAAAACTTGAGTTTCATCTTGAGCCAGAATATCGCCTTTAACAAAACTAAACGGGCCATCACCGAATTCATTATTAATATCCGGAGACATAAACGAATTTATGTCTTTTTTAACAACCACATAAGGACTTACTCTTACCTCGCCCTTCAGTTCACCTATTCCAAACTCAGCTTCAACTAGCTTATTAGATGAAGATAGAACAAATTGATAATAGGTGTCTCTACAAGAGATGGTTGCTATATATTCAGCATTATTTTTGTCTATTTCATCTAAAATTTCCTCTGATGAAATTGCGAACCCAATGTTAACTTTAATTTTTTCTTTGCTAATAGTGAACTCAACTGTTGCCTGGAATTCCACATCTACATAATCATCACTGTAAGGCCTTAGAACTGGATATGGGAATGCTTTATTTTTATCAAATTTCATTATTCACCACCTTCTTCGTAAGCCACTACCTTTAACGCGCCTGAGTAATTTTGATTAAGTTGAATGTTTAAGATAACACGCTGCCCTGCAGTTACATCAACTACAACGCCATTGTTCTTAAGCGATCCAACATCAGTTTTAGTAATATTGATATCGTAGTCACTATCTGCTCCAGCTTCTTTAACATGTATTGATAGCTTTCCAGATTTAATAGCTGTGAATGCTAACTTTCTATCGTTGCTGCCAGCCAAAATAGCTCTTACATTATTAATATCAGCTAAAGTTCTTTGCATTCCACCCCCAGTACCTCCTTGACCTGCCCCAACTCCACCTTGCCCGTCTCCACCTCCCGCGCCAGTGTCACCGCCACCACCTTCTTCTTCGGTGCCTTCTCCGTTGCCCTCTTCTTGACCAGCGTCAGTCTCATTTACTTGAGCAGATTTAACCTTATTGCTAATAGGCTTAGCTCTAATAATTACATCTCCATATGGATTTATTTCCTCAGCCCCTTTACCTGATTCGCCATCGCCCTCATCACCAAAAAAATCTTTAAGCTCATCGAGTTCTGTCACTTCGCCTACTGGGTCTTTTGCGTGACGTTTTAACATCTCACGTATCCATGTTGAAATATCTCGTAGCGCAGTTTTTCCTTTTAGTTGATCTTCTCTAGTAGGCAATCTATCTGGTTCAAAATCATCATGTCGTGGGGGTTCCATAGCCCTCAAGAGCTCATTGCCACGCTTGCTCTGGCAATGGAAGACGGCAACAAATTCTTTGAAATCAGAAAAGCTTTTAAGACCATTTAATGAATCTGAAATGAACATGCCGTTTCTTAAGGCGCAAACTTTCTTTGGTAGACCTTCACCAAGTAGAATTTTTACCTGACAAGCGCCAAGTTCTCGCATTTCACTTTCTTCAGTAATGACTTCTAAACCACCTTGAAGGGCGGCTAGATAATTTTTACAATCATCAAATTGTTCAGGCTCATTTTTTATTTTCTCTTTTTCAATTAATGATCGAACAGACTCATTTTCAAAAAATTCGCCAATAGTTGTTTGGTCAAGTAAATATATGTCTTCAATCTCAATTCTAAGACTGCCGTTGTAAATTGCCCCGAAAAAATTCTCCGCTACAGATACCGCTAAATGCTCTTGCCAGTTTTTTACCGCATCGAAACATAGAATACTAAGTTTGCTACCTTTGTCTGAAGAATCTATTTCATTTGACTTAGCTCTTTGGATCCAATTTGGTAGCTGAGATGACAGACCTGTTATTGGCTGACATTTTTCTTTTATCCCCCAGAATCCAACGCCTTGCTTCCTCTTTGAATCTTGATCGTGGGACATCAAAATCGATTTGCCCTGAGTTAGTTGAATAAATTCATTGTTGTCGTTTTGATAGACTGTTGAAATAAAAATTGTTCGTATTTTTGATACTGCGTATGGAGCAAATTTGCCAATCCCGTAAGAGCCACTAGCTTCATTATTTTCTTTACGGGACTGTCCTTTTGCTTTCATAAAGGCATAAAACGGAGTTCCATTAGCGGAAGGGCCTCTCATTCCTCGGGTATTGAAATCAGATATTTCTAATACATGTATTTTATTTTTATTTAACTCTGCGATAGCATTTTTAAAGAAAATAGTAGCTTTATCATTCTCGGTTTTTGCTGAAACAAGACAAGATTCGAGATTAGTTTTCAACTCATCAATGTCTGGAATCTCGTTTGCTAAAACTTCTTTCAACCTGATTTTTACTGTAACAGGATTATTTTCTGCTGCATCTACTGAGTTCTGATTAACCTCTCGAGCTAAATGAGTGATGGGGCTACCAGAAAAGTGTTCAATTCCTGGTTCGTTGAAACCATCCCATTGATCAGATTCATCAACAGGGTGATGCCACCCTATAGTTTTAGACATTGTTACGCTCCTTTTCAATTTTTTCTTTTATTTTTTCAGCCAATAGTGTTGCTACAGGAACAGCAATGGAGTTTCCAACTTGCATATATCTTCTAGATTTAATTACCTGTTCTGGAAATTTAAAGGAGTCTGGAAATCCTTGTAATTTTAAGCATTCGATTTCAGTCAGTTTACGTAGCCCTTTTCCATCAATGATAAATGGAACATTGTGACCACCGCCCCCCATATTTGCTGTAAGAGTAGGGCAAACGCCAGGATCTTTTACTCGCACCAAAAATTTTCTAAGTTGATATATACATTTTTTATCATCAACTTCCTTAGATATCATTCTATGATATCTATTTTCCTCATCAAGATAATAACTTTCGTCATTCTGAGAGCCGGAAAAGTCAATAAAATCCTCTAGTTTTTTCGGCGCAGTATTTTTAGCGAATGAGAAATCTATTTTTCCATTCTTAAAATGGTCGATAGAAAATGCCACCATAAAAAGTCTATTTCTTTTCTGAGGCAAGTAAGTTACATCAAACGAATCTAGCTCAGCACAGCTAGTTTCTCTAAACCAATACCCAGCTTTTTTAATTTCTTTAGTCAGCTCAATAAACCAACTGCCGCCTTCACCATTTCTAATGTTAGGAGAATTTTCCAGCACAATTACTGAAGGCTTTTTATCTTTAAATTCTTTTACTATGCGGATGATTTCATAAAACAACTGACCTCGAGGGTCATTAAAACCCTTTCTATCTCCTGCTATAGAGAAGCTCTGGCAAGGGAATCCAGCATGTAAGATATCAACAGGTTCTAAATTAAACTCAGATACGGTTATATCTTTTATGCTTACTGGCACACCATCCTGTTCTATCACTCTTACATTTTTCAGATTCTCTTTGTATGTCATTACAGCCATTGGGTCATTCTCAACAGCCCAAGCAGTTTCAATTCCTGCTTGTTTGAATCCCAGACAAAATCCACCAATCCCTGAAAATAGTGCGCCTGCTTTAAGCGGTTTACTGGTCATTATTTAAGATCACTCTGTCTTTATTAAGATATTACAATTTGAAATTTTTTTTACTTGCATCTTCTGCAGCTTGGAAGCTTTGCTTGATAAAGTCAAGTTCCTGTTGTAATGCTCTTAAAATCTTTTTAGCTTGCTCGTCATTAAATTCATAGTTTTGCCTGTTTGCTAAATTGCCTATCAGCTGGATATCCTTGATGGCTTTATTAACTCTTTTATTCGCGAGTTCAATAAACTTAGCGCTTTTATCTCTTGTAGACATAATAGCTCCTCAATGTATTTTTTAAATTAAATAAAAATATATCATACATTATTAAAATGTAGGTAAATATATCAACATTTTTGTAAAATGTATTGAGAAAATATTACTTCTGTTCAACCTATAATAGTTGCTGTTATGATAATTTCTGTTAATAAATTTAGGAAATTTTGATGGGTGACTGGAACTCTGCTCCTGAGAGCATACTTGTTGAATTTTTAAACGCGGCAGGATCTGCTATACAAATTAGCCAGTTAGGTACGGCTTTTATAACTGATTTAGGACTCGATTCTTCAACTGCTAGTAACAAACCTTTTCGCGTCGCCGTTGATAAGAAACAAAGCAAGGCCGGAAATGCTTATTATGAATATTGGCAAAATGGATTGCCTTTGCCAGACGGATTGGCGACAAACTTTAGAGTTCAGGGGATGCCAATAAATATGACTTCTGTGCGCCCCTCAAAATCTAATGGCTATCCAACTAGAGAAGGGCAAGGAAAAATTATTATTGATGGTGAGACTTATGAGGTAACTTTATACTTAACTGAAGGTAAGCATCCTTTCTATGTGAAAGTTATTGCACATAAAATGTCATCAGTAAAAATGGGCAAACCAAAAATTAAACCTACTGGGGGAAATATTGTTTAATGATAATCAGTTAGATTATTCAAGTCGGTTTGCCCGGCCTTAATCTTCTGACGAGCTCGCTCAGCCTTCACTGCCTGCTGTGCCTTCTTAGCCTGAGTTTTCATTGCCTCAATGCGAGCCTGATCTGGAGTCAGCGGTTTCTTCACGGCACTAGCGAATTCATAAAAACGCATAATAATTATCCAATTTTAGTAGGTGTAAAAGGCACATTGCTGTGTCCAAATTGATACTGAGCTATTAAACGAGCGTGTAGATCATTATCAGCAAAGATCATGGTCTTTACCCATGTTCCATTTACTCTCGCTTGTACTTGATATCGATACATACAATTATTTATCAAACATAAGCGTCGCGTAACGCGACGCTTATGTTTTTATATTGTCCTTCGCTAGTGCTGAAAGCCAGCTCTTAAGTTAGTACTCGCTGTTTCTATATGGCTATCCAGCTCTCCACTTTCAACTGCTATCTTAATAGTCTCTAGTGCTTTTACTAAATCTTGCGGACTATCAACTTCAACGCTAGGCTTTCCTTTTGCTAACTCTAATACGCTAGTGCCGTACTTGATAGAAATACATACTTTCCCGTTCGCTGAAACAAACCACCAAGGTCTAATTCGTTTTGGTACTTCTAACTGTTTTCGTAATCCAGTCTCTTGATCTTTAAATGATCGGTATTTTTTAACAACAAACTCAGTTCCTTCAATTTGGCTTCTAGCTAATTGGATCTGTTCCCATAAGCGATGCGATAGTTTGTTTCTGCGCTGCTGAACTGGCGCGATGTGTTGTGGTTTAGTTTCTGCTGTTAACTTTAAAGTACCTAATGTGCTCATTTAATTTCTCCTTTTAGTGAATGGGCACTCAGTAAGTTAATGTCAGATTCGGTAGATGGACAACCGATTTATTGGTGATCTTTCGTTTTGACTCATTTTTTACCAGTTTTAAGTGGTTTTTCTTATACAGGCATAAATACTTTTGCGAGTTGCTAGGTTACAAAGTTAGGTCGCATAAAGGAAAAAAGAAGTTGCAGTTGAGTGAGTTAGTTACTTGAGTCACTAGGGGTTACAAATGAGTAACTCTGACCAAGCAACACACGAAGCAACTTCTTTCTCTTGCCTCTTGCGACTAACTCGAAGCAACGATCTTTTCTGATCGACTCCTCTTGTAACCAGCACAACCTCGCAACTAAGAAACTTAAAACAGGGGAAAGGAAATGAGAGAAATAGCGGTAAGAGGTTTTACTAACGAGAAATTCAACACAACATTTGGTAAAGGATTATTTAGACGAGCTGTGTTTAATGGCAGTGTGGAATTAAGAAATCCAAGTCTTAAATATCTAGTGGATTACTATCAATATCCAGAGTGGGAAGCACTAGCCAAAGATCATCAACAAATAGATGTCATCAATAAGCTAGATGGTTCAGGAATGCCAGAAAACAAAGATTTATTGTTTAGTTGGCTAGTTCATTACGATCCACTAACCAAGACAAAAACTAAAGTAGAAGGGTATTCAGTTTATTCACCTGACACCAAAGAGCTGTATATCGAAATCAATGATCCCAATAATCATACTACTGAAAATTGGACTTTGGATGTTCACAACTGTAATAACCTAGGTCATCATAAACCTGTGTTTATTGCTGCGAATGTAGACTTGAAATAGCAGAAATCGGTGTCTTAGACTTGCGCTAGGGCATCGTAAAGCTGAGATCTTTCAAAACTAAGCGTCGTGTAACGCGACGCTTCTATTTAATCGGTTTCGCTGAGAACCGTCATTGCCATAAAAGCCTCAAGAGTGAACCGCCTATAAAATTTTACAAATGACATGTAAAAAATAAATGCTAGTAACGCGGCAGACGCTACTTCTAAACCTATAATCAATTTTGGCTCTCCTGAGTAAATCTTATGAACTAAAATGATCCAAAATACCAAAACTGTGAGAAATGTCAGTGTTCTAAGAAACCCGTAAAGCGCAACATAATTCTGCATTTTGGGTAAGTGATTGGAAGAATGTTCCACAGCATAATGATAGATGTATCTAAATGAATCATACTCAAGATGTTCGTTCTTATAAGGGTTAAACCCGAGTTCTTTATTGTGCTTGATTAGGGCGCTTGATCTGTTCTTAATGATGGTTATTAGAAAATCATCTAGCTTCTTAGCATACAGTTCCCGCATTTTCCCCCATTTGCCTAAAATCAGATCTAAAGTTGACACTGGAAGCAGAAATAACCAGATACCAACTCTTATTAGTGACCTTAACAATTTGTTTTCTGATGCATGAAAATAGCCTTCGTGTTTAACCCCTAGAAGATACTTTGAGGGATAGTCGAGCGACCATATCGAATATCGCTCAACTGTAATAGAAGACAAATAATTTATTAAATGACCCAAAATATAAGATGCTAAAACAAATGGCAAATACATTTGAAGCTCATCAAATCTTAATAAGCCCTGAATGGAATCTACACTAACTACCTCTGCATTATGAAACCTTATCGTAAATACGATTAAGTAGATTAACAAAGCCCCAGGTGTGAAATAACCTAAAAAATCGTAGAAAGAAAAGGGGTTCTGTTTTGGATCCATGATTATGCTGTCTTTCGGTTTTTAATCGCTCAATTTGCAGTTTAGATTGTTATAGATTTCATGCCAACTTTATTGATCGAATAGTATCGAACAGAGGTAGAAACAGCGCCAATGGCATCCCCACTTCAAGGATTAGCTAGCTTTTCGCTCTGTGAAATACAGTGGGAATATTGTAGAAGTTCTAGACGTAAAAAAACGACTTGATTTTCATCTAAGTCGTTAATTTAAAATAATAAAGTATTGGTGGCTGGGGGCGGAATCGAACCGCCGACACGCGGATTTTCAATCCGCTGCTCTACCAACTGAGCTACCCAGCCATCATTTCATGATGTTTGCACATCGCGAAAGACCGGCATTATAGCAAACTA
>JACCDX011844787.1_pt1 | contig 14751 bp, 18 predicted proteins | sample 7449681 | NCBI WGS metagenome assembly JACCDX01 (sample SAMN15323450, study PRJNA562643) | freshwater metagenome | isolation source: river surface water | place: USA:Blue River Watershed | collected 2017-08-18
CGCTGGAAGCGGACGCTGCCTTGAGCACTCCGGCTCCCCTGGCGCCCACGCAGCGCCGCGAGGCCGGCGAGCGCAGCGGCGGCGCCTACGGCGAGGTGGGCGCTCATCGGCGAAGCGACTCGACCATCTCGGTGATCTTCCGCCCAAACCTCGGGTTGTTGAATGGGCTCCCCACAGAGTGGTGCTGATCGAAGTCTTCGTCCTCCTCCAAGATGACAGGGTGGTCCTTGGCGCCCAGCTTCTTCCCGTCGATCGAGATGAGGTACATCGGCTCCCGCTCGTCGTACTGGGCCAGCACCGCGTACTGGTGCGGGGTGCCCCTCGGGTTGTACCCGTGCAGGCTCCAGCGCTCGAAGCCATCGACAGCGTACGGCAGGTCCTCCAGCGAGCTGTACACAGCAACCGAGAGTCGCGGAAACCGTCCATCAAACGCCTGCAGATAGACCTTTACGATCTTGTCGCCTCGGTTCTTTGCGTGTTCGTAGGTCGACCTCTTCAGGAAGTTGAGGTCGGAGAAGTCCTCGCGGTGGATGTCGTTGAACCTCGCGCGCTTGTCCGTCTGCCAAGGCGGGACCGGGTCTGCTCCACCCCAGGACCGTCGGTACGCGCCCATGTCTGGGCGGCTGCTCGGTCGGGCGGGTCGGGCTTCTGCCCCAGAGTCAGGCTCAGGTGCGGGCACAGGCTCCAGCCCAATCTGGGCCCCGTGCTTCGCCTCGAGATCATCAAGCTTGGCGCGCGCTGTCTCTCGCTCTGCGGGGCTCGCACCCGAGCTGGGCGTGAGCAGGTTCCGGAAGTGACGCGCGCGCGCCGCAGGGTCCGAAGCCGCGCTGCCGCGCTTGGCCCACAGGCCGGCCGCAGCCAGCGCTGCCGCTGCGCCGATCGCGAGGGTGGCGCCGTTGTCGATGTGCTTGGTCATGAGATCGATGCTCCCATCACTCGTTGATGGACTAATATCGCTCGAAAGGGATCGAGCCAATCACGTTGAATCCACGCTTCTCAGCGAAGACCTTGGCCCATTCGGTTGCATCGTGTGCGTCGTCAAACTTGTCGTCGCCTGATGACCACAGGGTCTCACCGGTCTCTGCGTCTTTGAGGTTCCCTGTGAACATGGACTGGAAGTCTGACCTCGAGCCGGGCTTTGGCATGTGTGTGACATACACGACAACCTTGCGGCCCTTGTTGGCTTTCGTTCTCCGGGACGCCTCTTGGTCCAGCCAGCGCCCAGACGTGCCCGTCATCTTCAGCTTTCGCCCTTTTGGCTTGAGCATCTCACCCCAGATGTCCTGTCGAACCCAGTACCCGTCGGAGGTCAATCTCAAGGCCTCTTTTGCGTCCACTCCCCTGTTCATCATCACCATAGGCATCGTCTGCCTGACGTCTTTGGCCCAAGCAGACTCAGGGTCTGCGATGTCTTCGCTTCGGACTTGGCCCGACATCGGCCTCTTGTAGTTGCGGTGCCCAGGGTAGATCACCCTGATCCCCGGTGGCAGCGATCCCCTTGACGCGGCATCCGCCAAGCGGATCGCCTCTTCCTTGGTCATCTTCTGCATCGAGCCGTAGCCGGGCTCCGTCGAGCCCTCTGCTCCCGCATCGAGCGCCGCGCTGCCGCGCTTGGCCCACAGGCCGGCCGCAGCTATCGCTGCCGCTGCGCCGATCGCGAGGGTGGCGCCGTTGTCGATGTGCTTGGTCATTGTGTCCTCAGCATCGGAGGAAGATCTGCGCGCCATATCTGCTGGTGAGCGAAGTGTATGCTCTTTCAAGCTCAGCCCTGTCCTTGTCGTTGATGTCTTTACGGCCAAGCCGTGACCTGATCTGGCGAAACCTGGAGCACTCGTAGGGGCTTGGCGTCGGCGTTGGCGGGCCCGTCAACAGCAGCCGAGATCCTCGCGCTTCGCCATTCTGCACCACGAAAACTCCAACCGCTGCCAAGATCGAGATCGCACCAACCGCAAGAGCCGATCCGTTGTCTTTGATTTCCATGACCTTCCCTTTTCTGCCGTCGTGAGCCTGCGCTTGAAGGTGGCTCATCGTGGTGCTACAGTGCGCTTGGTTCGGTGGCGCATCATACATGATGGGGACAAGCATGTCATCAAGCGGAAACGGAAGCACCCTCGCCATCGGCGCCACCCTCGCGCTTGCCGCCGCAGGTGTCTTGGCCCGGACCAGCGGCAGCCGGTCGTCCACCAAAGACCGGGGCGAGGCGCTGCTCAGGTCCTCCAAGGCGCGGATCGACGAGCGGCTCAGGGCCATCGAAGCGCTCCCCCCGGGCCTGGGGGACGAGCGCAAGGCCACCCGAGACTTCTTCTCCGCGCTCTACAATGACGGCGAGCCGCTCCCCGAGGAGGATTTCGCCTCCCTCCCAACCCTGACGTCAGATCGAGCCGCCGCCGAGACCGGCGCGCGTCGTCTCCGCGCAGAGCTGGCCGACCCCCAGGGTCTCGGGCGCAACTTCGGGCAGCTCTCCGAGTCGGAGCGCTTTCATCGAGACTTCCTGATGCGCGATCTTGGGCAGCTCGAAGAGGCCTTCGGCCCCTCCATCGGCAAGGCGCCGATGCGCTCGGCCGCCCGCCGCGCGTACCGGGCCTCCTACGAAGCCGATGAGGACGATGAGGGCTGACCGTCAGCCGCGGCCCTCATCGTCCTCGCCGCGGAGGAAGTACGCCGCCACCCCGAGCGTGACCGCGCCAAGCCCCAGCATCAAGACTCGATCTCGGGTCGTCGTGTCCTTCTCGCAGTAGGGGCACGCGCTCGTGATGATCCCGCCGATGGCGCGCCGGGCTCCGCCTCCGTTCGGGGGGTCGTCGGTGTAGTTGTCGGGACCCTCGTGCAGGATGAGGGAGCGCCCCATGACCTGCTCCAGCCGGACACGCGGGGCCACCACCGTGCTGCGCGGCACGCCGTCTGCGCCGACCTCGACGCGCGGGAGGTCCCCCAGGTGCCCCGCCCCAAACGGCCCCTGGTGGCTGCGCGTCTGGGCCGGGTCGAAGTGGTCGCCGGCGGCGAGCCCCGCGACCAGGCCGTCCTTGCCGCGCCCCGGCTCCAGCTTCCCGTGCTCGTGGACGTGGAGCCCGTGTGCGCCTGGACCCACCCCAAACGGCCGAAGGTCGGGCAGCGAGGGCCTCACCTCCAGGCCCGCGTCGGTGTCGCGCAGCAGCAAGAAGCCGATCCGCGGGCCGACCCCTCCGGGCCCGAGCGGGTGCATCGCGATCTTTACGATCACGCGCCATCCATGATCTTCGCGCAGCGGGTGATGATCTCATCGAACTGCGGCTCGGTCAGCGGGATGGACAGCCCTGTGTGCCTCATGCGTTCGCCGATGAACCATTGGCCAGCGACGATGCACGCCCAGGCCTTGGCGATCTCGGTGTGCTGCGTCTCGATCTCCGGGCTCTGCGCGGGCGGCAGGTTCAGAACCAAGAGCAGGACGTCAAGCATGTCCTGCTCCACGATGAACGCCTGCGCGGCCACAAAGACCGCCTCAAGGTCAAGGTCAAGGGCAGGCTTGTGGTTCCCGAGCTTACGACAGAGAATCATCGCGACCTGAGATCCTGCGTCGATGCTCATCCGCTCCAGCCTGACGGTGTCCTCCAGCATGGATGCGGCGCTCTGGGGTTGTGGCTGCGCTTGTGACATGGGCTCTCCGATGCGATGTGGTCAGTGGTGGCAGAAGTGTTCGCCTGTGAGCCAGTTGATCCTGTCTTGATACGACGATAGCACTGCCTGGGCTTCTGTCAAGCCTGTTGGCTCATCAGGATGATACGAAGAGCCCAGGCTTAGCGCACGACCCCTCCGGGCCCGAGCGGGTGCATCGCGACCTTCACGATCATGCGCCCTCCCTGATCTTCGCGCAGCGGGTGGTGACCTCATCGAGCTGCGACTCGGTCAGCGGGATGGACAGCCCTGTGTGCTTCATGTGCTCGCCCATGACCCAGTGGCCAGCGACGGTGCACGCCCAGGCCTTGGCGATCTTGGTGTGTCGTGCCTCGACCTCCGGGCTCTGCGCGGGCGGCAGGTTCAGACCCAAGAGCAGGACGCCAAGCATGTCCGGATCCATGATGAGCACCTGCGCCGCCGCAAAGACCGCATCGAGGTCAAGGTCGGGCTTGAGCTCCTCGATCTTGTCGAACTTCTGATAGAAGGTCGCCGCAACCTCGCCGCCTGCGTTGACGCTCGCGCGCTCCGCCCTGATGGTGTCCTCCAGCATGGAGGCGGCGCTCTTGCCAGGTTGGGCAGTACACGGGGACTCGGGCTGTGACATGGGGCATCCTACACGAGGTGGTCAGCTTGGTGCATCGCCAAGTACGACACGGACAAGCCGGCAACAGGAAAGGGGAGCACTCGATCCGCGGGGCCGGCAGGCGCCACTCGATCCGGCACAACGATGACCAGCTCTATCCGGGCCTCTTCCCTCTGTCCAAACTTCTCGTTGAGCTTGCTCAGGATGAGGCGGAAGAGCTGGGTGAGCGCGATCCAGGATTCCATCGTGGCCTCCATCCGCTCTCTCGATCCCGTGTGCGCCGCGCCACCTGGGGCCCCGCAGCTGCCCGCGTCGGGCATCAGCCTCATCATGTGGACCTGCACCGCCCGCAGCGGAGCCAAGACCTCCTCGGTCAAGACCCACGGCCCGTCGGGGTAGCCGTCTCGCCCGAGCAGCGCCCTCTCGATCTCGCTAAGCACCGCGCACATCAAGGTGTACCCGGTCATCGGCTCGAGCCACGCCGTGGCGATCACCAGCCGGGTGCCATAGTTCTTCACGATCCTCTTGGGGGTGTACATTCAGCACACGACCCTTTCGAGAGCCCGGAGGTTCTCGTTGATGTACCAGAAGATTGCGGGCGCGTTGACCTTGAGGTTCGCGAGGCCGGTCCCGATCCCCCCAGCTGGGATCACGACGGTCCCACCCTTCTGGAGGTGGTCGCGGAGCTTGTCGAGCTCCGCATCCAGCGTGGGCTTGATCTTGGGGAGGTCCGTGTCCCTGAACATGTCGGAGTCCATCATGGTCGGCGCCCACTTCGTGGGGATCCCAACCGCGTTGGGTTCCCCACGCATCTCCCGGGCCTGCCCGCCGAAGCCTCGGCGGACCATGTTGTCCCCAAAGACGTAGAGCACGTCTTTGTTGTCGAGCAGGTCTCTTCTCTTGATCTGGTCTTGTTTCACGACGGGCATGTCGATCCCCTTTCGAGAGCTTGGAGGGCTCTCCTCTCCTTGGCGCGCAACAGCAGCTCGTGGAGGGCCTTGTCGGCCTTCTGCCGCGCCTCCTCTGGGGTGGCGGCCTCCCCTTGCTCGACCCCGGTGTCCTTGGCCCTCCTCGCGCCAAACAGGCGGACCCGAAATGACCAAGGGCTCCGATTGTTTCCACGGGCTTGATTCGGCTGTACGATAGAGCAGATCGAGGTCGTGCCTCCCCAGTGTCGCACCCACATCGTGCCGTCCAGTGACTCCGTCCAGCCGGTCGGCCTCAAGGTGTCCCGGGGCGGACGGCAGACCCAGCCGATGCGCTCCAGCTCTGCTGCCATCCTCGCCTGTTCCTCTTTGGAGATCGTGGTCATCAGGTCTGCTCCGTGGCCTACGAGCTCTGCGTGTCAGAGGGGCCCGGCCCTCGAGGCCAGCGGGTCATCGGGCTGCCGAGCCACCCAGAGAGGCCGCCAAGCACGGTCCCGAGCGCCAAGGGACAGGCGCTGCCTGCGATGGCGCCAAAGGCGCCGCCCATGATCGCGCCTTCAGCGATGTGCACGATCTTCGAGTCGCGCCCAAACACCTCGTCGACAACGACGAGGGCGGCGTACATCGCGAGCCCCAAGAGCAGCAGCAAGGCGCCGTCCAGCTTGTTCACGTTGGCTTCGGCGAGGGCGCCGCACAGCGCAGCCCCCATGATCAAGAGCAAGACGGTGTTCAGCTTGTTCACTTTGCTCACTTCAGCCTCCTGCGCCGTCAGCCTCGACCAAGATCTGCTACCGCCCCCCAGAAGCTGTCGATGAAGACCGCCGCGACCTGCGGGACGATGGCGTTGCCGTAGGCGCGCAGGCGTCCCATGCGGGTGGGAAGCCCATGAGCCAGCGGGAATGTGCCGGGTTCAACTGGCCGCCACCGGTCATCCCGGCATCGCAGCCAGTCTGCAGCGCCCCAAGGTGCGTGATCCTCGCGGGGCCGCTCCACTCCTCTGGCAGCCGGAGCCCATGACCCGCGACGAGCCCCCCACAGAGGGCCACCATCTTCCTGCTCGAGTCGGTGTTCCCCGCCTCGTTGTAGCCGGCCTGCGCCGGCGTCCCCGCCATGGGCGTCGGCCAGCCCGCCAGCTGCGCCGCCATCGGCAAGATCAGACCAAATCCGTTCCCGTTGATCCCCTTCTCCTTGATCTTCTTCCTCCGCTCCTCCCAGGCGTCCCCGCTGTTCCCGTTGTCCATCGTGCTGGGCGTCGGCCAGCCTGACCCCTCCCCACCAGAGCCGTTGCCGGATGTGCGGGGCGCCGACGCCCGCAGCGCACAGATCTGCAGCTCCGACGCCATATCCCAGCCCTTCCAGGTCAGCGCGTACAGCGTCGAGCCACGCCCGGCCAGCCGTGCTCGCAACCTGCTCTCCAAGGACGACTGGAGGGCGGCGCTGCCCGATGAGCCGGCGGAGCTCGGGCCAGAGGTGGCGCTCGTCGTCGACGCCGCGCCCCTTGCCCGCGGCGCTGAACGGCTGGCACGGGCAGCTCCCGGTCCACACGGGCCGGTCGTCGGGCCAGCCGGCGAGGCGGAGTGCCAGGCTCCATCCGCCGATCCCGGCGAAGAAGTGGCACTGGGTGTAGCCTTCAAGGTCTTGGGGCTCGACATCGGTGATGCTCCTCTCGTCCACGACACCAGGGGCGATCTCCTTGGCCTCGATCAGGCTCCGCAGCCACGCCGCCGCGAACGGGTCGTGCTCGTTGTAGTAGGCCAGCGCCACGGGCACCTCCAGGCCCGCCGGGCTATCCGATCCCTCACCGGCTGTCAACCTAAGCTAAACCCTTTCCCTGATCGCCCCGTCCAGCGTGGTCCAGGCCGCGTCTTGGCTGACCCGGTTCGCCTCCATGTCCTCGACGTCAAGCTCGATCCCGTAGGGGGCGTACCCGTGGCTGACCTTGGGGATGGGCTCGAGCTTGTAGGTCGCCGTCATCTTGTGCGCGCCCCCGTTGAGCTTCGGCATCACGAGGCGGAGGTTGTGCTCCCGGAGCGCCTTGGTGAGGCCGCCCTTGGTGAAGGCGTCGGGGCGCGCGTGCATCGACAGCTCCTCGAGCTGCCCGTCCACCTTCAAGATCTGCTCCAGCGCAGCCCGGGCCTGCGCCTTGTTGGGCCCCTTGATCGGCCACTTCTTCCAGTTGAGCAACTTGGACGTCTGGTGCATCACCATGGCGTTGCTGCCCGTCGGGCACTGGAGCTTGTAGGCGTCCCCTCGAGCGGTCACCCACCACTGCTCCACGATGGTCGGGGCCGAGGTCAGCCCCAGCCCTTCCAGCTCCATGAACATGAACCCCGACCACCGGTCCCAGGGTCCCAGGCAGGCCACCGCACCCCAGGCCTCCCAGAACGACTCCTCTGGGCTTGGCTTACGCTCGCTGAGGAAGCCCCTTGGGCCGATCCACTCTTCTCCGCGGCCTTGCACCAGGTGGACGAGGTGGTCGTGGAGCGCAGAGGAGACCTGCGACACCTTGTCGACCAAGTAGCGGTCGCTGACCTCTGTGTGCTCTTCGTGACGGCCGATCACCGTCACCCCCGCCTGCACGATCATCAACCACTCCGCAGAGGCTCAGCGCGCCTCCAGCCTCTTGAGGTGGTCAACGTAATCGCATAGATTCTTCTGGGCCAGCTCCTTGATGAGCCGCTTGCAGAAGCGCTCGTAGATCTGCATCGGCTTCTTGTTGAACTCCTGGTCCAGCCGCTCGTAGCGGTCCCGGTCGAAGACCGCGATGGCCGGCCGGAGCTTGCCTCTCTTGATCTGGACTTGTGGCTCTTGAAACTGGTCGCCCGTGAGATCGAACTCCCACCCGCCCAGCCGGTTCCAGTAGTGGCTCACGGGGCCGTCTTCAGTCTTGACCTCTCCAAAGACGATGTCGCCGCCCAGCATGTCTTGGACCGCCATCGACAGCATGAAGCAGTGCCCCGCGCTCGGCGCCTCGGGCCGGCAGTCCCCCCAGACCGTGCTGCAGCTGAACACGGGCTCCGCAGCCTCCCTGATCTCCTGAAGGGCCGCTTCCAGCTCCGCCTTGCTCATCCCTGTCGCCCGGTTCGCCGCGCCTGTCCGCGCACCCCGGAGCGCGCCCTCGAGCGTCGACCGCTCTGCCTTGGCGTCGGCCCGGCTCTCCTTCGCCTCGACCAAGAGCTCCCGGTACGCGACCTGCTTGTCCACCGCGTCAGGCTCCAGCGCCTTGAAGTAGCTCCGGCGCTTGCCCTCCGCGGTGGGCTCACGGGTCCCCGGCTTGAGGTAGCCGTTGTTCTGCAGGCTCTTGATGCAGATCGCGAAGGCTTGCGACAGCCGCTCGTGCGGAGGGCTCGACGTGCTCGTGTTCTCCTTGTACACGGCGAGCACGCACCGGTGCAGCTGGATGAAATCCAGCTCCTCCGCGAGCAACGGGTGAAGCTCATCGACGGGCGTGAGCGGGATGCGCGCGCGCTCGATCTTCTGCTGGTCAGTCAAGCGCGCCTTCGTTGTCGACGTGTCCGCCGGGCGCTCCACGACGCGAAGCCCTCGCCTGGCACTCTTTACGGCGGAGGCCTGTGGTGCCGCAGCCTTCGGCGCAGCCTTCGGCGCAGCCTTCGGCGTAGCCTTCGGCGCAGCCTTCAGCTTCGACGACTTGCCTGCTCCGCCCCGGCGCTCAACCTGCTCAATGAGGGACAAGACGTCGATCACGTTCACTCCACGAGGTGGGCTTTGCGGAAAGTTGCGCCCACCGTGTCCGGCTGGGTGAACGATCTGCCCTTGAGGTACTTCTCGGCGAACTTGACAGCGGAGCTCTGCCTGGTGAACTTCCAGCGGTGCTCGTTCCAGATGATGGTCCTGTAGGGACCGTAGTACCCCTCAAGGACAATGTAGTCGTCACCCTTCAGGAAGATCCGCGCGAGATATTCACCATTCCGCAGCTCGATCGTGCCCGTAGCCTTGGCTTTCGAGCCCTCTCCCGAGAAGGTCTCTGAGAAGGCCAACAGCCCGACCAGCGCCACCGCAAGCATCGCTCCGTTCATGGTGTCTTCCTTGATGCCGCGCATCGCTACTTGAGCCAGCTGCTCTACCTTGGCGTTCTTTTGCTCCAGCCGCACGCTCTCCCAGCTCCTCGTCGTCATGCCGTCCTCCCCTGGGCGCTGGTCCAGCGCCTCCACCCGTACAGCGCCAGACCGGCCGAGACGAGCACGCCGCCGGCGATGGCCAGCTCCTTGACGGGCGGCTTCTCCACCACGAGCTCCTCCATCGGGCGGCAACCAAACGCCACCAGCAGCCGCGCGCCGATCTCCCGCAGGCGCTGACCCTGGGGCGCGCCCGGCGCCCACACGAGCGGGCTGCGCCGCTCCATGATGGCCAAGAGCCGCCCACAGCACGCCTTGGTCAGCCGCTGGGCCGCCTTGGTTGTGCGCCCAAGCTCTCCCCGCGCCCGAGCGAGGAGGGCCTGGGCCGCCTGTGGGGAGTTGGTCGCCAGCACGAGGCCGATCTCGTCTTTGATGCCCGCGCCGCCCAGGGGGGCGACAGAGCCCGCCGCGGGCATCTTCACCCCAGCCAGGGCCGCGGGGACCGCGAGCTTGCCCAGGAGGTTCCTGATCTGAAGGGCGGTGTTGCGCTCCCACAGCGGCGGCTCGCCCTGCTCGGGGAACTCGAGCAGGTACTCGGTGTAGGCGGCGTAGACCCGCATCAGCCCTGCGTACGCGTCCGCCGCCTCCTTGGCCTTGCGCTGCGCGAGCTCGGGCAGCGGCGCTGCGCCCGGCTTGGTCGTGATGGCGGCGACGCCGGTGATGGCCGACGAGGGGAGCCAGAGCAGCGCGGGCGCCACCATGTCTGCCCGGGCGTCTTGGAGCCGCACCACGGTCCGGTCCAGGGCGCCAGGCATCGCGCAGGAGACCTGCCCGTTGGCATCCTCTCGAGCTACGCCCTCGCACCGCACAAAGCTCACCGTGGACGGCACGGACGGCTCTTGTCCCTGCAGCTTGATGATCGAGGACAGGAAGGAGATCTCCTCGGGCTGGAGCTTCGCCTCTGTGACGGTCCACCCCCTGTCCTTCAAGATCTGCGCCGCGAGCGGCTGGATCGTGACCCCGCCGCTCCCCAGCCCCGAGAAGAGCTGATAGAGGCGGACGGGCGTGGTGCCCGGGTCTGCGGATGGGGCCCGCAGCACGCTGATGTCCTTTGGGTTCACTGTGCTCATCGGTACTTCCTGGAGATCTCGTCAGCGGACGTCCAGCTGCGTAGGGCCGCAGTGGCGGCCAAGGTGAGCAGGGCAACACCCCCACCCAAGATCACCTTCTGCGTGGTCGTGTAGCCCGTGCTTACCCCCTTCGCTGGGTCAGCGGGCGGCGCAGCCTCGGGGTTCGCAGCCAACGCTTGCGCGATCAGGGTCTCCGCCTCGGTCGCCAGCGTCGTCCCCGCGGTTTGGATCTGCACGACGCGGAGCGCCTCGACGTAGCCGCGCATCTCCCCGCTCAACCGGTAGAGGTAGGCGGCCCGCATCGCCGCGGGCGGGCTCCCCGTGCTGCGACCGGCAGCGAGCCATGCGCGTGCGGCTTTCCTGATCTGAGCAGCCTGGAACGAGTCCATGTCGATGGGGGAGGACCTGATCTCCAAGAGGGCCTGCACGGGCGCGTCAATCGGCTCCAGCCTCCGCCCCTCCTGCGGATACCGCTGGGCGAAGATCTGCGCGTTCATCGCGTTGCCCTGGCTCATCAGGCTCGCGGTGCTGTCAAACGAGGGCACGACCTGCGCCGCTGCGGCCGGGGTAGCCACAGGCGACGCGGGGGCCTCCGCCGCCGGCGCCACACCTGCCGAGGCCAGCGCGTTGCCGGGGCTCGACGGGAAGACCTGGTCAGCCGTCTTGGCGCGCGCCTGGGCCGACAAGCTGGGGTGCTGAGGCCTCTGGATCTTGTTCGTGAAGATCGTGATCCACTCGCCGGTCTTGGTCGGCTGGAGCGCAGCCTCTCGCTTGATCAGGATCGCAAAGTCCCCGATCCTCTTCTTGATCACGCCAGCGATGATGGTCGCGTTCTCCACCGGGTCGAGCAGCGTCGCCGGCATGTAGCCCTGGCCGATGCCGCCCTTGCGGTTGAGCTGGAACAGGCCCCAGCTGTCATCCGCCCCCGAGGTGTTGGACACCCTTGGGTCGAGGCGCGACTCGTACCACGCCGTGATCATGCCGAGCCGCGCGAGTTGGCGGTGCACGCCGAGGTGGCACCCGCGCCCGCCCGCGGCCGCGCTGCCCACGCCCACGTCCTCACACGCGGTCGCCAAGACTCGGTCGAAGACCCCCTGGATCAAGTCCGCGAAGAAGAGCTGCTCCGGCCGAAGCAGCGCAGGCGTCCCCGGGATGACCGTCCCGTCCGTCTTGTACCCGGTGATCCTCTTGCCCGACAGCTCCGCCGAGATCGGCCGATTGTTGAGCGGCACGATCAGCGAGGCCAGCTGCTCTGGCGTCCCCTTCAGCGTGACCGTGTCGCCAAGCGTCGGCCTGGGCCCGTACGCGGACGGCGAGACAGACCGGATCGAGACCACCCCTGGGCCAACCACCCCAACCCGGCCTGGATACCACTGCCCGCCCGCCCGGTACGCGACCATCGCCCCAGGGGCGAGCGTCCGCCCCGGCGCCGACGGCGGCGTCGACGTCGACGCAGAGCCAGCGGGGGCCTGCCCGTGCGCGTGCGCGTGCTCGGCGTTGATGTGCTCGGGCGTTCGCTCCTCCATCGCCCCAAACCCGTCCTTGCTCATCTGCTTGCGCAGCTCTCGCACACGGGACTGCAGCCGGTCGCGATCGCCGCCCGCGGTGAACACCTTGGCGATGTCGCGGAGCTCCTGGGCGGCCGCCCGGAAGCGGTCGCGGTGCTCGCCGACCTCATCGAGCGTCACCGCCTCATCGGCGAGGCCCTCGGCCGTCAGCAGGTGCTTGCGGATGCAGTCATGGCAGCGCCGGCTGGGGTGGGCGAGGTGGTCCTCGAGCAGCACGAGCTGCTTGGCGATCTCGCGCGCGTTGTGCAGCGGCTCGAAGATGGGCTGCATCACCGGCTTGCTGCTCGGCTCGGTGTGCACCGCGGGGGAGCCCTTCGGCTTTGCCAGGAGCGAGCTGACCGCCACAGAGGAGATCTGGCTGTTCTGGTCTTGGAGCGCGGCCCGGGCGACCTGCTCGGCCTCCCCGGCCGCCTGCGCAAAGCGCCGCAGGTCTTGCTGCTGCAGCTGCCGCTCCGTCTCTTGCGTGTCCGCCACCGCCTGCACCTGGGCGATCTCTTGCTCGGCGAGGTCGAAGATGATGGGCAGGTTGTCGTCCGGGTCAAACGTGTCGTCGTCCGGGTAGGGCACCGCCTCGACCCGCTCCCAGCGCCGGTCCGCCCGGCGCGCGGCCGGGCTCTGCCGGGTCCAGTCCACCGGGGTGGGCGCCCGGGTCTGCACCACCCGCTCCGCCGCGAGGTCCCCGCGGAGCAAGCCGCCTTCACCCACCTGCCCCTGCTGCGCGAGCAGCTCGCTGACCACAGCGCCCCCCTGCGCCGCCCCGCGCAAGATCGAGCGCGCCATGCGCCCATCGCCGCGGTCCGTCATCGTGCCCACCCTGGGCCAGGTCACCCGCACGAGGTTCCGCGTCTCGCTCTGGTCCAGCGGGTGCGGCTCGTAGGGGTCGTCGTAGGGCGGCTCGACCGAGAGCGGCAGCGCGCTGAGCTGCCGGTCAAACGCGCTGGTCATGGGCGGCATCCGCACACCATGGGCCGTCATGGGGTACGCGAAGCGAGGGTCTCCGCTGCCTTTGCTGGTCATGATCTCTCTGCTCCCCGGCCCTTCCCAGGCGTGGTCGAGTGCATCTGGGCGACCTTCATCCCGAGCCCGTAAGCGAAAAAGGCGGCGCCGACAACCATCAGGCCGCTGCTGATCGTGGTGGAGTGCGGCGTGGACCCCTGGCCCACGTTCTCCCGCCACATGTGCTCCCGCCAGAAGACGTCCGGGCGCTGCGGCGTGTTCGCCCGCGTGACGCCGCCTTCACCCTGCGCGCGGTTGAAGCTGGGCGCGCTGGGCCGCTGCGGCTGCAGCTCCTGCTCGAGGTTGTCGGCGCTCAGCGCGGGCCGGACCTTCGCCATCAGCCGTGCGAGGTCCTTGGGTGGGTCTTGGCTCTGGGCGATGACCCGCCCAAGCTCCACCGCGGTCATGCCGAGCGCTGGCAGCAGCTTGCCCTTGACCCAGCTGACCTCCGCTGGGTAGGTCGGCCGGTGCTCATCAGGGGAGGCCTTGAGCTCTGCGGCGATGGCCTCCGTGAGGCCCTCTGCGACGAAGCGGTTCAACCGGTCCGAGTTGACGCCGGCCCGATGCACGAGCTCGTGCAGCACCGTCCAGGGGGCGCTGTTGAGGACGAAGACCTCCTTGCCTACCTGGAAGCCCACCACGCCGTTCGCGTCGTTCCGTGACCAGCCCGCGCCCTCCATCACCTGGGCCATGCCACCTTGGTCCACGATCTTGCACGAGACATTGCCCATCGAAACACCCAGCGCGCGCTGGATGCGGTCCACGAAGATGTCCTGCTTGTGGCACTTCTGGATCATGTGACGTCCTTGGCCCCCCGCTCTACCGCCAGCAGGGGCTCGCCACCCACGCGCATTGCGCTCAGCACCGCGATGGCCTTCAGGGTGACGCTGATCTCCTTGCTCGCCGCGCGCCGGCCGTCCGCCCGCAAGGGCCGCAGCGCCGCCGCTCCGCCGCGCACCGCCTCCACCACATAGCGCACGCCCGGAGCTACCCCATAGTGGGGCCGCTGGGCGGCGTGGTGGAGCATGACGACGTCGCCGGCGACCAGCGGGGCCTCCGCGCTCCGGGGCATGTGCGAGCCCCGCACCATGCCGATGAGGTCAGCGAGCTCGCGCAGGCTGTCCGCGTGCCGCTGCACATCCTCGTACGCCGCCCGAGCCGACGCGGTCCGCGCCCGCAGGCTCGCCGCCCGGGCCTCTGCCTCCGCGCGCTTCGCCGCGTCGACGAGCTCGGCGGGGCTCATCCGGGCCACAAGGCTCTGCAGCCCGAGCGCGCTGACCGCTTGGCGGACCCGCTCCGCCTGCTCGGGCGTGACCTCCAGCGCCAGCGCGCCCACGTTGAGCACCTCGACGTCCTCATTGGACGACCCACGACCTGCTACAGCAGCGGCCGCAGCCAACGCCGCAGCAGACGTCACCGCCAAGATGGCGCCAGGGTTGAACGGAGAGCAGGGGGCGGCAGGCATGGGTCCTCGGGGGGCAAGCCTACCACACGCCGCGACCATCCGCAGCGAGGCCCATGGGGCCACGGCTCGCCATGTCAACCTAAACTATAACACACCGCTTGTCAACGGGTCGTCAGCGCCTGGCTGCTGTTGCCTGGCCCCCCTCCGGGGATCATGATCACCGTCTGCTGCGGCCTCCGTCGCCTGAACAGGAGCAGCGCGGCGAGGCCGACGCCCAAGCCGATGCCCGTGGGCACGACCCAGGGCTTGATGCGCTGCTTGCAGTTGGGAGGGGAGGCCGTAGGATCGGCCTCTTGCAGGAACGAGGGGATCTTGGCGAACAGCTTGGCGTGGGCCTCCCGCTCCTCCTGCCC
>JACCDX011183222.1_pt1 | contig 14750 bp, 10 predicted proteins | sample 7449681 | NCBI WGS metagenome assembly JACCDX01 (sample SAMN15323450, study PRJNA562643) | freshwater metagenome | isolation source: river surface water | place: USA:Blue River Watershed | collected 2017-08-18
GTCGCTGCCGCTGGGTATACTGATTGCCTTCATCATCATGCGCCAGCAGGGCATCAATGCGAACATCATGTCTCTGGGCGGGATCGCCATCGCCATCGGCGCCATGGTGGACGGCGCCATCGTCATGATCGAGAACGCACACAAGAAACTGGAACAGTGGCAACATCGGCACCCGCATGAAGAGCTGCGCGGTGAGGAGCGCTGGCAAGTCATTACAGATGCTGCGGTGGAAGTGGGGCCTGCTCTGTTCTTCTCGCTGCTGATCATCACGCTGTCGTTCATCCCAGTCTTCACTCTGGAAGCCCAAGAGGGGCGTCTGTTCGGACCGCTGGCGTTCACCAAGACCTATGCGATGGCTGCCGCTGCCGGGCTCTCCGTTACGCTGATCCCCGTTTTGATGGGGTTGTGGATTCGCGGCCGCATTCCTGACGAGCAACGCAATCCCTTGAGCCGTGGCTTGATCGCCGTCTATCGACCCTTGCTCGGCGGCGCGATCCGGCATCCAAAGAGTACGCTGCTGATTGCGCTCATCGTTTTTCTCAGCAGTGCCTGGCCTGTAAGTCGCATTGGGGGAGAGTTCCTGCCGCCGATGGACGAGGGCGACGTGCTCTACATGCCCAGCGCTCTGCCGGGCCTGTCCGCTCAGAAAGTGGCAGAGCTGCTGCAACAGACCGATCGCATGATCCGCAGCGTGCCCGAAGTGCTGCACATATTCGGGAAGGCGGGCCGCGCAGAATCGGCAACCGATCCCGCCCCGCTGGAGATGTTTGAAACCACGGTACAGTTCAGACCGCAGGAAGAGTGGCGCCCCGGCATGACGATGGCGCTTCTGATCGAGGAGCTGGATCGCGCAGTGCAGGTGCCAGGTCTCGCCAATCTGTGGATTCCCCCGATACGCAACCGCATCGACATGCTTGCCACAGGCATAAAGAGCCCGGTCGGTGTGAAGGTGGCCGGCCAGAATCTGCAACACATCGATGCGATCGCCCAGGAAGTCGAACGCATCGCGAAGACGGTGCCGGGTGTCTCCTCTGCGCTGGCCGAACGCCTGAACGGGGGCCGCTACGTGGATATTCGTATCGACCGTGCGGCGGCAGCGCGCTACGGACTCAATATTGCCGACGTGCAGGAGGTAATCTCGGGCTTGATCGGCGGCGAAAACATCGGCGAAGTCGTGGCGGGTCGGGAGCGTTTTCCGATCAACCTGCGCTACCCACAGGACTGGCGCAACAGTCTGGAGAGATTGAAGGCTCTGCCCATCATTGTTCCGGTGACTGACACCGCGCGGGATAATGGTGAAGGCGTCGCGTCGCAGCAGATCACCCTCGACACACTGGCAGACATCACCGTCACAGACGGCGCGCCGATGTTGCGCAGCGAGAATGCCCGCCCCAACACCTGGGTGTACATCGACGTGCGCGGTCGCGATCTCGCGGCCACCGTCGCCGATCTGCAGAATGCGATTGCGCAGCAGTTGACGCCCCAACAGGGGGTCAGTCTCACCTATGCGGGCCAGTTCGAGTTCATGGAACGCGCCAATGCACGCTTGCAACTGGTGATCCCCGCCACGCTGTTGATCATCTTCATCCTGCTGGTCCTGGCGTTCAATCGCCTGGACGAGGCACTGCTCATCATGCTCACACTGCCATTTGCTCTTACAGGCGGTATATGGCTGCTCTATCTGATGGGCTACAACTTTTCCATCGCCACTGGCGTCGGCTTCATCGCTCTGGCGGGTGTCTCGGCGGAGTTCGGGATTCTGATGCTGATCTACCTGAAACAAGCCTGGCAGGTCCGCATTGATGCGGGTGATCGCAGCGAGAAGGCGCTACTGGAGTCCATCGACGAAGGTGCGGTAATGCGAGTGCGCCCGAAGATCATGACGGTGGCAACGATCATCGCCGGCCTCTTGCCCATCGTGTGGGGGAGTGGCACAGGCGCCGAGATCATGAGCCGCATCGCGGTGCCCATGGTTGGCGGCATGCTCAGCGCGCCGCTGCTATCGCTGCTGGTGCTGCCCGCAGCCTACCGACTGCTGCGGCAGCGAGAGACCGGTCGCGACCAGCTGCAGCCGCAATCAACCACTGGCTGGAGCGAGCCTGCCGGCGATTGCAGCGGCAGATGGTGCCATCAACTACTATACTCAATACGGGCCGGTTGTTACTGGCATGACTGATGAATCTGTACCAGGAACGACTTGTCCATGAACAAAATCACAATGAGAGGCATAGTTGCAGGCATCTCTGCAGCTATTCTGGTGTCGGTCTGTCCTCAGGAAGCAAAGGCTTTCGTGTGGGTGTTCGGTCACAGCGCAGATGTGGAGGGGGCGTCCATGACTTAATGTCCCTGGCCTGGCACCAAGCGGGATTAGCTGGAATGAGGCTTTCGAAGAGGCAGCCCACGACTGGTCAGTTTCGTCAGTCGTTCAAATCAACAGTTCGAGACTTTAGATATCCTTGTGGCGTTCTATATGATGGTTACGGGGGTATTGGGTTCAGTGGTGATCTTGCGGCACAGCGCATCTGTACACCAGCAACACCAGGGCAATTTCAATTGTTCAGCGCCGAGACATGAACACCATTATTTACTCAGATATCCCGTATACGACAGCATTCGATTGGGATATTTATGATGGGGACTATAAGGTGAAGCCCATTATATTGTCTGATGGCAAGCCTTTTAATGAAGTCATATCTGATTTCCGACGCACCTCGAAACACGAAATTGGTCACGCCTTGGGCTTGGGCCATAGCAAGTTTCCGAGATCCATTGTCTCTAATACCAAAGACCGGCATTTCGATGTCACGGGACTTTCGCCTGATGATATCTGCGGGGTCAACATTGCCAATGGGCGTCCTGATGCATGTTCCCTGTTGCTACCTTAATCGGCCACTCTCACCGGTGCGGTGACTTCTGCCATCTTCACTGGTGGGGCCTCAGTGACTTTCGGCGCGTCGTATCAAACACAGTTCGGCGCAAACGATATAATTGACGTAATGGGGACGGTTGTTGTTGAAGAGGCTCATTACGGCCTAAGGTGGTCGTCTGCACGCTGTCGTAGCGCTGTCTGATGGCACGAATCTGGCTTGGGGTTCGCGCGGCTTTGGCGTCTGGGACGGCACTGTTGCTGGCCTTCATGCTGTGGCCGATGTTCAAACTTTGGACGGTGCCAATGAGCTTTACATCCTGAAAAACTTCTCTATTAGTGGGAGTGGTATATCAGGTCTAGGCGTCTCGATCTTTATTGGTTACAGCTTGGAAGCGGAACCTGGTGAGATGTATTACTCGGGGACTCCTATCGTATTCAATTTGGAGTAGATAATGAGAGCGCAGAGGGTTCAAGCTGATGTTTTCCTCGTTTCAAAGGAGCTTGGTGGTATGCCTTTGCCGGGCTCCCAGACTGATTCCTATGAATGGGGCTATCTTTGTTTTTTCTCTGACGGCACTTTTGTTGTTCGAGCAAATGAGGTACCCCCGCAGGACGAGATAGAATCCTCTGGTTCGTACCTTGCTCTGAAGCTCGGACTTCAGGCGCAGGATCAGCCTTATGAGGCTGAATCGTAGTTGGGGGAGGGTTGTATGCAATCGGCACACCGAGTATTGCGAATATATTTACTGTGTCGCAGATCTTGTGACGCCGAGTTGGTGTTATTTCAAGATGGCCTGGCGGCCACCATGCCATGGTTTCCGCGAGCGCTTTGGGTGCAGGTGCTACCTCTGTCCAATATTCCGTCGCAGCTGCGCCAAACAGGGGAACCAATATGTCAACAAGGGTCGGCCAAAGCACTGGGGGACGAAGAATAGTAGTCTGGTTCCCGTCCAACATAATCGATATGTACAGCGGAGAAGTACAAGCTGCAAGATCAGATTCAGCGGAGTGATCGCCACGGCGTGCACGGCTTCGCTCTTATAAATCTGGCACTAGGTAATAAACCAATCGGTGCGGGGCACCAGCAGAACCAGCAGAACGCCCAATCTGATAGCCGGATCAGGCGGAAGCCACTGCAGCAGAAGCCAGACTACGCCAGGAAGAACAATGACGTTTCCGATAAGCACCGCCGCTACGAGCGATGTAAGCGGTATGCGTCATGCAACTGCAGCAGGGGAACCTGCACAGTTGCGTGACATAGAGAAGAATTGCAAACGTGGGCCAAAGGAGCTTGTCGAACAGTTCTTTGGCCTCTGCCCAGGTACTGCCCTACCAGGCCAGATGCAATCGCCCCCAGGTAAACCCATACCTGCTGACGCTCTAGGGTGGAGCGATTCATCCAGTGGGCCTGCTGCTCGGGGCTGCTGGGTAATCGACTCGGCAAGTCTGCTCAGTTCCCAGATTTTTCCCATGCTGCGCAGAAGGATGTGAGTACATTACCCTTTTAGCTTGAGGATCTTACGCGCACCACTAAAGACAACCAAACCTATAACTAGCCCAATTACCAAGTCGGGATAAGGGGAGCCAGTCCAGTACACGAGCACGCCCGCGAGAATCACACCTGAGTTTGCTATGACGTCATTGGTGGAGAAAATCCAACTGGCTTTCATATGGACCCCGCCTTCTCGATTGCGTGATATCAACAAGAGACAAACGACATTGGCGATCAGCGCGACAGAGGCCATGCCCATCATCAACACCGATTCGGGTTCACTGCCAAGTATGAAACGTCTGACCACTTCCATGATAACGCCGAGCGAGAGGAGCATCTGCAGCCATCCCGCGAGACGGGCCGAGCGTAACTTTGTGGCGGCAGCGCGGCCGACGGCGTAGAACGCGAGGCCATAAACAGCCGCATCGGCAAACATGTCCAGGGAGTCGGCGATCAAGCCTGTCGATTGCGCCCACCAACCCACAGTAAGCTCAACGATAAACATCAGCCCGTTGATGCCGAGCAGGATCTTTAAGGTTCCGGCTTCCTCGGCAGCCGTTTCAGCTAGACTGGCTGGATCGACTGCAGCCTCCTCAGGACTGGCCGGCTCCGTGGTCTCGAGCCTTGCCCCGAGACCAAGGGGAGCCAGCCGTTCCGAAAGCGGCTCGGTTGCGCCGCGATGGAGAATCCGCACTGACCGTTGCTGCAGGTTGAAAGACAGACCCTGTACGTCCGGAATATCTTCGAGTGCCATGCGAATCATTTGCTCTTCGGACGGGCAATCCATCTTTGGGATCGAGAAGTAGCTCACCCAGCTTCTGGAATCTGCAAAGGTACCCTCGAACTGCTCGGGGTTAAGCTGGGTAGAGTCTGAGTTTTGCTTGGCCATGGGTAGTTCCGGTCCGTCTGGTTCACTTGAACGAATGTGTGCAATACGGGTGACTAGAGCTTCTGGCTACGAGCGGAACGGCTATGCCCTTCCACCTCGCAGTTCGCATCGCGCAGGATGTTGACCCCACCCTTGAGGGCGACAGCCGCCACGGCCAGGCCGACCAGGAGGTCTGGCCATGCGCGGCCCGACCAAAGCACGAGACTTCCACCAATGAGCACACCGGCGTTCGCGACAAAGTCGTTGGTGCTGAAGGTCGTTGCCGCACGGACATTCACGTCGGCGTCCCGGATTCGCTTGAGCAGCCAGACGCACAGCGCGTTCACTGCCGCGGCAATCACCGCCATCACTATCATGGTGACACCCACCGGTTCGGCATCGCCCAAGAACCGGCGGACCACGTCAAACAACACGCCAGCGGCAAAGAGGACCAGCAGTCCCCCGGAAACGCGAGCGGCAACTCGCTTCCATACCGGGGGACGGCTAAGCGCCAGCAGCGTGATGATGTAAACGATGCTGTCGGAGGCGTTGTCGAGTCCGTTGGCAATCAGCGCGCTGGAATCGGCGCTCAGGCCGGTCACTGCAAACGCCATTGCGAGCGCCACATTAAGGCCAAGAACTATCCAAAGGATTTTCCGCTGGCCTGGGGTGCGTATCTCGAGTTCGTCCTCACTCATATTGCGATCTCCCGGTGTTGTCCATTCGACCTCCTGTCGGTTTAGTTATTTACGGCGCGCTTTTCGCGCCCATGGACGATCCGGTAGAGTGCCGGCAGCACCAACAGAGTCAGCAATGTCGAAGAAATAATTCCTCCGATGACCACCGTAGCCAGTGGACGCTGCACCTCCGCACCGATCCCCGTGTTCAGTGCCATCGGCACAAAACCGAGACTCGCAACGAGTGCTGTCATAAGAACCGGGCGCAGACGTATCAAAGCTCCCTCGATGATGGACGCGACAAGGTCGCCCCGCTCGCGTACCAGATCGCGGATAAACGTCAGCATCACCAAGCCGTTCAGCACCGCAACGCCTGACAAGGCAATGAACCCAACACCTGCTGAAATGGATAGAGGCATGTCTCTGAACCACAGCGCCAGCACCCCGCCCGTCAAAGCCAGTGGGACGCCAGTGAAGATGATCAACGCATCCTTGAACGATCCTAATGCCATCACCAACAAACCCAGAATCATGAACAGTGTCAGCGGAACGACAATCGAAAGCCTCTGGCTGGCCGACTCCAGTTGCTCGAAGGTGCCACCATACTCCAGCCAATATCCGGCAGGCAGATCGACTTCATCCTGTACCCGTTGTTCAGTCTCTGCCACGAAAGAACCCAGATCACGGTCCCGCACGTTCGCAGTGACGACGATGCTGCGCTTACCATTTTCGCGACTGATCTGGTTGGGTGCAGGCGCTATCTCCACAGTGGCAACCTCCGCTAGCGGAACATAACCGCCGCCCGGCAAGGGCACAGGCAGCTCGCCCATGCTATCGATGTCATTGCGCAGCGTTTCAGGTAAACGCACTACTAATTCGAACCGCCGGTCCCCTTCGAAGATCACACCAGCGGACTCTCCCCCCATGGCCATCGAGACGTAATCCTGCACATCCGACACGTTCAAACCATAGCGCGCAATCGCCATACGCTTCGGGTGAATGGACAGCATGGGCAACCCGGTTACCTGCTCCATGCGGGCGTCCTCAGCCCCGTCAATAGTTTCCACTACCCCCAGAATCCGTTGGGCAGACACGAGCAGTTGGTCCAGATCATCCCCGAAGACCTTGATTCCGAGATCCGCCCGCACCCCAGAGATCAGCTCGTTAAACCGCATCTCGATAGGCTGGGTGAACTCGTAATTATTGCCTGGCAGCTGCTCAAGTGCTTCCTGCATCTCAACGACCAGCTCCTGTTTTGTCCGGTTCGGATCGGGCCATTCCTCCACTGGCTTCAGGATTACAAAGGTGTCCGCGATGCTGGGCGGCATAGGATCGGTTGCCACTTCAGGCGTGCCGATTCGGGCAAACACCGTATCAACCTGGGGGAACTCACTGATGCGGGTCTCCAGCATTTCCTGCATTGCCACAGATTGCTCCAGGCCTGTTCCGGGAGTGCGCAGAGCCTGAACCGTGAGGTCCCCCTCATTGAGCTGAGGAACGAATTCTGAGCCGAGTGTGGTAGCGAGCCATGCCGATACGACAACTAAAGCAGTCGCACCGGCTACGACCAGCCAGCGCAATTTGAGAGCTGCAGTGAGCAGGGGCTTGTAGAGTGATTTTGCTCCTACGATAACCGGACTCTCCTTCTCACTGATTCTGCCGGTCATGAACACTGCGATCGCAGCAGGCACGACAGTCACAGACAGGACCAACGCAGACAACAGTGCCATCACGACCGTTGCCGCCATTGGCTGGAACATCTTCCCTTCCACACCGGTGAGCGTGAATAGCGGAATATATACGATGGTGATAATGAACACGCCAAACAGGCTGGGACGGATCACTTCATTCGTGGCTTCAAAAACCACGTCCAGACGTTGGCGCAGCTGCAGCTTCGCACCAGAGGAGGGTTGCGCCATCGAAAGGCGTCTGATGCAATTCTCTACAATGATCACCGCACCATCAACGATCAGGCCAAAGTCCAGTGCACCGAGGCTCATGAGGTTGGCAGATACGCCGGTTCGCACCATGCCGGTAAGCGTGGCTAACATCGCGAGCGGAATCACTGCGGCCGTGATCAGGGCAGCTCGTATATTGCCAAGCAGCAGGAACAGCACGACAATTACAAGGAGTGCGCCTTCAAGCAGATTCTTTTCAACAGTGGCGATTGCCTTGTCCACCAGCGTGGTTCTATTGTACACCGCTTCGGCGATGATTCCGTCGGGCAGAGATTGTTGAACCGTTTCCAGGCGCTGCGCAACAGCGCGTGCAACGGTGCGAGGATTCTCTCCCATCAACATCATCGCGGTCCCCAGCACTGTCTCCTGACCGTCAAGCGTCGCCGCTCCGGTGCGCAATTGCTTGCCGATCGATACCTCGGCGATGTCCCGAATCTGGACTGGTGCTCCGCTGCGATTCGCCACGACCACCTGCTCAATGTCTGCAACTGTCTGCAATTGTCCGGGTGAGCGAATCAATAGCTGCTGCCCATTGCGCTCTACATATCCTGCTCCACGATTGTCGTTGTTCGCGCGTAGCGCTGCAGCGACATCTTCCATGCTCAACTCATAGGCCAGCAATTGTGCCGGCCATGGGGTCACGTGGTACTGCTTGTTGTAACCACCGATACTGTTGACCTCGGCAACCCCTGGAACGAGCGCCAGTTGAGGTTTGATAATCCAGTCCTGAATCTCGCGCAGCGCAGTAGGATCGTAGGGTTCGCCGTTAGCTTGGACAGCACCCGGCAAGGCTGAGACCGTATACATGAAGATTTCGCCCAGTCCGGTGGCGATCGGCCCCATCTCAGGCTCGAGCCCTGGTGGCAAGGTACTTTTGATCGTGCCAAGCCGCGCATTAATCAAATTGCGGGCGAAGTACAGATCGGTGCCTTCCTCGAAGACTGCCGTTACCTGAGACAACCCATAACGAGAGATGGAACGCGTGTAAGACAGATTGGGCAAGCCCGCAAGGGCAGTTTCCACGGGATAGGTAATTCGTTGCTCCGACTCTAACGGCGAATAGCCCGGGGCATTCGTGTTGATTTGAACCTGGACATTGGTGATGTCGGGAACAGCGTCGATCGGCAGTTGCTGAAAGCTCCAGACTCCAGCTCCGATCAGCACAAAAACCAGTGACAGTATCAGCCACCGCCGCTCAATTGAGAGGCGCAATATTGAAGAAATCATGTTTGACTCCTGATCAGTCGTCGTCTACGACGCTGGATTTTTCCAGGTCGGCTTTGATTAAAAAACTATTTTCTACAACGTACTGATCACCTGGCTGGAGGCCGCTCAATATCTCAGTCATCTCGTCGTCTTTTCGCCCGAGTTCCACGGGCCGACTTTCGTAGATATCACCTTCTTGTACAAAGACCACCGGATTATCCTCAAAAGTCTGAATGGCGCGGCTGTCTACGGCTAGCGAGACTTCAGCTCGACCGATAGTGATATCCGCCTGCATCAGCAGGCCGGGGCTCCAGCGGCCATCACTGTTATCCAGAGGTACTCGCGCAACAACCGCTGGCGACTCATTCAGTCCGGGTGCAATATGCGATATGCTGCTCTGGATTGCCTGCTCATCTGATTTCAGCACCACTTCCTGTCCCGCCTCAATACGCTGGGCGTTAAGTGGGAAGATAGCCAGTTCAGCCCATAGCTGCTCATAGTTGGCGATGGTCAGCAGCGGTTGATCCCCCGTTGTTTCTCCTGGGTTCGCGTTGCGCGACGTCACTACGCCATCTATTGGCGATTGAATGCGGTAGCGGTTCAAACTCTCGTTGGATTCAATCTCCGCGATCGTTTCACCAGCCGCCACTGTGTCACCAATGCCAGGTTCGATACCTACGACCAACCCCGGGAAGCGCGCCCGGATCTGGCTTATCCCCTGAGGGTCCATAATCGTCCGGCCATACACTGTAATAACTTCACGTATAACGCCCGGGCCAGCGACTGCTGTGGTGATTCCCGCTTGCCGAGCCATGCCGGGTTCAATTACCACACTGTCCGCATGACCCTCTTCGGCTTCACTGTGTTCGTCCTCTGCTTCGGCGGCCAGAACGCCCGTTGAACAGAAAAATAGCGACAACAGCATCAGCGCAGCTGATAGCGGGTTCGATCGAAAATTCAATTTCATGATGTAATCCTGTTAGTTAGTCTGGTCAGCAAGAGGAGAGAGCAAGGGCTCAGCCGTTAACTGCTCGATGTCCGCGCCGTAACGCAGAGCAGCGGTCGCTGCATCGATGAGGGTCTCGCGCGCGCTGATGAGTTCCTGCCGGGCAGTCACCCACTCCAGATAGCTGTAGCGCCCGTTCTCATAGGCGGCTCGTATCCCGGAGAGTGCATCTGTCAGTAAAGGGATGGTGCGAGCCTGCAACGTATCTATGGTGACAAGTGCCTGCTGCCGGTTCTGAAAAGCATTGAATAGCTGCGTATGCAGTCTGAGCAATGCAGCCTCCCGTCGTACCTCTACCTCGTTGCGTGCAGCAAGCGCCGAACGCACGGCGCCCTGATTGCGCTCCGCGCTGAACAGCGGAATGCTGAAGCCGGCAACCAGGCCCATGTCGCCTGACTCCTGGAGCCGTCTGGCACCCACAGACCAACGCAGGTCGGCTACCGACTGCGTGTTGGCCAGACGCACCTCAGCCTCGAGTAAGCGCTCTTCACTGGCAAATACTTGAATGAACGGGTTCTGCTGGACTCGCGCAAAGAGCTCCTCAAAGCCCACCGTTTGTTCGATCTGATAAAGATCTCCCGTCACGGACGCAAAGTTGGGATTTGTTTCACCCCACATGGCCGCCAATGCAACTTGAGCGTAGCGAAGTTGATTCTGTTCGGCAGACACCAGGAGTTCGGCTTGAGACAGCGCTGCTTGCGCGCGCAGAACCTCAGCATCCGGCGTGGCTCCGGCCGCTGCCCGATCTTGCACGATCTGCAGTGTTTCGCGGGCGAGGCTGTCTGCATCCTGTGCCAATGCAAGTCGTTCCTGTGCTGCCAGGGCGTCGACGTATCGACGTGTTACCTCGCCTAACAGATCCAGCGCATCAACCTGGCGCTCTGCGTCCAGCTGGCCCCGTCTGGCGCCGATGGAGGCAACTCTCGCCTCACGCTTATCGCCAAGCTCGAGCACGGAGGAGAGAGAAACCGTCACCTCGGCGCCATCAATGCCTTTGAAATCGCCAGTGCCGCCGATGTTCTCGATATCGGCGCCAACTTCGAGCGACGGATTAAGGGAGGCGGTTTCAAGCTGTCCCTGAAGCGCCTCATTGCGAAAGTCAAAGACCTGTAACTGAGGATTCTGCGCCAGAGTGCGCTCTACGGCTGATTCAAGCGTGAGCGTGCTGGCAGCCGAGGCAGCCAGGGCGCCATGGCTAAAGATTAAAGTGATACAGACGAGTAGTGGCCGCAAAAGGATAGCGATCCACGCCGACACATCGATAGACGATGTCTTATAAAAGAAAATCATTGGAAAATCCTGCGTATAGATTTATGCAATGCGGGCTGAGCGCACTCAGCTCGCCATTGAAGGCAGCAGGATTAAGCTATGGGAGGACGAAACGGAGAAGCAGTGGGGCCTGAAGGATAAAAGAATTCGTAAGCAGCCGCAGTCAGCATGGGCGTGGGGAGGTTATCGTGTACATAATTGCTGACCAGTGCAGCGCAGGCCACACCATGACAGTGGCAGCAATGGTCACAGTCAAGCGGATCTGAAGGGGATGATCGATCGAACTTTTCTAAACCCGAATTCTCATAGGCAGAATCATCTTCTTGAACGAGGGTGACTTCAAGGTGCTGGGCGTCCAGTTGGTGAACTTGGTCGCTGTCGGCCATGGCGACGACAACCGACTGCAGGGCAATCAGCGCTATTAATGAGACAGGCAACCAATATTTGAACATTACAACTCGTTTTTCATCCACTTAAGACCGAGGGCATGTCATAAGGCTCCGATAATAGCTAATATGTTTCCCCGTGTACAGCCAGTAGCAAGAACAGAGGCGGCGAGATCACAGCATCGATCCGATATCTGAGTGAGCCGCGTTCCACAGCAATACCCGCAGCACCGGGTTCCAGCGATTCGAGAGCTGGGGTTCTGCAGCCGCATTGATGACGCAATCGGTCTCCAGTTCGCCGGCCCCGCTTTGGCTGGATCTGTGCCAATTTATTCAACCATGATTGTGGTTTCGTTTATTGCCTTGGTGGGAAACGCGCCTTATACGACAATGACGAATACGACACTTCCTACAATTGAGTCTGGAATTTTCGACGTAGTGAACAACAGTAACATCAGCAGGAGTTTTTTATGCACAGTTTCTTGACCCATCTTGTTCGGGGAGCGTTTCTCTTTTTTATCGCCCAACCAATCGTGTACGGCTAGCCTGACGATGATGAAGAAGAACGAGATGAGGAAATTGATGAGATCATTGTAACGTCAACTCGAAGCAGACAATCTCTTGCAGACATGCCCTCTCGGGTTGAGGTAATCACTGGCGAAGAACTTGGTGAAAAAGGAAATATGAAGCCCGGCGATATCCGGATGTTGCTGAATGAAAGCACCGGTATCCAGGTTCAGCAGACTTCCGCAACCACCTTCAACTCCAGCATTAGAATTCAATGCCTGGACGGCCGCTATACGCAGATGCTGCGGGATGGCATGCCGCTTTATTCCGGGTTTGCTGGCGGACTCGGCCTGTTGCAAGTGGCCCCGCTGGACCTGCAGAGCGTTGAAGTAATCAAAGGTTCAGTGTCTACACTATACGGCGGCGGCGCCATTGCCGGGTTGGTCAACCTCAATACAAAAGTGCCGACTTCAGAGCCAGAAACCAATTTGCTATTTAACCGCACCTCGGCGGGGGGGCTTGATGCTAGCGCCTTTAGTGCCGCACGTAACGAAAAGATAGGTGGAACACTTTTCGCGTCATGGAATGAAAGCACGGCTTATGATCCTGCCGATATCGGTCTATCCGCCATCCCGGAGTTCGAGCGCTGGACGATAAATCCGCGTGCATTTGTGTATTTCGAGGACGACAGCGAACTGCGCGCAGGCATCACTGCGGTGGTCGAGGATCGCCTCGGCGGCAACACGGATTACATCAAGGGCAGGCTGGTTGCCAATCCCTATTACGAGAACAATCGTACAGAGAGGCTTTCCAGCCAACTGGAGTTCACTCGTGAACTCGGCAACGGAACGCTGAATCTACGCAACAGTCTAGGTCATTTCGACCGCGAAATTTCCGTACCCGGATTCACGTTCGCAGGAGTCCAGGAATCGAGTTTCAGTGAACTTCACTATCTGCTTCCGTTCGACACTTCTGAATGGGTAATGGGTGTGAGCCTGATCACCGAAAAATTCCGTCAGCGGGATGCGGCGCCTGGTTTCAGCCATGACTACTCCCAGCGCACATTGGGCACCTTCGTTCAGAATTCTCGCACGCTTACCGACACGTTGAGCCTGGAATCAGGCTTTCGGGTGGATCGGCACAGTGAGCAAGGTACACTGGCTTTACCTCGTGTCTCGTTGTTGTACGAACCGACTGAAAATATCACCTTCCGAGTCGGGGGTGGACTCGGATATCGCAATCCAACCCTCTTTTCTGAGGATGCGGAAAGCCTGCAATTTCGCAATATCGTGCCGCTGGATCAGAGTTCGACAAAAGCAGAGCGTTCGCGCGGTCTGAACCTGGATGTGAACTATCGATACCCGCTGGCCAATGGTGAGATGCTGACCCTGAACACATTACTGTTTTATACGCGCGTAGACGATCCGCAGGTGCTCCTACCACAGGGTGAGAATTTTGTTTTTGCTCAGCCCCGAGGTTACGTGGATACCCGTGGCGCGGAGATTAATCTCACCTTGACGCACGGCGATTTCAAACTCTATCTGGGCTATACGCATGCTAACGTACAGGAGCATTACGCAGGGGCCACCACAGAGGCTCCACTCGTCTCTGACCATCGCCTTAATAGCGTGCTCATGTATGAAAGGGAAGACGATTTCAGAGTCGGGCTGGAAGCTTACTATTACAGTCCCCAGTTGCTCGGAGATGGCGCTAGCGGCGAGAGCTACTGGATCACCGGTCTAATGACTGAAAAATTCTTTGGTGAAAGCGTGTCCTTATTCCTTAACTTCGAGAATATATCAGACACCCGACAAACGAGGTTCGACACGATCTATACAGGAAGTCTGTCTGACCCGCAGTTCAGGGATATCTACGCTCCGCTGGATGGATTCGTTGTAAATGGCGGTATAAAAATCAAGTTCAACTGAAGAGCGCTGGCGGATGGTCGGGTGGTAAGTTAGATAAAGGTAAGTGATCTGGACTTATAATCTGTCCGCCTCGCTCTTGGCGTCTTGCAGGATGCTAATGGCACCCTTGAGCGCAATTGCCGCCACGGCCAGCCCTACGACCAGGTCCGGCCACGCTTGTCCCGTCCAGAGCACGAGGCCACCGCCGACTAACACGCCCGCGTTAGCCATGAAGTCGTTGGTACTGAAGGTCGTGGCCGCACGAACATCCACCTCGGCATCCTGGATTTTCCAAAGCAGCCAGACGCACAGAGCATTTACTGCTGCAGCAGCTACCGCCACCACCATCATGGTGTAACCCAATGGTTCTGGATCGTTCAAAAATCGGCGGCCCACGTCTAACAGGATTCCGGCGGCGAACAGGATCAGCAGTCCCCCCGAAACGCGCGCAGCGACGCGCTTCCATACAGGGGGACGACTTAGTGCGAGCAGAGTGATGACGTAGACGATGCTGTCAGACGCATTATCGAGACCGTTAGCGATCAGCGCGCTGGAGTCCGCGCTCAGGCCTGTCATCAAAAACGCGATTGCCAGCAACACATTGA
>JACCDX010034262.1_pt1 | contig 14749 bp, 16 predicted proteins | sample 7449681 | NCBI WGS metagenome assembly JACCDX01 (sample SAMN15323450, study PRJNA562643) | freshwater metagenome | isolation source: river surface water | place: USA:Blue River Watershed | collected 2017-08-18
AAGATTTTTGCTTCCCATATATGTATTTAATGAAAAAAATAGCCACCTCGGTGGCTATTTTGATTTGCATGCGTTGATTATTTTAGGCCTGCCAATTTTTTAATTGCATCTAAACCTTCAGGACTTGCTCCAGTTCTTGCTGGTTCTGCTTTTAAATCTTTCGTAGTTACTTTCCAGTCTCCACCTTGCGCTTTTCTTGTTACTGCCGGAGTATGAATTTTTGCATGAGCTTTTTCGCCGTCTTTTATGTCATTCTCGTTGTATAAATCTGCGAATGGAGAATCTTCTTTCTTATCTTCATTAATAAATTTTTGATATTCTGCCATTAGTGATTCATATGCTGCATCTTTTGTAAATGCTCTTGGGCGATCACCATCCATTCTGTCACCAACTCCTGGGTTTCCAGCAGGATCTTGATTATGCATTCCGGTATTTAACATGGCATCATTATCTAATTGACCGTCAACATCATCTGTAGGTTCGTTATCCCACTCTTTGATTTTTTCTTCTTGATCGTCGGCAGGTTCATTTAAAGTATCGAGTTTAGCGACCAAATTTTTCATATCAAATGGCTCTTCGCCGGCATCATTGCCTGCCATACCATCATCGCCAACTGATTGATCACCGTCGACATTTGCTACGCTCATTCCAGGCTCTGTGCTCACAATAGCAGGAGGAGGTTCATTACCGAGGTCATTATCACCAACAGGTTTTAATCCTGCAAGACTCATTATGTCTTTCAACATTCCTGTTAATTCCGGGCCACTGTTCGCAGTCATATTGATGCTTGCAGGTGTATGTGGTTGATTCATACCACCCATCCCTAACACGCCACACTCTTCAACAGTGAGTCGAGATTCTTTAACAACATTCGGATTTTGGTCGTCTAATTCTTGTAAACGTTTTAATACATTGATCATTTGCATGGTTATTTCCTCGGATCGGGTGATGTTTTTAACACCGGCGTTGTTCCTGCTTCTGAATCAGTATTATATTTTACTGCTTCAGTTGCTGGAATTTCTTCGCCTCGTTCTTTACGTTGAAGTTTAAGAATGTCGTTTAATTCTTTGACAAAACCGCTATTGTATTTGTCGCCGTAATAATCTTCAAATTTTGCATTGGGAGCTTCTTTATAATCAGGATCCGTTAATAATGCACCTCGACGTTCTTCTACTGGCTGTTGATATTCTTCGCCAGGCTCACCTGGACGACGCACAACCAAATATTTTTTATGTAATCCTAAACCAGAACTTAGATATTCTGTTAGTTCAAATGATGTAGTTGGATAATCAACAGTAAATTCAAAAATGTTCACTTCACAGTTTTTTACCTGAGGGAAATCCAACGGTAGCTCTTGTATAGGAGTTTTACCTTTCTTTTTGAATTCACTAACAGTATATCGGTTTAAAAGACCTTTTAATTTTGATTCTTGTTCGGTGGTAAATTCACCCGCAACTTTTAATCGAAAATCATAATTCTTTTTTGATTCGGTTAGATAGTCTTTAAAATTTTTAATCATATAGATAAATGGCCTTTGTGTTTATTTAGTATTTTTACTTAAATTACTTGCTCGGTTCTTTAAGGCCAGTGATATCTTTTGTCTATGCTCTAATGATTTAACCTTTCCTTTATTTGCATTTGCTATTTTTTGTTTATGCTCTTCGGTTTTAGGGCGGTTTTTGTGTGCTTTAGAAATTTTTTGTTTTGCATCGTCTGATAAAGGTTTGCCGGTATTCCCTACATGATTTTTTGACATTTTTTGCCTAGTTTCAGCAGTACGAATCTTCCCTAAATTTGAATTTTTTATTTTTTCTTTAGATTCTGCAGAATGGTGCTTTCCGTACATTCCGTTATATATTCCAGGATCGCTACCACCGTCACCTGATTCAGATTTTAAGTTTGCCCATTCATTACTCTCGGTTACATTCCAAAGGTTGCTATAATAGACTCCCCAATATCGTAGTTCTTCATTACTTTGACATTCTTTAATAATTTCAGTTGTGAAATAATAACCGTGTTTATCTAAATGTCGACGCCAATATAACCCAGATCCAGGATACTTATGCGGGCTCTTTCGAGAAGTTTTACATAGGTATTTGAGCCCGGTATTTTGGTGAGTTTTAATCATTAGGTAAATAGTCAAGCTGATAGTTCCTTACAAACTGTTAGAGCCAATGGAGTTGAGGGACTCGCGATTGGCAACTTTATTTATTCAAATTCTTAAGTTTTTGGAGGATACTATTACGATCAGTAATAATATAACCTTCTCCTTCGATGGGAGTTTCCTCTTTAGGAGATGATTTTTTCTCTATTGCTAGTTTTTTAAGTTGCAAGTCAACCATTTTTAACTTTTTGTCAATTTTATGAGACTTAGCTGTTATTGCAGCGTTCATCATCTGTGCCGCCACTTCAAACATACGTGCGCCATACCTTGGTTCGACACCCATTCCTAAATCCATTAAATTGCCATATGCTTCTTCTGCTTTTTTTGCTAAATCATCTAATTCTTGATCAGCTAACTCTCCTAATCCAACCACCTTTGGCAATGCTGATGCTATTTTATCAAACTCCTCTAACTTGTCTTGTAAATCTATTTGAGGAGATGAAGTAACTTCTTCAGGTTCAGGGTGAATAATCGGTTCTTTCTCTGCGGGTTCGATATTTAAAATTTCTTCAAGTCTGCGGGTCATAGTGTAATCCTTTTATTTTTACTTATTTCTTTTCTTAATACCGACATAAATTTCGTTTTCGGTTATTATTCTAAAATGAACATTATGATTTTTAGCCCATCTACTAGCAGCTTCCCACTTAACTTGATTTTTAATAAACTGTGCTTGATCGTAAGGATTTTTTCCTACTTGTTCTCTAAATGTTTGTTTTGCTGGTTTAACTTCCCACAGTTCTGCATGTTTTTTTAAATTTTTATCAACATATACAACTAAAAAATCAGGAACATATACTGTATTTTTTCCAGTTAACGGATCTCTATATGGGATCTTTACAGGCTCACTACTCCATTGTTGAATAGCAGGATTATTATCACACATTGACATTACTGAAAACTCCCAACTACTTCTGTATATAGGAAGTCTATTACCCACATATTTTTCCGGGTGTTTGAGTTTGAATGTGCCTTTACTGAACTGTAAACTCATGCTTGTATGTTTCTTACTACTTCATCGAATGCAACTGGGCTCAATGCATATCCCAAAAAACTAGTTTTTAGTCTATTGTAATTTAATATTTCGGAAACCAATGCACTGATCTCAACACTATCTAATCCTTTTAATGTATCTAATATTTGCATGGGATTATAATTGTCTTTTTTAGCCTGAGAAATAATAACTATTGCAACATTTTCTGCTGCAATTTCACTAAAGCCTTTGTTCTGAAAAAATCCACTTATAGCATTTAATACATCAGAACTAATTTCTAATGGTTTCGAATAATAAGTATCGAATGCAGTAACAGTTAAATCGCTGCTACTATTTTTAGTGGTATTAGCAGGTAAATTGCTATATATTGCTTTTGCCATTAGCCGCCGCCTCTATTTGTTAATTTTTTAAGATTACCTGTTGTAGTACTATCGACCGTTGCATTTTTAAATAACCCTACACCAGTTTGACCCAATGCACCAAAGTTTCCGTTGTTAATAGATCCTCGTATACTATCGGTAACACCTCCAGGTTGATTTCCTGTGGTTTGAATATTTCCTAACACTCCTCCGAGAATACTATATCCCTCAGATTTTAATCCTGCTTTACTCAGAGATTTTACATTTTTTCCTAATTGAACTGCTTGTATTCCTGCTCCTAAGAAATCCAATGGACTTTTTGCATTCATTACAGAACCTAGTAGTCCGTCGGCACCTGCAATAACACCGCCGGGTCCAAACAATGTGTTGGTACCATTCCCGCCTACGCTTAACGGACTAGGTGTTCTATCATAATATTGATTGAATCCTTCTGGTTTATTTTTTGTAACACGATTAGCAGGATCAGTATTATAAATTACATTTTCGTAATTTACTGTCATTCTATTTGTTAAAGTTTTTGATCCTTGATCTTGTTCCAACGAATCATGTGACCAATCTGATACCAACGGATTTATCAAACTGTATTGTGAATATTTCTGTTGGTGAAAAACATAAATTTCTATCTTATTAAAAAATGGTTCTTTTTGAAAATTAGCTAAACCATATGTATAACTAGTTTCGTTATATTTTGTATCTCGATATGATTCTATATTTGTTCTATTTGTCGAACCATAATTACTATCTGCAAAATAATATTGATAATAATTTTTCCACAAGTCGGTTATGATATTACTGTTATCATCATGAAATGTTATGTTTATCGGTTGATATTTAATTTTAGTTTGTATTAATGTTTTACGATTATATTGATTTACTTCTTCTACAGAAATTTGAAACTTTGGAAGATCTATTGTTTTAACTAATACTCCAACAGCATTTTTACTTCTATCAATCCACTTAGCATCTTTCAATGCAATTCGATTAATGTCAAAAATGACATAATATAAAAAGCCTAGTTTAGGAGAACGTGCATAGGTATCTTTGACATATAATCTATCTGCATGTTGATATGTTTTCAAATCAGCAGAAGTATCAAAAATACCCGATGCCACACTACCTAAGAAATTTGTAAATGCATTGCTCATAGTGTATTATTTAGCCAATAAAAAACCCGGTATATACCGGGTTTTTGGAGTGATTGTTGATTAACCACCGAGTGCCAATGTACGTATCGTACGTCCTACTTCGACACCAAGTCCAGTACGTTCTCCGCCCGGACGGTTCAATTGTATTGCATTATCGTAAGCGATTGTCAATGCAATATCTAAAGGATCATTACTGGTGTAATCACCTCCCTGATATTTGACGTTTTGCAAATAGCATCCGAGATATTCAAAGCTTTCTAAACTAGTTGGCTCGTAGGCACCGTTGCCGCCGTCAAGAATTTCAACACGCATTCTAAACTTATAATCGATACCGCTAGCTGCACTGCTTTGTTCAAAGAAATCGAATTGTTTCTGCAATTGTTCGCCAACTTTACGAGTAGTTGCACCTGTAACATCATCACGAAGTGTCAATGTTGCATTAGCAAATGTTGGTTTTCCTGCCAATTTAACAGTACTGTTATATACATTAAGAGTAATATCAGCAAAAGTAACATCTGGACGAGTTACGTTCATTACTTGTTTCGTTAATTCTGTGCTCGGAGTCCCAGCAACACCAAAGTTATCTAATGTTACACGGAAACGATATTTCAGTTTCGGCATTAATAAACCTTGAACAGCAGAACTTTGATCTGTTGATAAGGGGACAGTAAATCTATTTAAACTTGCGATAGGCATCTAAGTGCTCCTTTGTTTGTAATTATTTATCATTTTAACCACAAAAAAAACCCGCTTTATGCGGGTTTTTTGACTTAGTTAACATTATTAACCACCTGATGCTATTTCTCCAGTGTTCTTTATACGCAATGGAATATAGATAAATTCTACTGCTTTGACTGGCTCAATAGCAATATCCATATACAATTCGCTACGATCGATTCTTGCCGGAGTATTATTAGATTCATCGCAAACTACGATGAAGTCATATAATGCTCTTTGGCCTGCTAACTCAAGCAAGAAACTTTCTGCGGCTGCTTTGATTTCTCTACGTGTCTGAGCATCGTTTGGTTCAAACAGGTATGGTTTAGCAAGAATTTCAAGCTGTCTACGCATAAATGCAACCAATCTAGCAACATTAATTCTATCTAATGCACTTGCATTTCTTGCACGAGTATATTGACCAAAATTAACAATACCTACTCCAGGTAAAGTTGTAATTGGATTAACTTTTACTCCTGCTAATACGTCGCGTAGGCCTTGATATAATGCGACAGTTTTGAATTCACCGCTATCTGCATCAATGTAACCCACAGAAGTAACATTGTCGACACCACCGCGACGTGTGCCCGCCGGTGCAAACCATTGATAACTCTTAGAATCACTATTGATTATTGTGCGTAACATCATGTGACTTGCCGGTACAACAATTCTATTGCCTGCATTATCAGTAGTGTAACCACTTGGATAGAACATGGCCATATATTCGTCATAACTTACTGCACCGTCGTCACCGTTATCGAATGCTAAACTTGCATTATTACCCCAATTTGTCAAAACAGTTCCGTTAGGCTGTAATCTAAATGGTGTATCGCCGACAACAAATGCTGTTAAACCGCGATCTACATTCAATCCAACCATGTTCTGTATAGCCTCAGGATAGCCCGGGCAAGAAATTAAGTTGAACGGTAATGTATCAGTATCTCTAACTGCTGCATTTGTATCGATTAATGACTTCAATTCTTTAACCACTGTTGCTCTTTGAGCCCAACGGCCAAAAGTACCCGAACCGTCTTCGTTATTAGGACTTGCACTAATCCAACGATCTGTCTCATAGTTTTCCATCGGTTCACCAGCACCATACGGGAAGCGTTGATTGTTACCGTTGTTAGCGTAAATGTTAATATGTCCTTTGACAAATTTCTTAACATTGTAACCACTTCGACGGGTGTTCCATAAACGCATACCTTTTGGATATAGTGCAGGATCCGGTGCATCTGGATCAACGTAATTACTGCTTAACAAGCTAACAATTGATGATTTTGTAATAGTTGTTCCAGTTGTTGCCCATCGTGCGTCAGCAAATAACCAACCATCTGGGCTATCTTGATCTGTTACATCTTGCAATACCCAAACGCTGTTAATGCCGTCGTAAACATAGATATCTTTGCCATATCTCTCCATATTAGCAGTAGATATCCAAATATCGCCGTCGACAAGTGCAGTAGTACCGTCTGATTGTGTAGTAGGTTCTAATGCACTAACAATAGGGCCGGTTGGGTTTGTACCACTTGTGGCAGCATAGTTTTTGTATCCTACCCATTTAGTACCATCATGAATCATAATGTCTACTTCATCAACAGTGTTGTTGAACCACAATGTTCCATCCGGAGCATCCGTAGTAGGTGCGTTATTTTTAGATTCAAATGTCAAAGGCTTCCAATTTGAACCCGCCAATGTGAAAATACCCGAACCGAGTGCAGTATAAACATTAGTGTTGGCTGTTGTTAATCCATAATTAGCAAATTCATTACTAAATTGTATTTCGCCGCCCTTCAAATGGGTAAATGTTATTTTCTTAGATGTATTATCGTAAGAAACAGATACATTTGTTAAACCAGTAATAGCTGCTGGTAAACGACTCAATACACTAGTGGTTGTGCTAGGTGTAATTGTTGCTGTAACTGTGCTAGACCATGTCCAAGTAGATCCAACCTTAACAGTTTCTCTAATAAAGAAAGTTGCAGTAGACACATTTGTAGCTGTATTAGCATTAGATGTTACCACAGTATTCCCGACATTGTTACGCCTCATTATTCTAAATTCAGCAGTTGTATCCAGGCCTTGTTGACTAGGGCTTGCTTCGACAAACAATGTTCCAACGGCAATATTTTTTCCACCGCCCGCAAGATCAAGGCCATCGAATGATTTCAACACATTGCTGTAAATTGGCGCAGGAATAGTGGACCATGTTTGTGTAGTACCATTATAATACTTAACAGAATAGTTTGCTCCTTTACTAGGAGTGGTTGTTTTAATCCAAACACTGCCTGTGAGATTCGATGAAGTCCATTCCGGATATTGAGTATGTGGAGTAATTGCTACTTCTTTACCGCCATTAAACCCTTGAGATACTGCTACCCAAGGATTGCTTGTTGCTGTAGTTTTATACCATAATTTTGCCAAACCGCTTGCAGTAGCGTAAATTGCATAGTCACCTTGCTCGCCAAAATCGCTATTTGGGGTTCCAGCGGAACTTACTGTTAAATAATTGTCGTCGTTGATTATTAACGGTGTTTTTACAGTAAAACTTTCTGTAGTACTATTCCATTCGTTAATACCATATAATGTAGAATCAGTATCAAACCAATAAGTTCCACTAATAGGGTCGCCTGTGGGCGCATCTGTAGTAGGATTTAATTGTGCTAAGTCGATGTCTGCTCTTACTATATACGCTCTGCTGCTGACACCTAGTAAACTGTATGCTGCTTGTAAACCATATTCATTAATTTCGCTGCCATGAACAGAATTGCCATTTGCATCTGTATAAAAATAAGGTGTTCCAAAAGTATCTGTTAAATCTCGTTGACTAGTGATTACATAGACTTTGCCGGCATTTGCTGCGGTTGTTCCTTGTGCAATTCCTGTTCCTGATGCATTAGTTTTATCTTGTGACGACGCGACAAATATTAAAGGAATTGTTCCCGGTGCTGCTGGAGTATAAAAACTCTCATCTATTACATTTACTTCAATTCCTGGTGACATTAGTGCCATTGTTTATCTCCTTAAATGGATTGTTTCAATTATTTAGCAATAATCCAAAAAATTTAAGGTAAATAAAACTCAGAAAGGTGTACTAAAGGGCGGGTATATGAGGAATCTTTGTAAGCAATGTATGAGAAGGCCAGTGGCTGTAAACTATCACAGAAATAATCAGGTATTTTATAGATCAAAATGTGACCATTGCGCCAAAAAAAGGATCAATGGGAATCCACTATGGGCACTGTCAGGATATAATAAAAAGAGTCTATGTGATCGTTGTGGATATACATCAAAATTTGCCGAACAATTCGATGTTTTTTATGTAGACGGGAATCCATCTAATTGTCAATTTTCAAATTTGAAAACTGTTTGTGCTAATTGTCAACGAATTTTACATAGATTAAAATTACCATGGAAACAAGGAGACTTGATTCCTGATAATCCTAAAAAATCTAAATCAACAGTTGCTAATTAAAACTTTATTCTTGATTTGATCGAAGAGGTTATCTATAGAACTATTATTATCGATTTCAAAATCGATGTGATTGCCTATCCAGGCCCACTCAGAACTGTGGATACCTCTATTTCTCATTCTAGCACGAGCTAATGCCGATCCAACAACATGATCTCCAGCGTTGGCCAATTTAGCATCTTCATACCATTCAGGATCTTCACCGCGAACTATTCTTATTACTTTTCCACCGGCTCTTTTGATTGCCGATAGTTCATTTGGAAAACGAACATCACTGATTACAACATCATCTTTGGTTTTTAATAATCTGTGTTCTAAACTGGCTATCCAAATATCGTCATGAAACCCTTGCCTGCATACTTCTGTACCCCAATATTGTAAAATCCAACGAGGTGTTATATCTTTACCTAATCTTTCAGACCACCATTCATCTTTTTGTTCTCGCCATTCACGAGCTTCTTTAGTTCTGCCTTCCAATAAGATTCTGTCCCATCCGAATACATTTGATACAGCATCTTTTAAAGAATTTGCAAAACTATCTCGTCTAAAACCATGCATGTTACAAAGATAATCTGCTGCTGTGTCTTTGCCGCTCGAGATAAAGCCCGTAAATCCTACTATCATAAATATTTCCCTGTTTAGAATATAGTATAATTTATTACTATATTGTTACAAAGTCAATGATTTTAAGCGAATATGGTAATTTTGATAGATTATCCAGTGATCCAAGTGAGCGGCGAGTCGCCGGCCTTGTAATTGATCAGATCTAATTCTAAAACTTCAATTTCGGCTTTACCTTCGGCCTTCAAAGCCTGTCCGTTTAACGACGTTCCACCTTGCGGGCTGGCAATTTGCGCGAATTTTTCACGTGCTTCACCTAAAATAATTTTCGAAGTAGCTAGGCTATAATCTTTTAGCCATTGACCCGCATATGGATCTTGTAACAAATTAAAATCCGGACGATAATTATACTGCCAAACTAGTAATTCTTCTTCGGCTCTGGGACGTTGCATTAAAGTTAGTACTTTAGTTGTTTTATTAAAAGTAAAATTAATATCACTACCAAACATTTTACCGACCATTTTTTGGTAACTTGCAAAAGCATAATAAGTAGCTAAACCACCCATATGTGTACTACTTAATAGATACGTATTTGAATATGCTAAATTAAATGGCTCAAATAATGTTCCGCCATCGCCGCCGCCGCTACGACTACCTATAGAACGACGAAAAAGTTGACGAACTTGCATTACTTCTTTTGGAAGAATATACTCATTTACATCAACTTGCAATGTTAAAAACGCATAACTTTCCTCAATAGCATTGCTACTACGCTGTCTGAACTTACTTAAGGCACGATCTATCGCAATATTATAATGCGCAGGATCTAACTCCACATCCACAATACCACTACCTAACATAAGTTGACAATAGTCGATTACTTTTTGGCGTTCTGATTCGTTTTCATTCATAGTAATATTTATCTTTTCATGGTAAGATAATATTTCTAAGATATTATTCGATAAATATACTATTATGCCACGTCTTTCCATTTATAGGCCCGAGAAGGGCAACGATTTTCGATTTTTAGATCGTGTAATTAACGAACAGTTCCAGGTTGGAGGAACTGATTGTTTTTTACACAAATATCTAGGTCCTGTAAATCCAGAAGATGGAGAAAGCTCTCCATCACTACCAAATAATACAAATCCTATTTCAGAATTAGGCATACAAGATCTAATTTTTATGGAAAATCGTGATAGACATTATGACCCCGATGTCTACGTAATGCGGGGAATTTACCAAATGCAAGATTTAGATTTTAATCTAAGTCAATTTGGATTATTTCTTAATAATGACACTATTATGATTCATTTTCATTTAAGAAATTGTGTCGATATGATAGGTAGAAAAATCATGTCCGGTGATGTTATAGAGTTACCTCATTTAAAAGACGAATATGCATTAGATGATAGTTTGGTTGCATTACGTAGATTTTATGTAGTTCAAGATGTTACAAGACCTGCGGCAGGTTTCAGTGCAACATGGTATCCTCATTTATTAAGAGCTAAATGTGTTCCGTTAGTTGATAGTCAGGAATTTAAAGAAATACTTGATCAAGATTCAGGAGCAGGAGACGGTAGTACATTACGAGATCTGTTGTCGTCATATAAACAAAGTATCGACATTAATAATCAAATTATCGCTCAAGCAGAAGAAGATGCTCCCCTCAGTGGTTATGATACTAAACATCTTTATGTTTTACCAAAAAGAGAAGATGGATTATTAGATATCGCCGATGCATCTACTATAGATCAGGATGCAAGTATTGAAAATGCCAGTTACGATGCAAGTATAGTATTGCATAGTCCAAAGAAAGATCTGTATGTTGGATATCTAACAGGTGATGGTGTTCCTACTAATGGATCGCCGTATGGATTCGGTATAGCATTTCCTAATAATGCTGTTAGAGGACAATTCTATCTTAGAACAGATTACCTGCCAAATAGATTATTTAGATTTGACGGACAACATTGGCTTAAATACGAAGATAATGTTAGAATGACGTTGAATAACTTCGGCGTCGATGATGTTAGTACCGGGCCTAATGCGGGCAAAGCAGTTCGTAAAACACAAAAAACTGGTTTCATCAATAATACCAATACTGCAACTATTGCTGGCGAAGTTGTACCAGAACGTCAGGCATTAAGTAAAGCCTTGAAACCAAAAGCAGATATATAAGGAGTTAAAGTTGCAATATTTTTATGATGCTCAGTGTCGGCGTTATCTTACTCAATTTATGAGAGCGATGAGCAATTTTAGTTATAAGGATGCTAAAGGACAGTTAGTTCAAATTCCTGTTAGATATGGCGATATGAATCGTCAGGTTGCACAAATCTTAAGGAAAAATTCCGAAAACACAATTCCTAGTGCTCCGTTTATTGCTTGTTATATAAAAGATTTACAATTTGATCGTCCACGAATGCAAGATCCAACTTTTATAAGTAAGTTACAAATACGAGAAAGAGAATTTGACTCTGCTAATGACGAATACTTAAATGTTCAAGGAGCAAACTACACGGTCGAAAGACTGATGCCTACTCCATATTTGGCCACATTTAATGCCGATGTGTGGACTACTAATCTTGATCAAAAATTACAACTATGGGAACAAATTGTAGTATTGTTCAATCCTAGTTTAGAAATTCAATCAACAGATAATTATATTGATTGGACTAGTTTAAGTTTATTAGAACTAACTGGTCAAAATTGGAGCAGTAGATCTATTCCACAAGGACTGGAACAGGATATCGATATTTTAACCTTGACTTTTTCTGCTCCTATATGGATTACACCTCCTGCAAAAATTAAAAAGTTAGGTATTATCACAAAAATTATTGCTAATATTCATGCAATTGCTCCAGGTACTATTGAATCTAATTTTATAGATCCTAATATGGTCGAATTTTTAGATGAGCCCGACGAAAAAGTAGTTGTTACTCCTGGAAATTATGATTTGTTGGTATTAAACAATGTTGCTACATTAATAAAAAGAAACGGTAAGGGTGACGAAATTGATGTCAATCTTCCCCAAAACAAAGGATCATGGTATAGATTATTGGACATGTATCCTGGAAAATTTAAAGCAGGATTAAGTCAATTAAGATTTACTAAACCAGATAACACCGAAATTGTTGCATATGTAAGTTTAGATCCTTACGATGATACAAAAATGCTTTTGAATATTGATTCTGATACTGTACCTACTAACACAATTATCAGTGGCAGAGGCACGGTTGATGCAATAGTTAATCCCGAAACTTTTAATCCGATTAATAAAACAACAGGTATAAGATATTTGATATTAGAGGATATTAACATCAACGATAAGTTCGGCACTCCTGGATATGATGGACCAGATGCTTGGAAAAATTCATCTGGTACAGATTTCCAAGCATATGCAAATGATATCATAGAATGGAATGGAACTAGTTGGAATATCGTTTTCAATTCTACACAAACTTCAACTGTAACTTATATAACTAATTCGTATACAGGAATTCAATATAAATGGTCCAATGGTAGTTGGAGCAAAAGTTTTGAAGGTGTATACGATCAACTGTTATGGAGGCTAGTATTATAATTTGCAGTGGTGGGTTATTTTTATCCCAAGATACTAAACGTTTTTTATTTTTACAAAGAACTTCAAATAAAACATTGGGTATTTGGAGTATTGTCGGCGGAAAGAAAGAGCCCCAAGACCAAACTTTAATCGATGGTTTGAATCGAGAAATCAGCGAGGAAATAGGGCATATTCCTAAAATTAAAAAAATAATTCCTTTAGAATTGTTTATTTCTAAAGATCTTAATTTTCAATATAATACATATATTCTGTTAGTTGACAAAGAATTTATACCTATATTGAATTTCGAGCATTCTGCATATGCATGGTGTAATTTCAATGCTTGGCCCAAGCCTTTACATCAAAATTTGAAACAAACATTATCTTCAAAAAATAATCGAATGAAAATACAACTCATTCACGAGTTGTTATGTGATTAAATTTTCAATGCGTGTGGCAATCTTGGACCATCTTTAACAGCCACTAACCACGCTGTTACAACACAAACATTTAGATTTTTTAGCCATTCATTTGGAAACCATGTTTCTTTTCTAAATTCTTGGAATCTAATATCTTTATTTCTAATGAAGTTGGCAAGATATGCATCAGTATAATAAAGGAAACTGTTTTCGTTCCAATAACTAACATGTGTAGGATCTTGAAATGCTCCTCTACCATCGGTGCTCGGTACTTCGATAAAAGCCCAACCTCCGTGGGCTAACACTCTATGTATTTCACGCATAGTTTTAATAGGATCTTTTAAGTGTTCGATTACATGGCTGGCATTAATTACTCCAACACTATTATCAGGCAGGGGAATTCCTTTGTCTAGGTCATGATTTATCTGAGCACCTTCTTTGTCAATAGTAAGGTATCCGGGTTTGGGATTTAATCCGCCGCCTATATCGACTTTCAATAAACCATTATCGTCTGCATCTTTCTCTGCTAATTGCATGGCATATTGATTGAATAATTCGACTGTTTTAATTTGTATGGCTTGATTCCGTTCCAGCCATGTATTTTCACCGGTGATTCTATAGATATACAATACCTCAGGAATATGATGCATTTTAGTATGTAAATAAGTTCGAATACACAGTTCATGGTCATCGCAGATCGATAATTCTACATTATGACCACCTATTTCATGATAAACTGATGTTCTCCATGATCTAACATGATCCGGTGCATACCAAATATAACCTAATGAATGGCTAGTTGGTTTGAAAGAATTCATTGCAATAAGTTCTTCATTCTTCCACTTAAATGTTCTGTGAGACCACCCATAAAACTCATTAAATGGGGTAAATTTTTCTGTCATATGCAATACAGCATTGTCACTGTATACAAACCCTATTGATTCATCTTGATATGCTTGATTTAATTTTTCAAGGCATGTGTCTATCAATATATCGTCGTGATCTGCTTCGACTAAAACATCGCCGGTCCCGCATGAAAATGCTTTATTTTTTAAATATCCTATATTTGTATTGTCAGATTTATCTTCGATAACAATAACTTTATTGTTACTAGTTATACTATTCGGTAATTTATCTTTGGTCATTTTTCCATTTAAGAAAAGTATCCATTCCCAATTATCATAAGTTTGAGATAAAATACTTTCGTACAGTTCCAATAAAAATGGCATATTTTTAACATTATGTTCGGGTGTAATGATGCTAAATTTGTAATTCATATAATCTTTCTATTATTCTTTTTTAAAAAATCTAAATTATCATGGCATATCTTTAATATAG
>JACCDX011676269.1_pt1 | contig 14741 bp, 10 predicted proteins | sample 7449681 | NCBI WGS metagenome assembly JACCDX01 (sample SAMN15323450, study PRJNA562643) | freshwater metagenome | isolation source: river surface water | place: USA:Blue River Watershed | collected 2017-08-18
CCTCAAAACTGTAACTATTATAATCATTGGGAAACATAGCAATATTTCCATCAACAGAAGCAGCAATATGCTTATCAGATGTATATATAAATAAAGCCTTTTCATTTGAGATTGTTTTTGTAGGACTATAAGGTTTGTAAACCTTATCTTTGAAAACTCTATCTAAAGAGTTTTGCATATCTTCTATAGTAATTTCTGAATCTTTCTTTTTAGATACCATGGCAGATATGATCCAGTATCTTTCTCCATTAGGAGCTTTGTGTTCTTTATTCCAGTAGGTGGTCAGCTTCCACTGGTTCTTATCAATCTTTAATAACTTTTCAATATCCTCTGCTGAATGAGGTTCTGACAATGATACCGCTTTTATCTTACCGGTACCGTCTTCTAAATTTTCTGAAAACTCTATAATCTTTTCTTCAAGCTGGGAGATGTACTCATTTTTTTCCAGGTTGCTTCTTATCTGTGTAAGTGTAAAACCTTCTCTTAAAATTTGGTTCTTTTTAAATAGGAATTCTTCAACTGTAATTCCTAATCTTTCTGCACAATACTGAGGACTTTTTTTCCACTTGATTGCTTGAATAATTGATTCTCTAGAAATCATATTAATTTTTTTATGGTTATACAAATGTATGAAAAAAATGTGAACAAAATTTATTTTTATCCACACATTGTTAATAAAGTATGGCCCCGAGCTAAGACTAACCCAGGGCCTGTCAGAAAACCAACAAACTGACAACTTATATCTTTAACATTCACATCCACATTTAATGATGCAGAATTGTTCACTCAAATCTTCATCATTTTTTATAAGGAGTAATTGTTGTCTAATAAAATCTTTAGATTGTATATAACACAATTGAGTATTTATGTTCTGTAAAGCATTCACCAATGTTCTTTGGTTTAAAGGTGAACCTGCTCCATTTAATACTGTATGGGTAACACCTGGAAAATCAGGTGCTGTACATTTAATATCCTCTCCTGAATAAACTACACATTCTGCATATATAGGAAATTCACAAGCTTCACCATCCACACATGTTACTGTTGGAGGTACAACTTCTTTACAATTTTTTATAGGATCAGGGCAGCTCATATAGTATCAGGAAGTATCATTAAATTAAACATTGAACAATTGGTGTTACTTGTGCACCAAAAACAGCATTAACAGCATCATAATTATAAACAAAATTATTACCACCTAATAATCTAATATAATCTAACTGTAAGTTTATAGATACACCTGGATTTAAACTACCTAATGTAGCTGGTGTTAAAAAATTAACAAATAAAGGTTCTACTCCATTTTGAATTGTACTGGTTGTTGCACTAGCATCAGCCTGTACTACAAATTGATATTTAATATTACAAGGATCAGATGTAGTATCTCCACCAATCATAATCCATTGTGAATATGCTCCACTTGTTCCTTTTGTGTAAACAGTATAAACACCAACTGTAGGGTTTTGAACAAGTGCACCACCTGGAAGATTAGCAACAGGAATAGCCCATAATGTTACTTTAATTTTATATTGGGTATCTTGTGTTATAACACAACCATTATCTCCATTTTTAAAAACAACTCTTTTTAAATTGTCAGCAAAACCACCTGTTTGTGCATAAAAAGTATTAGTATTTCCATTTTGTACAGTACCTGTTGCATTAAATAATGCTATATCTATTCTTCTACATTTATCTAAATCTAAAGAATCAAACCATACAGAAATAGTATTATCTGTTGAAACATATCCCCATTCACCTAATTCTTGATCAATAGTTAATACATCTGGAATTTTCCAACTAATTTTATTGTTAACAGTTATAATAGGACTTTCTACAGTATTTTCACAAACTGCAGAAACAGAAATGTCATACATTACATTATGACGTACTCCTGTATATAAACCAACACTACCTGCTCTTGTAAATAAAAATGTACCAGTTGCTGATGGTGCATTTGGATTTTGAAAAGAGTCATTTTGATATACACTTACTATAGACAAATTTTCATAATCTGTAGTAGCTGCATTAGTATTACTCCATTGTGCTGTTAATAGTGGAAATGTAGGCATAATTTTTTAAAATTTTTATTAAGAAGAAGTAACTGTAATTTCTAAGTCATCTACAGTAGGACAAACTATTGGTGTTGCTGGATTATTTTTATACCAACAAACTGTAGGGTCAGCATAGTATGCACCACCTACTTCAAAATCACTAGCTTTATATCCATCAGAAGGAGGAAGTCCTTTTGTACAAACTTCATTTTCTGTAAGTATTTGAACTAATACAAGTACATTTTCTGTATCATCAGTTAAAGTCGGCATTGGAACTGTTTCTATAGGTCCAGGAAATGTAGCTACATCATAGTTTCCAAAAGCTACAAGACTGTATACAGTACCATTAAGTGTATACCAACTAATTCTGTAATTTGTTACAGGGAAATAAGCAGGATCATCTGGTTGTACTGAGTATTCAAACTTCCAATAACCAGCCTCTGTATCAAAATATAAATCATGAGTTGGACAATCTAATAAACATGTAGGTCCTACAGGAGGTGTAACTTCACAATTACAAGAACATGCAATTTCACAGAATAATGCAGAAAGTTCTGCATCAGCTTGTATAATAGTTAAAACTTGTGAAATATATTCTTTAGTAAATATATAACAAAGTTGTGAATTAATATTGTTTAATATTGCAGGAAGTCTTCTATCTGTTCTTGTACCATCTTCTAATACAATGTAATGTTCTACAGCTGGGTGTAATATGTCTGTTTCAGAAGCACATTTAATATCAGCCCCAACGTATTCAACACATTCTAATGGGAAAACCTCATCACACGTTTCTGGTTCAGGGCAAATATACACTGGAGGAAGAATAGGTGTTTGAGAGCATGTACATGCAGGAACGGTGTTTCCACAGTTTCCGCAATTATAAGTAGGAGTTGTACAGTTACAAGACATGTTTTAAATATTAGACTTAAGGTAAAGTTGTTATATTGTAAGTGCTACATAATACTGAAGATTCACCTGTTAATGTGTATCTAAATATAAAAGTGTATTCAGTATCTGCAGTTAATCCACTTAATACATCAGAAACAACTGATGAAGGATTTGTGTATGATCTTACTAAAGGACTTAATGATCCACCAGAAATAGAAAGTGAATATATTATATTTTCTGTAACTGGAGGATTAAATGACCAACTAATAGAAGTTTGTGCTGGTACAAAAGTTACTGTAGTACATGCATTAACTGTTGTTGATGTTGTAACTGTTGTATTTTTTGTACAAGTTATTTGACCATTTGTAACCACTGTAGTTAAATCAAATTGTAAATCAAGGTTAGCATTAATAGAAGTGTTAGCCAAATTAATTTGAATACCTGTAACAGAACTTGCTAATAATGAAACATTCACTCTTGTAAACCAAGAATGGCCTGCAGCATCTGTAATATTCAATATAGATCCTAATGGATTTTCATCATAGAATCCAGCCGGAACATTGCTTGTTAAGAAGTTTAAGGTTACAAAATTACCTGTAGGATTAACCACAGCTGTAAATCCTATTACAACATCATCACATGTAACAGATCCTGTTGGGATTAAACAAGATATCATAGCAGCTCTCATATCTAATATTGTAAGCCATATGTTAGTGATAGTATCAGCTACAGTGGTTGGTTCTTCAACCCAGCCTGATAATTCTTTCATTAAACCTACACCTGATAATTGTTGCTCATCTTTTAATGTACCGCCTTCATATGTAATAGCTGTAGATAATGCTGTAGGAGTACCTGTAGCATTTCTTAAATCTATAAACTGTAATGCTAATTCTGTAAGAACATCCTGTAAAGGGTAAAGTTCACTATCTGGCATAATACCTGGCATTGATATTTCAGGTACCGGTACATATGTAGGAAGGTTATTTTCTATTGTTGTTACTCTTTGTGTTAAGTCATCAACTGCACTAGTGAGAGTATCCACCTCATCTATTAAGGTAACTATATGATTACCAATAAGTTGTAAATAGTCATCCAACGGAAGTTGGGTAACTAAATCCCCATTAAGATCATAATATCTTAATCCTACTGGAAGTATCACTATGCAATCTGGACAAGGAGTTGTTGGCATAATTATAATTGAATTCTATCAATAATAGCTTGTAAAACTGAAGGTAATGATCTGTCTGCAACTTCTAAGTCACCTAATATCAAACCTGATAAATCTAGTAATGCTTTATGGTGGCATACTTCTTGGCTAATTTTAAATATGATATCTGATAAGGTATCATTAGCACAGTCTGTAATGCAACATAAATCCGGGCCTTCCCAGATAACACAATTAGAAGATGTAGGAACACATCCTTTATCTAATATATTTGACTTAATAGGTTTCATATGAACAGAGTAAACATTTTAATCTACATAATAATATACTAAATAACTTAACAAACACCAAAAGAAATACCCAGAATATTACTTCTGGGTATGTCAAATAGTGAATTTTTTTTAATTATTCTGCAGATGTTGCTATTTCTAGCACTTTAAAGAACACCGGATAGTTCTCATCTGTTTTAAAATCAAACTCTGAAATATCAAATTTCTGAGTGGTGATCTCCCTTGTTTCAGAAAGTACAGCCTCAAACTCTTGGTTAAACTGTATAAATACAGGGTTGATCTCTTTAGGAGCTTCTTCAGATGCAGACTCTAAATACATAGGAATGGATACATTACCATCCGCATCTTTAGTACCAAGCTTAGTGATAAGCTCATCTCTTAAAGTTTCAAATGTTTTCTTATGCTCTACAAGGGACTTTTGAAGTTCTGTAAGACGGAACTTAGTTACCAATGTAATAGGTTGAGCAAGCAAACCTTTTGAAAGTTTTTCACCTGTAGACTGGTTTACAGCACCAGACAATTCTGTTTCTAGGCCGAATATTTCAGCCATTGTTAATGTTACTTTTACTGACATGTTTGGTTTATTTTAAGGGTTATTATACTATTTCAGCACCAGGAACAAAGGTTAAATTAAGCTTTTCAGCAGCCCAATCCATAATCCACTCATTGCTTCCATCCCAAGTAGGATAGTCTTCTCCACCTAAAGTAAGGTTACCTTGAGCTAATTGAACAGAAACTGTAGGTTCAGCTTCAGGATCACTTTCCATTAATTGGTAGTAGAATGTAGCTGAGGTAGAAAGGTCATCTTGGATAGAAACCATGTTGAATACGTTAGCACTTTTACTTTCACCATTTGCCCAGATTGTCACTGGAGTAATTGCTTTTTGCATATATTTTTATTTTTAAAGGGTATAACTATTACATAATAATATACAAAATTAATTAGTATTTTCCAAATATACAAAAAAAAGCCCTCGGTATTCAATACAACCGAGGGACTAAATAGGTAAAACTATTCAATACAAATTCTACCCTAAAAAAGCAAACCTTTTCAATACAAGGTGTGCAAACTCTTTATTTATTTAACTTAGTATAATAAACTTTATAATTACGGTTATCTAATCTATATTTAGCATATTGCACAGATAAGGCATTTGGGTATACATCACAAGTTTTGTCATCATATATTCTTACAACATCAAGATTGTTATCATTATAATTATATTTTTTGAAAGGTACAAGTGAAGATAAAATAACATATCTAGAATTATTTGATGGGTCAGATCCTCTATTATAAATTGATTTTAAAGAAATTATTTTATTTTTAGAAACCAGCTTTACTTCAGCAATATCACTAAAAGTATTAACAGCTGTTGTTTGTTTACCAAAAGATGCAGGAATAGATATAGCATCTACAGATAAAAATTCAATTGCTACACTTCTACAAAAACTTGAGGTAGTTTCTATATTTGATTCAAATATATAAACATGAAAATATCCTATATTACCATCTGTTATTTTTTGTCCAACAATTGAGCCGCCTTTTGTTTTATCAGGTGTAGTTACTAATAATATAGTAATTTGATTACTATCAAAATCATACTGACATAAAAATGTACATAATAACTTTGATTTATTATATGTTACAGTTGTAGGACTTCCGTCATTAATATTAAATGCAATTCTATTTTTAAAGCAAACATTAAAAGCACTTAGTTTTCTTTTATTATACCTATCAAAGTTCATTATTTTTACAGAACCAGGATTTTGATTAAAATAAGTAAATCCTTCTGAAGGTAATATATTTGAAAAAACTTCTTCACCTAAGAATTGTACACCAAATTGATTTAAACCACGTTGACCAGGTACTTCAGATTCAATGTTAGTAAACAAATTTATAAGATTTGCACTAACAGTTGTTCCATTATTTCCTAAAACAAATGTTGACTTACTGGATATTTTACCAGAAACTCCATCAGGTCTTGTAAAATTAGTTAATAATAAATTAGCTCCTGAAACATTTAATTTTTCTGTATTATTTTTTAATAAATAAAAAGTTATAATCATTGGTGTTTCCCTAGTAATAAAAGCTGATAAATTTTCAACTGATTGTCTTAAAGTATCTCTTGATTCATAAACACCATTTAATATATTTTTTTGTGTAATAGTTCCTTCTTGATTGATAAAGTAAACTACATCAACATAATAATTTGAAATTGTGCTAAATAAATAATTCATATTATAGTTTGGAGATGAAACATATGATGCTGAATAATTATTTACATCCTTTGCTTTACCACCTATTACATCTATCCAATTTTCTGAATTAGTTATAGACATGCTTCCCATAACATATCTTTCACTTGCAGCCGGTATTGTGTTTTGTACGGATCCCCCGTGTATTACTAAATTTCCCATATATTAAACCATTGTAGGTATGTACCTTGTTACTGTATTTATAAAAACAACATTACCACTTCCGTTAGTTAATGTAACCTCCATAACACCGCCATTATTAGCTGCAGCAAGTGTTGCTAAAGCAGTTGAAGCATTAAGGTCAGGAGTGGCTATATCTGTATATTGAACATTACCAGAAGAATCATTTACAACCATAAATGTACCACTTCTCATAGCATTTGCACCACCATATATCCAAAGTGTATAATCTATAAATACACCTTGTGTTGTACTAGGATACCAAGCCATAACAACTTGTGATGTTGAAGGTACAACCGTTACTGCATTTCCATTTGAACTTGTATATATATTAGCTTGTACTTGACCGCCACTGTATAAGTTATTAGGTCCACTTGTTGTATTTGGATATACTATTAAATTATAACCTTGTGCATTTGCATTTACATAAGCTGATGCATTAGTTGTAATATTACCAACTGAAATTATTTCTCCATCATTATATGTATTACCTTCTATACGTAATTTATAACCACTGTCTGTTGTTCCAGAACCAATATTTAAATTACCTGTAGGGCCATATAATGTCATATATCTTGACCAGCTAGATCCATTATATCCAAATAATGCAAATTTAGAATCACTATTAGTTCTAATTATAAACTCAGCACTACCTGCTCCAGGACTTGCACCATATGTATTACCTGTAAGATTAAAGTATGCACCATCCAAATAACTTGTACCACCTGTAATATATATACTTTGGGATGATGAACCAGATCCGATATATCTATTAGATCCTGTTAAAGATATACTATTTGTAAATCTAGATGTTCCGTTTACATCCAATTTGTAACCACTGTCTGTTGTGGTACCCATTAAGATGTTACCATTATTTACAATTCTCATTGATTCAATAATAGTAGCAACGTTACCAGCTGTACCACTAGCAAATGTATTAAATGCTATAACACCTACAGAAAGTGTTTCAGTTTGTATTTGAGCACCATATCCATTTTGATCATATCTCCAGTTAGATCCATCATAATAGATGTTGTTTGAAAATAAGAAGTTTGAAAATGCTGATTGTATATAACCGTGTCTTTGACCAGAACCAGATTGTAATCTTATATATCCGGAATTACCTAAAATAAAGTTACCATTACCGTTTACATTTAGTTTATAACCTCCATCTGTGGTTGTTCCAATAAGAACATTGCCACTTGCTGTAGCTAACTGTACATTCCCTTTGGTTGTTTTAATGCTTATAATATTAGCAGCAGGAAATGTAGCATCAAGAGTAGGGTCAAATAAATATCCTATAAGAGTATTTGTTCCTAACCCAGTATAACTTTGATTTACAACTAAAGCATTGTATGTTGCACTTTGCAATGCAAATCCACCGCCAATAACAAGACCATTACTTGTAACACCAGCAGGAGAACCTGAGTAAGCTATAGTTGCAGCATTGCCAGCAGCATTACCATAGTTTTGACTAATTAAATAAACACCTAAACCTGGATAGCCTCCATTACTTCCATATGACCTCGCAGTCATTCCGTAAGTTAATGTAGCATTGAAACCCATATTTACTGTGCCATCTCCAAGTATTGTAAATGCACTACCAGCAGAACTATTTTCAACTCTAAATGTAGTTGTAGCAGAAGTGCTTCCAGAACCTTTTATTCTTGAATTTCCATTAACATCTAATTTATATGTAGAAGTTGGAACCGTTCCAATACCTACATTACCAGAAGTAGAAGCAAAGTAAACATCACCAACTACTGTTTCAATAGCATAATGGGTTGTACCAGTTAATGAAGTAACAGTAGGGTTGTAATAAATACCACGAGTAATGCCAGAATAAGTACCTGTATTATTTATTGTATACCTTAAACTTAAACCTGTTGTTGCAGTAGTGCCAGAAGATTGAGCAATTATGTTTACTGCACTTATTGCTTCTCCACCTACTGCATTACCAAATTGGTTTCCTCTTGCAGTTGAATTAAATTCTTGACCTATAATAAATACTCTATTCCCTCCGCCAACTTGTAACCAAGTTCCTATATTAGCACTACTTGCTTGCATAGTATTTGCAGCAGCTAAGAAAAAATTAAAAGTTCCAGCATATGTACTACTTGTTAATGATAGAGTAGAGTTAATTCTTGCAGTACCATTAACATCAAATTTATATCCTGCATCTGTTGCAGAAGCAGAACCACTTTGTATTACAACATTACCTGTTGGGAATATTGTAAAGTAATCATTAACAGCAGACCAACTTGTAGAACTAGGAGCAACTCTTAATACTAAAGGTTGTCCAGTAGCTGCACCATCAGAACTTGTTGATATAACGTGTTTGTTTGCAGAATTACCACCAGCAGAAGAACCACCTCCAATTATTAATAAACTATTTGAATTAGCAGATGTAGACTTTGAAAATTGAAAGTTATACCCATACCCAGTTGGTGTACCATTTGGATTAAATGAAGCACATATACCTTGCCCAGCAGTTAAAGCATAAAAGTTTATATAATTTAATGTATACGCACTTGTTGTAGATATACCTATATTACTTCCTAGTTGTAAGGAATATGTTGGACTAGTTGTTCCTATACCTAAATTTCCACCACTTGTTAAAGTCATAGTTGCAGAACTATTATTGTACCAAGTGTGGGCACCTTGACGTGAATTATATCTTAAATTACCAGATCCTGATTCAGTTCCTATATATCCTTCCCATGTACCTGCTGTATTATGATATTCAATACCAGCAAAAGTTGAATATACAATACGTACAGCTCCATTAACTACATCAAGTTTATATCCAGCATCCGTAGAATTTCCTATAGCAAAGTTTCCTGTTGGAAATACGGTAACATAATCAGAATTATTATTTCTTATAGAAAAGTTATTACTTGTAGGAAATTTAACTAATGTCCATTGTGCTGCTGATGTTCCTGATGCAGCAATACTACCACCTAAAGTTAAAGCAGCATATCCAGATGTAGATTGAGGTAATCTAAGATTTTCATCATAATTACTTCCTGCTTGATTTGTTATAATAACTGTACCCCTTACATCTAATGCAACTAAAGGTGATGTAGTACCAATCCCAACATACCCTCCACTTGGTTGCAGTAGTAAATTATATACAGCAGTATTAGCATCATTTCTTTGAACTTGGTGCCAAACATCTCCGCTAGTAGAAACACCAGAATACATTCCATATAATCCATTAGCTGATAGTAAAGCTTGAGAACCTACTGTCCCAGAACCTAATGTTGGACCTGATGCTGCTGTAGCTCCTGAATTAACAAATTTAACCCCTGGGGTTGAAGTACCTATACCTACATTAGTACCATCATCATAAATTATACTATTACCAAGTGCAGTGGATCCGGTAAATTTAGACAAATAATTAGTAGTACCACTTCCACTCAATACTGAGGTTATAGCTGTACCACTATCCGATAAAATGTTATTTGTTATTAATGCTATATTAGCCATACTATATAATTGATCTTTTTTATACCATTGTTAAAGCTTTCCAGCCACTGCTTGTGTAAACATATAAACCTTCTACACCATCTGTTTGATATATAACTAACCCTGTTGCTGGTGTTGATATAGCAGCTCTTTGTGCAGCTGTCATACGTGGTGGCAAGAAACCTTTAGAAGTAGAGTCCATTTGTAACAACGCAGAAGCATTTCTATTTCCAGATGGACCACCTAAAAATATACCTACACTACTACCATTATCAGTACCTAAACTAGCTACTAATGTTATATGACCTGTACTATGATTTATACTACCCCCATAAACAGATGTAGCATAAGATGGGTTAAATGTAAAGTTTCTACTATTTGAACTATCATTTATTGTTAAAGCATTACCAGTTGTATTTATTCTTGTAGTTCCATTAACGTCTAATTTAAAACCAGCATCTGTAGTTGTATTTATAGCAAAGTTACCTGTAGTAAATAAAGTCATTTGTTGCTGAGAACCATATGTACCAAAACTTAAAAATGTTTGATAGTTCCCAACTAATAGTCTTGTATCATAAGTATTATTAACTAATTTAGTTCTATAGTTAACTCCACCTTGAGAAACCATCTCTAACTTATTATCAGCAGGACTATAAACAGAACTAAATGACCAATAGTTTGTTGATGAACCAAATCTAACAAAGTCAGCTCCTCCTGTTACTCTTAAACCAAGATTACTTACTCCTGTAAAAGCTCCATTAGTATAAGTAGGGGCAATGTCCAAAGCGGCTAATACATCATTATTTGCAGAAGCAACTAAAGTTGTATTTATTAATCCACCTCTTGCTATTGCACTTGATGCTGTTTGGCTACCTCCTAAAGTAAGTTCTGTTGCTGTACCTAAAGTAGTTGTTCCTATTGCTACATTACCTGATGTAGAACCTAATATAACATCACCAGAAACAGTCTCAATAGCTCTATGAGTTACTCCTGTTACAGATGTTAACACTGGATTATAATACATACCTCTAACAACACCTGCATAAGTTCCAGAAGTATTTATAGTATTATCAATATTAATTACATTTAATGTTGCATTACCAGATGAAGGTGTCCAAGCAGAATAGTTTGTTCCAGCGGCAGGTAAAACTCCTACAACATTTAATGTTCCTGATGTTGGATTGTGTCCTCCTGCTGCAAAATCAGAAGAACTACCTAACCAAACCATAGTTCCTGTACTTGTACCTGCTACAGTACCATAAAGTTTTAATTGACCATCTGAAGTTCCAAATCTACCATTTGCCCCAGACATTATTAATCTTCCACCACTAGGATGAGCAGTTAATCTAATTACACCTAATCTTAATACAGGGTTATTTGCTGTATTAGAACCTAATCCAATACTATTACTTGCTCCCCAGTTTACTGTTAAAATATCTTCATTATCAGTTCCTAATACATATAATCTATTACCTGCAACACTTCCTCCAATTCTTGCTGTACCATTAACATCTAGTTTGTATCCTGCATCTGTAGTAGTGCCAATAAGTAGATTACCTGTTGATAACAAACGCATTCTTTCAGCTGAATTTACATTAAAAAGCAATGCTGTATTAGCTACACTTATAGAATTATGTTGCAATTGCATATAATTGCTTGCATCATAATAAGCTGTTATTTGATTAGTTGTTCCTGTAAATCTTCCAGTCCCATTAACATCTAATTTGTAAGCAGGACTTGTTGTTCCTATACCTATATTTGTTCCATCATCATAAACTAAACTATTACCTAATGCTGAACTTGATGACCATTTAGGTATATAATTAGTAGTTCCTGTACCAGTAACAGGGTTTGTTATTGATGATTGTAAACTAACCCAAGATGTACCATTATAATAATCTTCTGTATTAGTTGTAGTGTTATAAATAGATAAACCAGTTGCAGGAGTTGAAATTGCATCTCTCTGAGTTGTGGTCATTCTTGGTTTAAGAAAACCACGGGCAGTTGAGTCTATTTGGAATACAGCGGAAGCTGTTGCAGATGTAGCATTAATACCAACAAAATTGTTGGCAATATTAATCATATCTAAGTTTCCTGAACTCTTTATTCTTAAATATGTTCCATCAGCATCTATTCTACCTCCACTAAATTGAATAGCAATATTTGTTCCTGTACCATTTATTGTTAATGTATTTACAATACGTGTTGAACCATTAACATCTAATTTAAAACCAGCATCTGTAGTAGTACCTATAAGAACATTTCTTGTAGCTGATGGTATTCTCATTGCTTCTACATTATTTGAGTAGAATGATAAAAAGTATCCACCATTACCAGCATATAATCTTGTTTCTCCAGTACCATTATCAACAGATAAAGAAGCAACACCGTTATTTAAATAATATGCATATGTTCCAGCAGCCGATGCATTTCTAACTAGGTTTACATAAGCGTTAGATGAAGAAGTAGAAATAGCTTCTAAGTAATGTTGATTAGGCACAGCACCTCCAGTAAACAATCTAAATCCATTATTTACTCTTAAACCAAGATTAGTTAATCCAGTAAATGCACCATTAGTAAATGTAGGAGTTATGTCAAGCCCAACAAGAACATCATTATTTGCTGCGGCAACCATTGTAGGATTAACCTGCAATCCTTTTAATACTCCTGATATATTATCACTATTTGTAGTTAATAATAAACCATTTGCATTAATATATTGAAATGAAGCTTTTGAGTTGTTAGCTGCATTAAACATTTGAAATGCAGCAGCACTAAATATCTGAACTTGACCATAACTTTGAATACCAGTATATGCAACTACATTTCCTGTTATTTCAGCACCTCCAGTTGTAATAGTTAATTTACCTTGAGATCTTGTAGTTCCGTTAACATCTAATCTAAATCCTGCATTTGTAGTAGTACCTATTAATACATTTGTACCAACAATTCTCATTCTTTCAGAACCACCCACTTGGAACATAGTATAGTCACCTGTACCTGCTCCATCACCTGCATAGTAATACATTGGATAGTTAGAAAAAGCACCTGCTGTACCACCAACAAATCTAATACCAAAGTTATAACTATTAAATAATTCAACTGCTGGAGTTGATGAGTTTGCTGTAACACCTTGTGTTAAAACTAAAGTTGCCTGATTAGATCCTCTAATTTCTTGTGTTGTAACATTATTACTTTTTGCTAAAGTAAGTAATGCTGTACTATAATCAGTAGAAGCAGTAGTAGTACCAATTAAAACATTGGTTCCATTATCATATACTAAACTGTTTGCTAATGAAGTTGCTGTTGTAAACTTTGAAAGATAATTTGCTGTACCTGTACCCGTTATAGGATTTGTAAGAGCATTTTGTTTATTATTAAATGTTGTCCAATCAGTTGAACTAAGTTTACCAGTCACTGTAGAACTAGCAACAGGAAGATTAAAACTATGTGTATTACTGGTAGAAGATATTGTAAAATCAGTTCCAGTAGTTGTTGTTGATAAATATTGTGCTGGAGTGATTAATCCATTTATAGAAGATATACCAGAAGGAAAAGTGGTTGCTACATCACACAAATGACTATTTTCAGTGTGAATAGTCATTGTTCTAGTATTGTTATCAGTAGCATATACTCTTACGGCTATTCTATCTGTTACTGCTAATGCTACAGTTGTAACAGCAACAGTAGTTGTATAATATTCTATAGCAGTACCATTAACAACCGATTCCGGAGTACCAGAAGAACTACCTATTAATGTAAAAGTAGTTCCGTCATATTTATAAATTTCAACATAAAACTTTGATGAGTTACCACTGGTTCCCATTGAAGCATACAATCCAAATCTCCAAGCACCAGATGGTACACTAAGTAAAGAAGGATCATTTGCATCAGTTATAAATTGAACTATTAAGCCATTACCAGTTAAACTAAAGTCAGCCCCTGCACCAAATACTGGAGTTTTACTCATTTGATAATATCCAGCAGCACTACCAGAAACACTACCATTTAGGTAATAAACTAATCCACCGCCACCACCAATATCAGGGAATGAACCTAAAGTACCATCTCCCTTTACATACTGAGTAGATAAACCACCAATAACATTACCAAGTGTATTATTTTTCCACAAACTTGTTGCTGCTTCATACATTAACAAGTTCTTATTTGCTATAGAAGATATAGCAACATTATGAAGTTCTTGTAATTCAAAACCATTTTGAACTTTTACAAATATTTCTCCATTATTACTATTTTTTCTAGTAACTATACCAATAAAAACTAAATGATCTGGTGCATAAGGTTTGTTTGCAATTCCATATAATAAATTACCATTTACACCAAGCCAAACTGGATCACCTTCAGTACCTGCAGCAGATGTATCTAAACCAGCTAATAAACCTTCAGTTACTACATTAGCAAAACCATTTATAGATACTGTAG
>JACCDX011776144.1_pt1 | contig 14741 bp, 23 predicted proteins | sample 7449681 | NCBI WGS metagenome assembly JACCDX01 (sample SAMN15323450, study PRJNA562643) | freshwater metagenome | isolation source: river surface water | place: USA:Blue River Watershed | collected 2017-08-18
CGCGATGCGCTAGAGGATGTGATTCCGCTAGACATTGGTGGTCGCCACAACGCAACCGCAAACATTGAGGTTACGATTCCGATTGCTACTTGGCACAGAGCGCAGGCGGTTGATTCATTCCTTTGGAATTTGGCAGGCAACCCTGAGCGGGACGAGTATGAGCTAGACCTAGACCGCACTGACCTAGAAGATGTGATTCTGAGGGCAAGACAATTTGCAACAAACCCAGAGTTGGCAACTGAGCTAGAGTATGGTAGCGATGATGACGAGGACTGGATTTCAGAGCAATTCCTAAGACTGGAGCGGGCATTGACAGACTTTGCTTTGGATGATAGGCTGAAGACTTGGACGCTAAAGGTATGGAGGAGCTACTAGTGAGAGACACGTGGATGGGCAGTGGTGTCAACAGTTACGACAGGGCAACCGTCCTTGATTGCCCAGCTTGTGACCACGAGTTCGAGGAAGACCTTTGGGTTGACGACTACAAGGTGATTGACACCGAGGTTCGATGCCCAGAGTGCGATGAAACATTCAACTACTTTGAGGAGGTAGGAGCATGGGAAGAGTAGCAAAGCAGGACACCGGCAGACTATCTGCCATTACCGAAGCCAGAGCTAAGCACCGAGAAGCTATCAAGGTAGCGCAGGAAAAGCTAAAGACATTCATCGAAGCCGAGACCAAAGAGTATTACGACGAGCTGATTGATGCGGTTCGATTGGCTTTGGTTGACGGGCATTCGGCTAGGCAGATTGGCATGGCTTATGGTTCGTCCGACCCAGGTACGATTCGCAAGCTGATTGAGGATGCAGGCGTAGACGATTCAAGCGTTGTGCCACAGTCCGCACTCAGAGTTGTGCGATACGGTGACCAGCTTGCGGTTCGCATCGTGGCATTCGGCGCTGACCAACAGACAGGCGAAGCGACATTCACCATTGATGAAGACGGTGAAAACATTACGGCAGTTGACGGAGACCTATGGGTTCAGTCGGTGCTTTATCGAGAAGGTGTTGTACAGGAGGTAATCAATGCGGGACGATAGATGGTTCGAGCTACACGAGACAGCAACAAACCTGACTGACTTTTACTCAGAGCAGGTTGGCAAGCCGATTGAGTTCGGCGTGGACGAGGAGCTAGACCTTTGGGTTACAGCACCGCGGACAAACGGGCGTGAATACTTTGAGACATTCGGTTCCGCAGAGGAGCGAGTGATGCAGTTGTATTCAGAGCTATTCCTAGATGATGGCAAGCGTGATGAGTTGGAGGACTTATGATTGAGGAAGCAATGCTAAGGCACCCAAGTGCTAGTTCGCTACAAGAGGTAATCGCAAGTAACGCAGTTCGGGCATTCAACTCAGGCGTGAAGCATGAGCATGACCGCATTGTGAAAATCATAAATCAATACAGCGGTAAGCCCGACTTCACTATGGCAAACCTGCTTTACTTTATCAACAAGGAGCACAATGACTAGGCAAAAAGGCAAGCTAGGTTTCGCATGGCACCAATGGTTCCGAGGTGGCTGTATTTCATTCGGACACACAGCCGAGCTTTACTTTGGTGAGAGTGGAGACTGGGGATTCGAGCTGACTTACGACCACCTGAATAGGTCGGTGCACTTGATGCTGATTCACTGGTATATCGGAGTTCAGTTCTGGGTAAGAGAAGACTAGGCACCGAGCCACCACCAGCCAAGCAGTATACCGTCTTCAGTTGGTGCAAGATGGATGACCACCGCAATTGCTATGCAGTTGCTAGCACAGTTGATTGTATTTGTGAATGTCACAAGGAGGATAATGAGAGCCAAACTACCGAGGCTGACCCCTGATGCAAAGCAGGAGGTTGCGATTCAGAAGATTGTCGCAGAGCCCACCAAGGCTGCATTGAATGCTAGCCTAATGGGTACTGGCAAGACCCTGATGGCAACCGAGGTTGCACTCAGACTCAAGGCTAAGACTGTGCTAATCATCGCACCGCTAAACACCTACTGGGGATGGCACGATACGATTCAGAGACAGACCGAGTACACCGCGAACGGCTTGTTCAAGATTGACTCTAGCACCAAGGGGCGCGACGCAATGCGTGGCATTACCGAGGGCAAAGAGGGTTGGTACTTTGTTGGTCGCGAGTACTTCCGCACCAAGGAGTGGGCCAAGGTTGTGCCAGACATCGTATTGGTTGACGAGTGCCACTTCATGCAGAACCGAGCAAGCAAGGGATTCAAGGTTGCCAAGACTTTGAAGGCAGGCTTCAAGTTGTCCATGTCGGGTACGCCATTCGGCAACCGATTCGAGGGATTCTGGGCAGTGACTAGATTCCTATGGCCGGACGACAAGATTGTGCCAAAGTCATTCTGGAAGTGGGTAGAGCGTTGGGCAAACACCGCTTACAACCCATTCTCAAACGTCGAGATTCTGGGCGAGAAGGTACCAGGTGCATTCGCAAATACCCTTCCATGCTATGTCCGCCTAGAGCCAGACTATAACATTGACGTGGTGCAGGAGACTAGGTATGTTGACCTAGTGCCAAGCCAGCGCAAGGTTTACGAGAAGTTCCAGCGCGACTTGGTTGTCTGGTTGCAGGAGAACCCACTGGTTGCAGAGGTTCCAATTGCAGCCCGCATTCGGTTGCGCCAGATGACCCTAGCTGTGCCAAGCCTGACCGAGACTGGCGAGGTTTACTTTGCGGATGACGCAGTGTCAACCAAGTATCAAGCGCTACTGGAGATTATCGAGGACAACCCCGATGAGAAGATGTTGCTCTTGACAGATAGCCAGAAGTACGCTAAGATTGTGACCGACCGACTCAATGCCAAGTATGGCGAGGGTTCTGCTTTCGAGTGGAGCGGTACGGCAACACAGCCACAGCGTGAGCAGGCGAAGCAGGAGTTCATCAACGGTTCCAAGCGATTCATCGTGGCGGTAATCCCAGCGATTGCCGAGGGCGTGGATGGTTTGCAGGATTCATGTCGCACAGTTGTGTGGCTGAGCCACAGCGATAGCAACATCCTAAACCAGCAGGTGCTTGACCGCATTCGCAGGCGTGGGCAGAAGCAATTGGTGCAGGTGTATGACATCGTGGCACGTGACACTTATGATGAAGGACAATTAGATACGCTACTCCAGCGAGAGCTGGACTTGCGAGCAAGTTTGAAGGAGAAGGATGCCTGAGCCAATACATTACTTTATTGTTGCACTGATACTTGGATTCGGAGCTTATGTTGGTGCCGTATTCCTGCTGACCACTGTGCTACCACTGTTCATGGTGTTCACCAGAGAGTTCAAACCACAACCGCTGACTTCACAAGTTAGACCGAAGCACTACGACTACGACGAGGATTACTAAATGGCAGAGTACGTATGGGAAGAAGCTGACAAGTCCAACCCATGGGGACGCAAGAGAGCCAAGGGTACTCACTGCTCCAGAGGACATGAGTTCACCGAGGAGAATACCTTTATCCGTCCTTATGACAAGACCAGAGTTTGTCGAGAGTGTCGCAGAAGGTATGCCCGCAAGAAGTACCAAGAGAACAAACACGCAGGCAAGACCAAGGCAAAGCCAGAGCCACTAATGCCAAGCGTCATACCGCAGAGTGCGTTGCTAGATGACCATTCGGCAGTTTTGTTTGCAGACCTGCAGAGCAAGTTGCAAAAGACGGAGGTGCCATGTCGGAAGCTAGCGCAAATCTTCGACAACCCTGAGCACGTAAAGCCAAAGCAAGCCAAGGCATTATGCAATGGTTGCCCGCTAATCAAAGAGTGTGGTAACTTTGCCGAAGCAAGCCGTCAAGAGTACGGCATCTGGGGCGGAGTTAACTACACCAAGAGGAGGTACAAGAATGGTTACGAATGGTTCGAGGTTGAAGAACTTAGCGATTTCCTTATTGAACACTAGGACTGAGCGTGACGGCCAGAAGAAGGTCGGAGCGTCTCAGATATCTAACCCATGCACCAAGCACTTGGCACTGGCCTTGGCAGGTGTTGAGCCAGAGCCAAGCAAGTACTGGCTAGGTGGCAAGGTTGGAACCGCGATTCACTCAGCCATCGAAGCTGCTATTGAGCACTCCGATGCAGAGGAACTTGTTGGTGCAAGGGTCGAGCAGAAGATTGTGCTTGGCGAGATTGATGGCTACGGCACAGTGTCAAGCAAGCCCGACCTTGTGCTTCCAGCTATCAACCACTTGGTAGACTGGAAGACTTCGACCAGGGCGAAGACCAAGAAGATTCAGGCATGGGTCGATGGCACCAAGCAGGATGCAGGCACCACCTACACGATGCAAAAGTACATCGGACAGACACAACTCTATGCTTGGGGCGTGGCTCAGTCCGGATTACAAATTGATAACATTTCGCTTGTGTTCATCAACAGAGACGGCACCAGCGATTCGGATGTGCTAGAATACACATTCGCGTACGACGAGTCTATTGCAGTTGCATTATGGAACAGGCTCGTGGTATTATGGGAGGAGCTACAAAATGGAGTTCATCCAGAGTCATATGCAGGCCACCCTGAGTGCTTCAACTGCTCAGTGTCGGGACTGCTATAATAACAAATAGGAGGAAATAATATGGGCGAAACGTCAACCGCAGCACCAGCTGCCACCAAGGGAAGCGACTTCCCAGAGCTATCATTTGCCAAGTTTATTCACAAGGCAGAGGCGCTCAACGCACCGAAGACTATTCTTATCTACGGTGATGCAGGTCGAGGCAAGACTTGGCTAGCTGCTTCAGCAGCTGAGCTTGTAGAGCTATCACCTGTGCTACTAATCGATGTCGAGGGTGGAGCATCAGCTATTGCCCGCGACTTCAAGGAGGTCGACGTAATCAACGTTGACTCTCACGAGAAGTTGGATAGGGTAATCACTGACCTAATCAACGTCAAGCACAAGTACAAGACTGTTATCATCGACACCTTCGGTGTTGCGATGGACAGGGCCGAGAAGTTCTTTGGCGAGAAGCCAGAGAACAAGGGTAACAAGTTCGGCAAGTGGGGCGACCTAAAGATTTGGGCTAACGATACAGTCCGAGCCTTGCACTCTGCTCCATTCACTTCCATCATTCTGACTCACGCCGAGGACCAGAAGGATGAGAACACTGGTGCGGTGAAGACCGTTCCAAACATCCCAGGTGGTTCCAAGAAGGACTTGCCAGGAATACCTGACATCATTGGTTACCTAACCGCTCAGAAGAAGGAAGACGGCTCAGCCCAGCGTGTGCTAGTCGTAGAGTCATCTGACAGACTGGTTACCAAAAACCGCTTCAACTTGCCTCCGGTGATTACCGAGCCAAGCCTGAAGAAAATCTATTCACTAATCAAGGGAGGTAAATAATGAGTTACACCATTTCATTTAGCGCAGATGCGCTTGAGTCCAAGACCGGTTCACTAGACCCGATTCCTGCTGGCTCCTACAACGCGACTGTCTACGATATCAAGGAAGAGACTGTTCGCTCTGGACCAAACGAGGGCAAGCCGCGTTTCAATGTACAGTTCCGCATCTCTGAGGGGCAGTACGAGAACCGCCGAGTCTTCAGCTACGTCCCACTGTACGCAGGCAACGACGCATGGAAAGCAGCTGCTTTCTTCAAGTCGCTTGGCTACGACGTAAAGGCTGGTAACTTCAAGGTTCCAGCTACCGCCGATATCTTGGGCAAGGGTATCGGAGTTCGAGTCAAGGTTGGCTCGGACATCAATGGCGCTCCTCGTAACGAGGTGAGTGGCTTCGATAAGGCCACTAGCGGTGAGGATGTTCTTGCATCCTTGGGCGCAACCGCAGTAGATGAGAAGCCTTGGTAATCTCCTAAACAAGGGCAGGGGTGCGACTGCTTAAACGCACAACCCTAGATACGGTATGGCAATGGCGCTCCGAGTTCGACTCTCGGCTAGGGACGATGGTAGGCGGGTTCTGCTAACCTACTTCACTAGCAAAAACTTCGATTACGTCTTCTGCTCGTCTACCATCACAAGCCCTAACAGGAGTAGTCCATCTCCTCCCTCCTCCGTTTCATCTCTATGGACTGCTGAGTTCGACTCTCAGCTAGGGCACTGCATAATTAAGTTTATGCGATTAAACTTAAGTAACGGGAGGGCTTACTTAAGTTTATAGGAGGACAACCAGAATGGAGGAGCAATGAAAACAGCAGACTTTTTGACAGCGATTTATGGCGACGCAACAGGCATCGCTACGCTTGTCGTACGCAGTGCTTCCACTGGCGACCTAACCGAGCAGAAGTTCTACGAGTACCCAGAGCAGAAGCATGAGATGGTTGCCTTTGCAACTGCTCACGCCATGGAGGACGTGTACTTTTCCCCAATCCTATTTAACGCACCACGTCGCATCAAAGAGAACGCCAAGACTGTTCACGTAATCTATGCGGATGCTGATGCTTGCCAGCCAGAGAACTTCCTAGTTGAGCCTAGCATCTCTGTGCAAACTTCAGACAAGAGATGGCACACCTACTGGATGCTTGACCAAGAGGTCGAGCCGCTTGAAGCTGCCTTGCTAGCGAAGAAGATTGCCTACGCACACGCACACCAGGGCTGCGACAAGTCTGGCTGGAACACAACTAAGTTGCTTCGCCTGCCAAACACCCGCAACCTAAAGCGCGAAGAGTCTTGGTCCATCGAAGCTACCAGCACCGGCCAGGTTTACAGCTTTGATGACATCAATTCAGTCTACGGCGACGTGGAGGTCGAGCCTATCCGAGAGATGGCCGACCTCCCGATGCCTGAGGGGTTCCCGCCAATTCTTGAGGTGCTTGAGAAGCTATCTCACAACCCACAGATTGTCGGCTTGTACATGGAGCAGCCAGCGTTCAACGCTGACCTGTCACGCCTACTCTGGAAGCTGGAGATGGAGCTATTCCGCGAGGGCTTAACCCCAGAGGAAGTCTTCACTGTTGCTCGCCACGCTAAGTGCAACAAATACCACAGCCCTGACCGCCCAAAGCGTTCAGATGCTGACGGTGACCTGTGGCGTGAGGTTCAGCGGGCGCACCAGAGCTACATCACAGAGCAGGGTGAAGCTAACTATGTGCCAGAGCCAATTACAGAGGACGCACCTGTTGCACGATTCGACAAGGTTGAGGTGTCATTCCTTACCGAGGATGAGCGTGAGGTCGTGGCACTTGAGCCAACCTTCATCGACAGCTATGTAAAGTGGGCTAGGTCCAAGACCGACGGTGCACTGAGCTACCAGATTGCTTCGGCATTCACTGTGCTATCCGCAGTCTTTTCTGACTGGGGCTACGCTGTGCCACGCTACGGCAAGATGGGCTTGAACCTGTGGTTCATGGTGCTAGGTGAGACCACGCTAACTCGTAAGTCGACCAGCCGTAACTTGATGTTGCGTGTGATTCGTGCCTACGAGAAGTTTGGTGGCTACCAGATTGACATCGGTTCGGACGCTACGCCTGAAGGTGTGACTGCAATCCTTGCAGACCGCGACAAGAAGACCAGCTTACTGCACCGCGATGAGGTTCAGGGTATGTTCAAGGACTTTATGAACAAGACCTACATGGCCTCAGCTGCCGAGCGTTACACCGAGCTTTACGACGGCAGTGTCCCAGTGGTGATTCGTTCGTCAAAGGACAAGCGCCAGACTGAACGTGCTGAGACCAACTTCATCATGTACTTGATGGGTATCACCAGCAAGGTTGCCGATGTTCTGACAACTGAGTACTTCCGCTCCGGATTCTTGGCACGTTTTATCTACGTGACCGCAGACGCACCAGAGCGAAGCCGAGAGTTGGAGGATATCCAGCAGGCTGACGAGTACGAAGTGGTCGTCAAGGACACCATGCTCGATGAGATGGTCCGCAAGTTGTTCGATGCTGTGACTTACTGGCAGAAGAAGGGCCAGCCCAACCCAAGGCCAGTCCGACTTAGCCAAGCTTCGCTAGAGCGCTTCAACCAGTACAAGTGGGAGATGGGTAACTATGCCGAGTCGCACAGAGAGAAGGAGTCTATTGAGCCTTCTCGCCAGCGTCTTGCATTGTCCGTCTGGAAGTGTGCAATCTTGCTAGCGATGGCTGATAAGTCTGACGAAGTCAAGCTACAGCACATGCTGACTGCAATCCACTACTCGGAAGAGTGGTTCGAGAACCTAGTCCGCATGGCAAGTGCAATCTCAGCGTCCGAGTGGCAGAGGGATGTCGACCAGCTCGAAGCCTTTGTGGTTGACCGAGGTGGCCGAGTCCGCTACGAAGAGGCTTACCGCAAGTTCAACAACAAGAGGAAGAGGGAGTTCGATGATATGGTGGAAGCGCTTAGTTCGCAAGCCAGGGTACATGCCGTTGTGGACAATCGTAAAACATACTTGGAGGTATTGGCGTAATGGATAACTACAGTAGAAACGCAAAGTTCGATAACGTAAAGTTCGACCAAGAGGCAGTTCTATTTCATGCCATGAAGTACGAAATGGGCTTCAGGTATCCGTTGTCGGTGGCTTGCTACCAGATGACACAGATAATAAAGATGAAGGAGGAGAGACTAAATGAAGATAATCAGCAAAATAACAACTGAGCTAATTGACTCAATGGCCTCTGACGAGGCGGTAGTTAGGGCGGCTAGAGTTTCTACCGGCACCGACTCAAAGGGGCTAGAGCAGGGCGGCAAGGGCCTGATTAACTATCTTATGAGGGATAGGCATGGCTCCCCATTCGAGCACAGCACCTTCACCTTTAGGGTTCATGCCCCAATCTTTGTGTTCCGCGAGCTGATGCGCCATCGCATTGCCAGCTACAACGAGGAGTCTGGTAGATACATGGAGCTCCAGCCAGTGTTTTATGCACCAGATGAGAACCGCAACCTTGTGCAGGTTGGCAAGCCTGGGGCTTATGAGTTTGAGGCAGGGACGGCCGCTCAGCACTTCTATGTGCTAGATGCTATCCAGCGCAACAGCTCGGACTCTTACGAAAGGTACCTTGAGCTGTTGTCTAAAGGCGTAGCACGTGAGGTTGCTCGCATGGTCTTGCCGCTAAACATCTTCAGCTCGGCGTACGTAACAATCAACGCAAGGTCGCTGATGAACTTGGTAAGCCTCAGGGTTAAGAGTTCAGAGAGCGCTTATCCATCGTTCCCACAGCGAGAGATTGAGATGATGGCAGAGGAAATGGAAAAGCACTTCAAGGGTCTCATGCCTTTTACTCACGAAGCTTTTGTGAATAACGGAAGGGTGGCACCATGACGACAATGCTAAGCCTTGACCCCGGAGGCACAACCGGAGTAGCCATAATTGAATACGGAGACACAGAGTACAACTTAATCAAAACTTGGCAGATTCCAAATGGTTTGCAGGGATTCCTTGACTTCCACTGGGACGAACTAGAAGATTGGGAGTTCGACCAGATTATCTGTGAGTCATTCGACTTGCGAGAGGGTGTTTATGGGGCTGACCTTAGCCCTGTCTACATCATCGGTGCATTGGAAGCATTATACCCCAAGGCACTGACACCTATTATCTACCAGAAGCCAAGCCAAAAGGCACTCTGTGGAGATGACCGACTCCGTAAGCTTGGATTCCACGCCCCAGGCAGGCCCCACGCCAACGACGCGGTCCGCCATGGTATAATTTACCTACGCAATAACAAACATGCAACTATATTAAAGGAAGGGTGGGGGGATTAATGCCAGCGAGCAAAAAGAAACTACCTATTAGAGTAAAAGAGTTCAGCGAGGACCTTTACGCACAGATTGATGGCGACGAGAAAGCAGTGGTTGATGCTCTACTCGGCGTTGTACAAGAGTTCGGCAAGTTCCAGTCCGAAGGCAGCACAGTAAATGCTGGCTACGATGGACCCGCTGACAACCCAAACCTTGAGATTGGTGTGAAGTGCGGTAACTGCGTGTTCCACCAGATGACCGAGGATGGCATTGAGTGCAGTGCAATTGACCAGGACATCGAAGAAGATGGCGCATGTCGATTTGCAATGATTCCTCCTGGGCTTGTAAACGCAAGAGAGTCACTGCGTGAAGCAGCTGCAAGCTACAAGGTTCCAGCTGGAGTCCAGAGTGCAGCTAAGAGAGCAATTAAGTGGATTGTAGAAGGCAAGGCTGGCGATGGCTTTACTGCAACTGGTCGCCGTCGTGCTTCACAGCTCGCTGCTGGTGGCTCTGTAAGCCGAGATGTAGTAGTAAAGATGCGGGCTTACTTTGCTCGCCATGCAGTGGACAAGCAGGCCACTGGTTTCAATGCGGGCGAGAAGGGCTACCCAAGCCCAGGACGCGTTGCGTGGGACGCTTGGGGCGGTGACGCTGGCAGAACTTGGGTCAATGGATTGAAGGTAGATTAATGAAGATACTCTTTCTTGACATTGAAACAACGCCAAACCTGGCCTACGTCTGGGGCCTGTTCAAGCAGAACATTGCCATCAACCAGATTGAGGAGTCAACCGAGATGCTGTGCTTCGGCGCTCGCTGGTACGGAGAGAAGAAGGTAATCTTCAAGTCTGTGCACCATGATGGCAAAGAGGCTATGCTCCAAGAAGTTCACCGGCTGCTAGACGAGGCCGATGTACTAGTCGGCTGGAACTCAAAGGCATTTGACTCCAAGCACTTGAAGCGTGAGCTTTTGCAGGCGGGCATGAAGCCACCATCACCCTACAAGGAGATGGACTTGATGCTAGCTGTGAAGTCACAGTTCAAGTTCCCAAGCAACAAGCTGGACTTCGTGGCACAGACACTGGGTGTGGGAGCCAAGGTGCAACACTCAGGCTTCGACCTCTGGAAGAAGTGTATGGCTGGCGACAATAAGGCCTGGGCTGAGATGAAGAAGTACCAGATTCAGGATGTCAACCTACTGATTGACCTCTATGAGATTCTGAAGCCTTGGATTCCTGGCCACCCAAACCGAGCACTGCATGATGGGCTCGAAGAGGGATGCTTGGTCTGTGGCTCTGCTCACCTACAGCGCAGAGGCGTGGCACGAAGTGCGTCGGGCACTTACCACAGATTCCAATGCCAAGATTGTGGCAAGTGGCAACGTGGACCAATCTCAATTAACAAAACAGTAACAAGGGCGATATGATTCGGCGGTGGATAGCTAGGCTTTTTAAGCTAGAAGTTCCACCGCCTGCATTTTCCGAGCCAGAGCACGAGTATCTAGGCTACACAATGACAGACAAAGAGACGGGCATGACCCTGTCTGTGCTAATGGTCTGTGGTTGTGGAAATCCTGTTGTAGACGCTGGCACAGAGGATAAACACTTCTGGTGTGAGCACTGCGATAGGCCCTGCCTAGAGCCGGTTCCCTGCCAGTTCTGTCACGCTCATATGCAGTTCGATGCAGAGGCAGTCAGAGAGGAAGCTGCCCGCTTTTACGAAGATAACGAAGACGAATAACGAAGAACCCCCCTGTCACCTCTGCAGGGGGGTTCTCGCTTGTCGGGTTTCTAACCGTCCTAGTTTCCTAGAACACTATATAACGCTGTGATAACCGCGAGCACTGAGATTAGTAGTGCTACGTTTTCCTTGACCGTGCTACGCTGAGTCTTTAGCTGCTGAATTTCCAGCTGCATCTCATTGATTGCACTGTCTTGCGCGTCAGATTTTTTATCTAGTCTCTCGATGGAGTCACGCAATCCTTTAATGCCTTCCTCGATGCGCCCAATGGCAACGAGTACCTCTACCCAATCCCTATTGTTAGCTGACTCTGCCATTGTGCAATCCTAACTTACTTGGATAGTTCCGGGTCAGAGTCGTCAAACTCGATGTCATCAAATCCATCGTAGTTTGCAGACTGGTCTTCTACTGCCTTGCGAACATCCTCGTTCTCGGCAGCTTGCTTAGCAACTGCGGCCCTAAAGCCCTTCTCAATATCTTCATGAGAAATCATTGCATCCCAAGCTAGCTGCACACCGAAGAAAATGATGATGCTAGAGAAAACGGTTGCAACACCAATTACCCCACCCATAAGCCAGCCGACGGTTGGACCGCCAACTGCCATGCCTGGAATAAAGGCGAACATAATTACACCGATAGAACGGATGAGAATATTTTTTAGCTTGTCAATCACTTGATTTCCTGTCCACATGTTGCGCATGTCTTTTTAGCTGTTTTTGTATCAGCTGCTGATACTTTTGCAGCTGCTTTCTTTACTGCGCCCTTTACGGCAGGAACTACCTGCGTCTTCACCCATTCTACAAAATCAAACTTGTCGGCAGTCATGCCGAATACACCCTTGTGCTTCCACGAGATTGTCAAGTGCAGGTGCTTTGCACTGGAAGCTGAGCCAGTGTTGCCCATCTCCAGCACAGTTGCGCCTTCCTCAATCTCCTGGCCTACCTTAAGGCTAGGAATTGCAATAGCAGCATCGTGCCCACCCTTGCAGTTAACGCCATGCTTAGCGCAAGCTAGGTGGGAGTAGCCGATGTAGGCTGCCTTCTTCTTCTTTACGTCCCAGGCGGTGTGCTCAACAACCCAGCCGAGAACATTGCTCCACTGGATTAGGGTAATCTTGCCCTTCGCAACAAATGGGATTAGAGTCTTCTTCTTGTTGCTACCAGCTGGCGCAAAGTCAGTACCAGAGTGTGCCTGCATTCCGTTCTTCTTACGGAACTCAGACATAGAGCCATAGACTCCAGTTATAGTTGACTCAGGAAAAGGTAAACGTGGCATTAGTTCATCACCGACCAGACTAGGTTAATGTTTTGTGCTGAGCCCGCGTTCAGCCTGTAAATAATTGCAGTGAAGCTTGTAGTTGTGCTGTTGGTCACAGTCACAAGGTAGGAGCTGGAGCCGCTAACTGGTCCACGCACAGTTGCTAAGATTTTAGATGGCGCAGTTGGCTGGGTAGTCGCAAAGGTTACAGTCACGGTCTGAGTTGCACCCGCAGTTGTTCCGCTGAAGCTGACAGCCTCGCTGCCAGATAGTGGCAGGGCTGTATCAACGCTTGAGGCAACGCCAGCGAACACGGTGTGTAGCGGTGCTACCTGGTCGCTTGCGGTTGGGTAGTAGATTCCCTTTGAAGTGGTTGCCATTGTTCTATTTTATCCTATCTGGACTCAAGGGCTTCGATGCGAGCGGTTAGCCCCTGGATTGTTTCCTGTTGCTTCTGGACAACTTTGTGAAGATACATGTAAAGAAGGTTATATCTAAGCTGCTTATATTCATCGCCTTCAAATGGCTCGGCTACTAAAAACTCTCCAAGCCCAGCGTCCTCAAAATCATCTAGAATGAAACCAACGTTCGTAACAGATGCTTGCTCTTCATCCGATACTGCTTCTCTTTTATAATTAAAGGTGACCGGATTAATTGCAATAAAAGCATTTGAGTCAAACTCAAGTTCCTGGATATTTTCTTTTGCTCGACGTTCAGAACTTGTGGTATTTCTAGCCATATTGCCAGTCGATGCACTGATAAATACGTTAGGAGCAAATGTAGTAGTTCCGCTAACTGTGTTATCCCTAATCGTTGGAAATCCATTTCCAGTATAAGAACCTCCATTTGAGAAAGAGTTTCCTGATACTGAGCCGGTAAAGTTCGCAAAGCCACCGCCTACGCTATCTCCAGTCACAGATTGGGCGTATATACTTGTAGAATTAACTTCACTTGTGCCAACGGCTAGCGAAGAAGCGGTAATAGCCCCAGTGCTGATTGATGATGGGTTAAAAGACCCAACAGTTAAAGAACCATCAACAGTCAAGTTTGAGTCAGTGCTGATTGGACCTGCAGAGTGGAAGCCATTGCCACCAGTGACCTGCACAAGGCCATTAGCTTCTAGCTCAAGCCCGCCATTGTACATGAATACACCGCTTACTCCGGTTCCAATGTACAAAGTGGCAGCTCTGCCATCTTCAGCTGCAGTTACTCGTCCTGAAAAAGCTCCGCTGTTATCGTAAAAAGTTGCCTGAGTTCCAGAGATTTCAACGTGCCTAGCACCAGAAGTTGAAAGAGTACCTCCAACCACATTAAGGCCGCTAACAGTACCAGCGGTAATATTTCCTGCGGCTACATCGTAACTAGAGCCGTCAGAGCCAAGGCTTATTAGGCCATTAATTGCATTATTTGCATCAGTAGCAGCCTGCTGCGCTACAGTTGCTACGCTTAGTGCAGTATTTGCCGTAACGCTGAGTTGGCTGTCACGTGTAACATTATTAATCTCAGCAGAGCGAAAGCTATTCTCAAGGTTCGTAACCTTTTTCTCAACCTCACGCGCCCAGTTGCGAGATGCCGTTGGCAAATTGTTAGATGGGAATGTCATTAGTTCTCCTTGGATAGTGGGATTACGCTGAACTCGTCAAAGCTCAGGCCATCCATGGCAGTGTTAAAGTCGTCAAAGGTCTCGCCGTCCCATGCGGTGTTGAAATCTGCAAACTTGACATGTTGCTTGCCAGTTAGGCTAGCGCCAGTGTGTGAATAGCTAATGCTTGTAATTCTAAACTTGCTGTCATTGCTTGAAACTACCGCTCCCACCGACTGCCCAAAAGTAACGCCAGATGGCATCTCTTGGTTTAGCTGATATGATGGGCCTGCAATCGCCTGGGCTGCAGCAACCCCTCTGGTCCAAAGCTTATTGTCATCGGTTATAAATGGGTTATCAATCTTAGGGGCATTTACATCCGTGTCCGCCCTAGCGCCAGTATAAATTGTGTGCTCGGACTTATCGAAGAATACGCCAGTGCCAGTAATATAAAGGGCTGGGTAGTCCTCATCACCAGAGCTTTCAACACCAATTCTAAATGGCTCAAGCTCAGGGAAGTTTGCACCTACAATCTCAAGCTCAATCTCATTCGGATTCTCAGTAAGACGCA
>JACCDX010327614.1_pt1 | contig 14740 bp, 10 predicted proteins | sample 7449681 | NCBI WGS metagenome assembly JACCDX01 (sample SAMN15323450, study PRJNA562643) | freshwater metagenome | isolation source: river surface water | place: USA:Blue River Watershed | collected 2017-08-18
CTCTTTGTTGCAAGAAGTACTGAAAGTTGCAGCAGCCATCAATATAACACCCAATTTAAATAATTTTTTCATGATAATTTTGTTTAGAATGTGATTTTAATGTTAGCGGTAATTTGACGCAATGTTGGCAATGAACCGAATTCAAAACCTTGAACGTTTCCAGTACCAAATGAGTTAGTCTCTGGATCTACAAAAGTGTTAGAAGCAGGTGTCCATAACAATAAGTTACGACCAGCTATACCCATAGAAACTCTTCCAAATGGAGTTCTAGACAACCACTCTTTAGGAAATTCATAGGTCAAGCTTACCTCTCTTAACTTCGTGTAAGATGCATCCAAAATGTTTGCAATGCTATTCTTTTGATCAGTGTACAAATCTTGAGCACTCACTGGTGTTGTATTTTCTCTGTAAGTGTTATCGCCAGTTTGAACTACTGAGTTAGGGATAATTTGATCACCACGTTCTTGGTCTATGCCATCAACAGACAATGTATTGATACTAGTTCCACAGAACTCCATGATATCTTTTGTTCTAGAGTACATGATACCACCATCTTTTCTATCAAATTGGATGTATAAAGACCAGTTTTTGTATTTGAAAGTATTTGAAATAGACAATGTGTAATTTGGATTATAAGTTCCCAAGTATTGAGGATTAGGATCAATTACAGGCATACCAGTAGTTGAATCAACAATCACTTGTCCACTTGCAGTTCTCTTTTCTCCAATTACATAAAATTGTCCGAATGGTCTGTTCAATGCAGCCACCACAGAAGCTGAACCCAAACCACCCATAGAAACTTGATCAATGCCAGGATAAATTGAAGTTACCATGTTTTCATTTTTAGCATACACGAAGTTCAAATTCCAACGGAAGTTCTTTGTGTAAACAGGCATGGTTTTAATTAAAACCTCGATACCTTTATTGGTAAATGAAGCAGCATTAATTGTTTGAGAAGTGAAACCAGTTGATGGTGCAATTGGAACGTTCAAAATAATGTCTTTTGTTTCATTGCTGTAGTAAGTTACATCCAATCCCAAACGATCATTTTTTAAGAATGCCATCTCAATACCAATCTCATTTGAAGTAGTGAACTCAGGCTTTAAATTTGAATTTGCGATTCTATTTCCTCTTTCATATCCAACCACAGTGCCATATGGCGACTTCAACACAGAATTGTTGTAACCATCTCCAATAGATCCTGTGAAAAATACGCTTGTTAATTGATAAGGATCAGCATCTTTACCTACTTGGGCACTCGCCAATCTTAACTTACCATAAGTTAACACGCTATTTTTAGGTAATAATTTAGAGAAAATTAACGCAGCACTTGCTCCGTAATAATCATAGCTGTTTGCGTTTTGCGGCAATGTTGAAGAATAATCTCTACGAGCTGTGAAATTCACGAAAGCATAGTCCTGATAGTTCAATCCTAAATCGGTGTAAAAACCTTCGATTCTGCGTTGAGAATAAGAGTTTGAAACCGTAGGACGACCATCTGAATTGTCTAAATTATAGAATCCAGGAATTACCAATCCAGCTGTAGAAGCAGATAATGTGGTCACCGTTCTTTGACGGTAATTATGTCCAAATAAAGCAGTTAACTTGATGTCTTTGTTGATGTTGCGTTTTACAGTGGCCATCAAATCTGAAGTTAACTCGTTTACTTTGAAATCATTTTCCTCATATAAACCAATTTTACTTGCTTGAGAAGCATTTTGACCAGTAATACCTGTTATTTTTGGCTCATAGGCTCTTCTTGCATCTGTGTAGAAGTTCGTTCCAACGCGGTAAGTAACGTTAATCCAATTTGTAGGATCATATGATAAGGTTGAAACACCTAATACGTTGTCTACAGTGTTCTTATTTGCTGATGTAGACAAAATATAATATGGATTCAATGTATACGCACCGTAATAACCGCTTACAGTATTAAATTTATTGTTCAAATCTTTTAACTCATGCAAAGGAATGTCACGAGGTGTTTGAAGAATTTGATCGTAGAAAGAATAATCTTGACCTTGAGTAGAGATCAAAGAATTTGTGCGGGTGTATGTTACACTAAAATTAGCTGTAAAATTGTTTGCCAATTGAGCAAAACTGTTTCCTTTGAATGACGTACGATTGTACTCTGTTCCAGGAATGATTGAAGTGTTGCTTAAGTTATTTACAGAAAAGAAATATCCTACCTTCTCACCACCGCCATTTACAGTCAATGAATTTTGGTTTGTGTGACCAGTATTGAAAAAATCTTGAACATTGTTCGGCAATGCAGAATATTTCTTTACTCTTTGTTCTCCGTCGATCATTTGTCCCCATGGTTGCAATTGATCGGTGAACTTAGGACCCCAGCTCCAGTTCTCACGAGAGTCAGCATATCCTCCACCACCTTGTCCAAATTTATTTTGGAACTCTGGGAAACGCAAAGGATTTTCCCAAGAATAACTGCTGCTGTAAGTCATGCTCATTTTTTTGTTCTGCCCAATGTTGCCTTTACCACTTTTAGTTGTGATAATAATGGCACCATTCGAAGCACGTGAACCATAAAGAACGGCTGCTGCTGGACCCTTTAGAACGTCGATGGTTTCAATGTCGTCTGGATTGATATCGTTTGCACGGTTACCCGCATCCACCTGACGATTTAAGTTATCACCATTTTGAATGCTTGAGTTATCAATTGGAATACCATCTACAACAATCAAAGGTTGGTTATCGCCATTCAAAGTAGTGGCACCACGCAATTGGATTCTTGTTGAAGAACCTGGCGTTCCACCACCCGATGAAATAGTTAAACCCGCAACTTTTCCTTGTAATCCGTTGAATACAGAACGATCCTTACCTTGAGAGGCATCGTCACCCTTTACTTGGGTTGTTGCATAACCCAAACTCGCTTTTTCTTTTTTGATACCTACCGCAGTAATTGACACCGCGTCGATACCCAACAAATCCTCTTCTAAAGAAAAATTTACCTCCTCGCCTGTAACGGTGGCTTTGGCATTTTTAAAACCAGAAGCTTGACAAGTTAATTCACCGCTTACCGCAGCTACTGCAAGTGCGAATGTACCATCATCCTGAGATGTTGTACTCTTGTTTTCTCCAGTGAGCTTCACAGTAGCCCCTGAAATCGGCTCCCCGTCAGAAGAAGTAATCTTCCCCCTAATTACTCGGGTTTGTGCCGATGCCATTCCGATAAATGCTGTAAACAGCAAAATCGCAATGAACGACTTTTTTAACAATAATTTCATAAGTTATTAATTTTGGTTTAGTTTACAATCGTACTACATTTTTTTTAAAATTCAAAGGAATTTGATTTAAAATTAAAGCTGAAACTTTCAACAAAAAATGACTCTTTATCTTCAAACCAAAATTTTAATAATGTTAATTACTCCCATTCACCTGAATCTATTTTCATGTTTTTCAATGTTTTTAACCGAATTTTCGATAAAAAATGATAATTTTTTTACATCCATCTTTACCCCCATTACATTTACTAATTTGTTTTGCCATTTACCAAATTTTTGGGATTTTTTAAACATTCTACGATTGCTTTGGTTACTTTTGTTCAATATCCATTTTTAATGTAACAACGCCACAGTGATAGATTTTCATAACCACATTATTCCCGGAATCGATGACGGTTCTCCTGATTCTGAAACCTCAATTGGTTTGATCAAAGGTCTTCAAGAACTTGGGTTTACTGAATTTATCTTTACACCACACATCATTGCTGATACCCATCCTAATACACCCGATACCATCAAGTCTGGTTTCGATATTCTCTCTACAGAACTTCAAAACAATCATTTGAATGTGCCAAAATCATTTGCAGCAGAATATATGCTTGATGACATTTTCGCACAAAAATTAAGAAATAAAGAGCCTTTTCTAAAGTTAGTCAACGATAAAATTCTCGTTGAATTTTCATACATACAACGCCCAGATCACGTTGAAAGAATTAGCTTCGATCTACAAATTCAAGGTTATGAGCCTATTCTTGCTCACCCAGAACGTTACATCTATTTTCACAACAATTGGGAATATAATTATTCTCACCTCAAAGACCTTGGTTTTGAATTGCAATTAAACCTTCTGTCTTTAACTCCTTACTATGGTAAAGAAGTTCAGAAAATTGCACAAAAAATGCTCAAAGCCGATTTGTTTGATTTCGCGTGTACAGATATTCATCATTTCCGTCACCTACAAGCTCTTCAAGACTCTTTTTCGAAAAATACACTCGAAGAACTTTTCGATAAATTCGATCTGAGAAATCATGAACTTTCAAAAATTGAAAGCTAAAAGTTGAAAGTTTACTCTTCAACCTTAATTATGAACCCAAATCAATTAACCATAAACTTTTAACTAAAAAAGGGGCTCTCGCCCCTTTTTTTAATATCCAAATAATTCCTCCAGACTAACCTCAGTTACTTTACCATAACGCTCTAAGTCAGACTTTTTAATTTTATCTCTGCTACCTACAACTCCCAAATGATAGATTTGCTTACTCACTTTTTCTTCGTGAAATTTGCGAATCTTTTCCATATTTATATTCGCAATTTCGCGATAAATTCCCTTAGATCGATCTTCCTTGTCGCCCGACTCCTCCATAGACCATAATGCTCCAATGTAATTCTCAGGCATCATACGCTCTGTTTCTATTCTGTTTACAATGCTCTGTTTTGCCAATTCAAAAACATCTTCATTCATAGGTAATTTTTGCAATAACTCGTTCATCGATGCAATGGCATCGTGGAATTTATCTGCCTGTGTACCCACAAACGCCATCATCACATTGGGCTTACTCTGTTTCTTTGGAGTATTAAACGTAGCATAAGTGCTGTAAGCCAAAGCTTTCGCTTCGCGAATGTTTTGAAAAACCACGCTACTCATATCTCCACCAAAATATTGATTAAATGCCGTAATTGTTGGTCTCATGGATTCTTCAAAATCACCCGCATTTGTCCACCAGTTAATGCTCGCTTGAACCTGCTCATAATGAGCAAAGTAAACTTCATTGTTTAGCATTTTTTTCTCAGTGAAAACAGCCACTTGCTTCTTTACTTCCTTTAAACCTTTAGGTGCACAACCATTATTCTTTAAAACACTTAACAACGTCACTGCTGCTTTATCTGTGCTAACCAAGGCCATTGGTCCAAAATATCCCAAATCATAAGTACTATTTAAAACTTCTTTCAAGAGTTTCAATAACTCAGATGCCGTGATTTTTTTCAAATCGCTATTTTTTATGATCCACTTACTCGGATTGTGACTTCCAAACAACACATACTGCGACAACTGACGTTGAATGGCCCTGGCATTTGACATTGAATTTTCACGACTCTTTAATATATCACTCACAATATTATTCAAAGCAGCTTCATTCGACTGCGCATTGTTCAGCAAATCCACGACTAATTTTAACGCCGCTTCGAAATTCTCATTTGGACCTGTTAACATCATGTACGATTGCTCATCGCCAGAAAATGCATTAAAACCACATCCCAATGCATACATCTCTTTGCTAAATGCTTCTGAACTCATTTTCTTGGTGCCCAAATATTTCAAATAACTGAACAATAAACCCAAGCGTTTATCGTGGTAACTACCCTGTTTAAATCTCCATGTTAAATTAAATAATTTGTTTTCATCATTCTTTACATAATATACAGGAACCGCTCCACTTTGAGACATGGTCACATTCGATTTTTCAAAAAATGTTGGTTTCAATGTCTCAGTGTTTTGACTCAACCAATTTTTTACAAATTCACTTTGTTTGTCTCTATTTAATTCAACGGGATGAATTTCGGGTTTATCTATTTTAGTGGCTTTCACTGCTTCACCCTTCCTTTTAAAAATTACAACCCTATCGTTGTTTAAATACTCATTGGCAACCTCCATAATTTCTTCCTTTTTAACCTCTGCCATCAATGCCAATTCACTCGCAGCTACCCTGTAGTCAACACCGTTCACAAATGTTGTCATCAAAAATCCTGTTCTTGAACCATTGTCTTTATATGCCTCTAACTGCCGAATTTCTTCATTCAACAATATTGCCTTAAGCATTTTTTCATCAAATTCCCCTTTTCTAATTCTACTCAATTCACCCAACAATAAATCTCTTACCTCTTCTAATTTTTGTCCCGCTTTAGGTTTACCAGTTAAAATAAACATAGAGTAATCTTTCATTACATCGGTGCCACTATTGGCCGACAATACCTTTTGTTGCTTCACCAAATTCAAATCAATGAAACCTGCACTCGAATTGTTTAACAACAAATCGATCAATTTAATGATTCTCGCTTCTTTGCTTTTTGCACCCGGAAGTCTATATCCAATGGTCACATTTTCTGCATCCGGACCAACAATGTCTATCGCTCTCTCAACATTTCGAGGAGTTTCTTCAGCATATACATATTCAGGAACTTCCGATTTTTGCATGTACTCAAATTTCTCAGCAACCAATTTTGCAGCATCATCTGGGTTAAAATCACCCGCCATGATGATGGCCATATTATTTGGTACATAATATTTGTGATAATATTCTCTAATGGCTTTTAATGAGGGATTTTTAAGATGCTCAATAGTTCCAATTGTTGTTTGTAATCCATAATTGTGCTTTTTAAATAATTCTCCAAACAATGCTTCCCAAACTTTATCACCATCCCTATCTAAACTGATGTTCTTTTCTTCATACACAGCCTCGAGTTCTGTATGAAACAATCTTAATATTGGATTTCTGTATCTTTCAGATTCCAATGTCAACCATTTCTCCATCATGTTAGAAGGAACATCATTCACATACACTGTCATATCATTTGACGTAAATGCATTTGTTCCCTCTGCTCCCATAGCCTGACACATTTTATCAAATTCATTCGCAATTGCAAATTTCGCGGCTAGTTGACTTGTGCTATCGATTTTCTTGTAAATCAATTTTCTACTCGCTTCATCTTTGGTTGAATTATATTGCTCGTACAAAGCGTCAATTTGATCCAACAATGGTTTCTCTTTACTCCAGTCGTAACTACCATATTTGTCGGTTCCCTTGAACAACATGTGCTCTAAATAATGCGCCAAACCCGTATTGGTTGATGGGTCATTCTTTGATCCTGTTTTTACCGCCACCATTGTATTGATTCTCGGTGCTTTTTTATTCACTGACGTTATCAATGTTAACCCATTTTTGAAAGTATAATACCTCACATTCAATGGGTCGTTCTGGTATTTTCTCATTATCCATTTTTCAGATGGATAATCTGCATATCCATTGATCTTGGTTTGTGCTCCTAAAAAAGAAGCAAAAAACATAAAAATGATCAAAATGTAATTTCTCATAAATACAAAAATACGATTTCATTTTATAGTTTGATGCATGCTATCTTCGCAGACGTGTCCAACCTTTTCCATAAAGTATACCTTTCAACAGGCAGCAATCAGGGAAACTCAATCCAAATTCTCAATCTTGCCAATCAACTTATTCAACAGCAAGTTGGACAAATACTCAAGGCTTCATCATTTTACAAAACAGCCGCTTGGGGACTCACCGATCAGCCAGATTTTTACAATCAGTGTTTGCTTATTTATACCCCTTTCACTCCAAAAATTGTTCTTCAAAAATTACTACAAATCGAAAAACAAATGGGAAGGGTAAGAATTCAAAAATGGGGACCAAGAACAATCGACATAGATATCTTATTATTCGATGATTTAATTTTGAGGGACAATGACCTTCAAATACCACATCCCCAGATGCCAGATAGAAGTTTCGTTCTTGCCCCACTCGCCGAAATTGCGCCACTACTTCAACATCCCTCATTGAAAAAATCTATCAAAAAACTACTCAAAGACACATCCGATAAGTTGAATGTTTATAGAATACCAGTATGATTCCGCAACATTTAGAACTTTTTCCGCATATCTCATGGTTTTTAAACGCCTTTCACAACAATGGGGTATTTCTCGAACAAAATCCGCGTTTTTTGCAAAATAAATTTATCAATAAATTCGTAATTCCTGGACCAAATCAATTACAAATACTTACAATTCCATTGATTTCAACTTCCAAGTTAGGAAGCTTTGACGACATACAAATTGATTATTCTCAAAAATGGATAAGAGAACACAAAAATGCCCTGCAAACTGCTTACGGTAAATCTCCTTTTTTTGAATATTACGATTACCGCATTTTTGAAATTTACGACAATCAACCTGAAAAACTCGCTTCTCTAAATCTCACACTTCTACAGAACATGCTGAAATGGATTGGTTTAGCTCATTTACCCATAAATGCAATTGAAAATGAAAATGCCATATTTTTTGATGTTTTGAAAAACAATATCTTGATTCCTGAATACAATCAAGTTTTTCACGAAAAATTTGGATTCAGAGGCAATGTGTCTATTCTTGATTTACTCTTCAATCAAGGCCCACTATCAAAAGAATATTTTCAAAACACCTTTTAATTTATCTTTGTTCAAATGTCGATGATCAAAAAACTGGCCTCTCAAACCGCCATTTATGGGCTCAGTACAATTCTGGGTAGGTTTATCAACTACCTTTTGGTTCCGCTCTACACTTATTATCTCAGCACTGTATCTGATTATGGTGTGGTGAATGTGATGTTCGCATATGCAAGTTTGTTTTCCGTGGTTTTCATGTTCGGATTAGAAACGGCATTCTTTCATTTTGCGCAACAAACCAATAAACCGGAAAGGGTTTTTTCAACCGCTGCTAATTTTTTGATGGTCACTGGTTTTGTTTGGGTGATTTTAGCAAAGTACTTTTCTCAGCCCATTATGAACTATATTGAATATCCTGAGCATCCGGAATATGCCTTATGGTTTACAATGATTTTGGCGATTGATGCCATTTCCTCAATCGGATTTGCTTGGCTTCGCAATCAACAACAACCTTGGAAATTTGCCATAATCAAACTGTCAAATATCTTTATCAACGTCGGTTGTAACATCTTCCTGATCGTTGTTTGTCCAATTTTATACAAAAACGGATACGAATGGGCCTACACTTGGTCGCAACCCGAAAATATGGTTTCCAATATTTTCTTGTCCAACCTAATTGCTTCACTTGCTACTTTTCCAATGTTATTTAAAACTTGGGGGAATTTAAAGTGGGGAATCGACACAGACTTGCTTAAGAAAATGCTTCATTACGCCTATCCACTTATCTTCATAGGGCTTGCAGGTATGATCAACGAAACATTCGACCGCATACTCATCAAAAAACTCACTCCAAACGGACTAGGTGATTATGAGGCATCGATTTATTCCGCCTTTTATAAACTGAGTTTGGTATTGACACTTTTTGTGCAGGCGTTCAGATTTTCAGTTGAACCTTTTTTCTTCCAACAAGCCAAATCACTCGATGCTAAACAAAGCTATGCCTATGTCATGAAATGGTTTGTTTATGCCGTTTCCATCATTTACTTATTTACCATCATTGTGATTCCTTATGTTGCTCCTTTGTTGATACAAAACAAATCATATTTTGAGCATCCAAACGGAATGAAGATTGTGCCTATATTGCTCGCTGCAAATTTGTTTTTAGGAGTTTATTATACACTTTCAGTTTGGTATAAAGTTTCTGCTCAAACAAAAATTGGATCGCTTCCTGCATTTGGAGGTGCCATCATCACGCTTCTTTTGAATTATATCCTCATACCTCAAATGGGATTCATGGGTGCAGCATACACCACCATGATCACATATGCCAGTATGGTAATCTTTGGCTTTTTATTGTGCAAAAAATACTATCCTATTCCTTATCAACTTTTTCCTATTTTATTTAGCCTTTTTCTTTCTTTTTCACTCGGCTATCTCGTTTTGAATCTACCCGACGGTTTTCTCGGCATCGCCTCCAAATCATTGTCGCTGCTTATTTTAGTTGCATTTATTTATATCTTCGAAAAACGTTTCAATCAATCTCCCATTGCACATGACAACCGTGAAAATTAAAAATCTATCCAATCACCCACTGCCAAAATACCAAACAGCATTATCGGCTGGCATGGACCTACATGCAAATATCGACGCTCCACTGTCCCTCAAAAAAGGAGAAAGAATGTTGATTCCTACTGGATTATTCATTGAGCTTCCACCTGGATTTGAGGCACAGGTTAGACCAAGGAGCGGACTCGCCCTAAAACACGGAATTACCGTTCTCAATGCTCCCGGCACTATCGACGCCGATTACCGCGGTGAAATCAAAGTTCTTCTGATCAATCACGGCAATGACGACTTCGTCATTCAGAATGGTGAAAGAATTGCTCAAATGATTGTTGCACAACATGCTACCGTTACTTGGGAAGAAACTTCAGACCTTTCCAACACCCAAAGAGGCGAAGGTGGTTACGGAAGTAGTGGTAAATAACACAGACTTAATCATTTTTTAAACGATTTTACCGATATTTGCACCCAATTTTTTGACTTTCCAGTAAAATGAAACTAATTATTCCAATGGCGGGTATGGGCAAAAGAATGCGCCCTCACACCCTCACTACTCCCAAGCCTCTTGTGCCTGTTGCCGGTAAATCTATTGTGCATTGGCTCATTGAGGATATTGCCAGCGTTTGTGGCGATACCATTGATGAAATTGGTTTCGTGGTTGGCCGTTTTGGCGCCGAAACAGAACAAGAATTGTTAAACATCGCTGAAAGTGTAGGCGCTAAAGGTAAAATCTTTTATCAAGATAAAGCCGAAGGCACAGGACATGCCATTCTTTGCGCTCGCGAATGTCTTAAAGGTGAAACCATTGTTGCCTTTGCAGATACTTTATTTAGAACCGATTTTAACCTAGACAAATCCAAAGATGGCGTAATTTGGGTGCACCAGGTTGATAACCCTAGCTCTTTTGGTGTAATTAAATATAACGAAAATAACATCATCACCGACTTTGTTGAAAAACCAAAAGAGTTTGTTTCCGACCTTGCTATTATTGGCATCTATTACTTCAAATCTGGTGAAACTTTGGAAGCAGAATTGCAGTATTTAATTGATAACAACATCAAAGAAAAAGGCGAATATCAACTCACAAATGCCATGGAAAATATGAAAAATAAAGGCATGCAATTCGTCCCAGGTAAAGTTGATGAATGGTTAGACTGCGGAAATTATGCCGCCACAGTTTACACCAATCAACGTGTTTTGGTGAACAAATCAAATCAATTTATCATTGATCCAGATCGCTTCGATGAATCTGTTACCATCAACGAACCTTGCTACATTGCCGATGATGTTCGTCTGAAAAATTGTGAAATTGGTCCTTTTGTAAGTATAGGAAACAATAGTTCAATAGAAAATTGCGTTATTCGTAACACCGTTATTCAAAACAATACCCAAATTAAAAATTTCAAATGCGAAAATTCTATGATTGGAAATCACGTTTCGATCGATGGCGACAGCCTCGAATACAGCATTGGAGATTTCAGTTCACAGGGTTGATACGCACTTTTTCACTCCTTCTTTTGTTATTTTGGGGGACATGCATCTTTGCACAAACCGATTCTTTGCAAAAAGAACGATCTGCTTACAGACAAGCTGAAACACTTTTTCAAAGCGGACAAATACAAGAAGCCACTCAGGCATTTCTAGCGCTTACAAAATCTCAAAATACCAAAGAAGCTGCGCATTTCCGTCTATCTACCATCTACAGCGGTCAATCAAACAATGATTTGGCATTTTATCACATAGATCAAGCGTTGCAATTCTGCAAAAATTGTGATGATTATGTTTTGCAAAAAGCTCAAATTCTCACAAACCTCGGTAAATACAATGAAGCAGGTGACCAATATTTAGAGGCCATAAAAATTAACCCATCTCTTTGGACCCGATATAACAAAGCCATTTACGCCTTTAAAACTGCCAACAATTCTAAAAAAACCATCGAAGTTACCAGACTCTGGGAAAAACAATTTCAACTAAAACCCGACATTGGCATCAGATACATTCAAGAATTCAGCCAAATGGGATTAACAGATTCTGCGCTATTTTATGCCAGAAAACTGTTGTTGAAATACCCAAAAAATCCTGAAATTTTCAAAAAAACCCAAGACCTATATAAATCAAATCAGAAATATCTAGAATTTAGCGAAATTTTGAAAATTCGTTATTTGATGGATACCAATAATATTGATTATCAATTAGATATACTACCTAATGAGCTACTCATTCAAATGGAGCAAATTTGCAAAAAAAATGAAATTCTAACCTCACAAGAATGTAAAAACTACGGTCCTCGGGTGTATTATAAAAACAACCAAAATCTTGTTCGAAAAATTGCATTTAACAAAAATCTTAACGTTGAACAAAAAAAATGGGCCCATGAAATTTTCTTTTGGTCCGAATCTAACGTTCATCTACTTGATTCTTGTTATGAATTGTCATTCTCTCACAATAAAAAGGAATCACAACTTCAATATTCCCCTTATTGCTTCTTAATTGCATGTAACCTTTACAACATTGGAAAATACTCAGAAGCTCAAAAATATTTTGTCAATGTTTTCTTCAACGACCCCAATTTGTCTGCTGAAAAAATTAACAAAACCCTACATTGCTGCGCAATAAATGGTGATCACTCAGCGTTGGAAAAAAGTAAAAATTACTTAGAAGAAATCATGCCATTCATGGCAAACACAGAACTTTTTAATGCATTGATTGCACTTTCAAATAAACAATATCAAAACACCATACAATCAATAAATTCAATTTCCAATTTGTCTAAAAATCCCAACAAATCTCTATATTACAATATTTTAGCCTATTGCCAATTCAAAATTGGTGAACTTAAATTGGCAGTACAAACATTTGACAATTTGAAACCTGAAGAAATATTCGACCCATATGTGCTTGTTGCTTATGATTGCTACAAACAAAATAACAACATAGAAAAAGCAAATCTACTGCTAAAAATGGCATACTTTTTGGGCATCATTGAGGAACAAGGCAAACAAACTCAACTGAATCAGGGGTTTAAATCTAAATAATATCAGTTTTATGAAACATCAAATTTCCACTATAATCATCTCATTCTTTTTGAACTCTCTTTCGTTTGCTCAAGTGCAACCAAATGAAGTGCATCAAATTGCTGAACCAAACGCAACAATTACTGCAGCCAATTTCAATGTAGATATGAATAAAATGGCGCATAACCCATTTTACAACAACCAATTAATCAATAGCGATTGGACATATTTTACTGCCAAATACGAAGCCGACATTAAGGTTGAATCTCAAGAATTGTCTGGGTCTGTTTCATTCAGAATGAAAAAAGATAGTATCATTTGGTTCAGTGTTTCCGCTGTAATGGGGATACAGATATTAAAGGGAATCATCACTCAGGATAGCGCGCACATTCTCGATGTTTATAACCAAAAATACTATGGATTATCCATTCTTGATCTCAACAGAATGCAAGAGCTGCCAGCAAATATTTCTGCCATTCAGGCATTAATTATTGGAAATTCTCCAACCACTGACCTTATATTAAAAGACAGCATTTTAACAAACAATGAATATACCCACAACTGGGTTGGGAACAACGCTTTATTTAATAACTTTTCGGCAAGCAGTAAAAATAAAATTTTTACTGAATCACGCTTCGCTGACAAAGGAAAAATGAGAAAACTAGTTATTGGATACACAGATAGACAATTGATAGAGAACATCGCAATTCCTAGAAAAATGAGTTGGTCTATCATTGAACAAAAAAGTGACCTAAATAATTTACGTTTAGATTTAACGTTAAAAACTGCTCGTTTCGATGCCATACCTTCGTATCCGTTTTCTATCCCTGCAGATTATGAACGTGTTCCGATTCAAAAAAATTAGCCAATTTGCTGTTTCCACCCTTCTCGTCATTAGTTTGTGGTGGCCCAACTCAATGGCGCAAACCAATCGGCAACAATTAGAAGCCAAACGGAAAAAAGTTGAACAAGACATTGCTGAAAATAAGCGAATTCTCCTTTCTACCCAAAAAGAAAAGAGAACCACCTTGCACCAGCTAACAACCATCAACAAAATTATTGAGCAAAGAACCGAACTCATAGAGGGCATTCAAACCGAAATAATTGTGACTGATGGCGACATCTTTACGCAAACGATGCGTTTAGAAAATTTAAAATTTGATTACGAACGTGAAAAAGAAAAATTGCACAAAACCATTCGTAAAGCCTACAAAACAAGGAAATCTAGCCGTCAAATTATTTTCTTATTTTCCTCAAACAACTTTAAACAAGCTCTAAAACGCTGGAAGTTCCTGAAAAAATTATCCGATTACAGACGAAATCAAGTAACCGCCATTCAAGTTCAAGCACAACAAGTTTCTGATGCTATTTCTGAACTCAACCATACTAAAAAACAAAAAGTAATACTTCTCACTTCCAAAGAAAGAGAAAAACAAGAGCTTGAAACCGATAAAACTACCAAACAAAAATTAGTGGTTGAGCTTTCCTCTCGCGAAAAAGAACTCAGAGAAAAAATCAAAGAAAATGAACGACAAGTTGCAAAACTGAACCGCGAAATTTCAAAGGCTATTGCACGTGAAATTGAAGCTGAACGCCGTCGTCAAAAGCGCGAAATTGCTAAGTCAGCTCCAGGTAAATCAAGCAGTAAAACTTCAAAATCTAATACTTCAAGTTCCTCAGCGTCTGAAAATGCGCTCACCCCAGAAGCCAAAGCAATAAGTCTTTCCTTCGAAAATAATAAAGGGGGACTTCCGTGGCCAGTAGAAC
>JACCDX010171580.1_pt1 | contig 14737 bp, 23 predicted proteins | sample 7449681 | NCBI WGS metagenome assembly JACCDX01 (sample SAMN15323450, study PRJNA562643) | freshwater metagenome | isolation source: river surface water | place: USA:Blue River Watershed | collected 2017-08-18
ACCAAGACAATTAATTAAAGCAATAGTTTGTGCAATTTGGAAATCACTATAACCTTCAATAGTTATTTCTTCATCCATTAAAACATAAGTTGATTTCTGATATGAAATCGTATTATGATTTGTTGTTGTTCCTGCAAAAGGATAAGTGATATTAGAGTTAGACGGATTATAAAGTTGATTGGCCATATAAAAGTATTTTTTTTTATATGAACAATTATTTGAATGTTTAGACTATTCTAATATATTTCGGAGAAGTAAATTTATCATTGCTAATAGACATCGCATAATAAAATATACTTTGAATTATATCATTCGCATACATTGGATAATTATACAAAATCTCTGCAAAACATAAAGACTGGTACTTTGAAATCATTCTTGATCTATTATAGAATGATTGTTTGTTACCAATAGATTGACCGAGTTTCCCTATAATTCTATTTAGTCTTATAATCTCTCTTTTTAACTTTTCATCTGACCAATCTTCTAAGTCATTTTTGGTTAAAATTAAAGGAAGTGATTTTTCATTGATCTGTGCAATTTTTTCAATCACATGATTAATTCTAGTCAAACCAACCTTTCCGTGTCTAGCTGACTCACCAACTACTTCACCACTAACATCACTTATGGAATCAGGACCTGAAAATGATCGAATATCCATATATTCTGTTTTATTTTCACTTTCAATCTCACTTATTTGTTTTGCCATTACTCTGACACCAATAGAACCTAAAGGGTTTTTTGATGTAATTACTTTTTCAAATTCGTATTTAGGAACTGGAGTTACCTTATTCAAAACTAATTTAACATCAGATGTTCTTTCAATTTGTTTTAATTTTTTCAGTGAAATCCCTCTTAGGATCTTTTGATCAAACAGTGAATCTATTAACTCATTGAACTCCTCAATAGTTTTAGTTTCACTAATTCTTGATAGAACTACACTATGTTGTGTAGCCTGAACTGCCCAAATGTCAGATGGTGTCCACTTAGCAATTGGTATACCAGTTGTTTCAGGAAAACTTCTGTATTTATCATTAATTATTTTGGTTAGTCCTTCTTTGTAGCCGATTTGGTAGTAGATATAACTTTTACGTCTACTTAAAGCATTGTCATCTCTAGATTTATCTTTTGTGTAGATTGGTCTTATTTCAAATAAGGCATTTGCTGTATTTATAAAAGACTTAATCCAAGTAACAGAATAATTTTCAATTATATCTCTACTAATATCAATTGGTAGTCTGACTTGTGAAAGTATTTCTGGCTTAATCTCACCTTCTTCATTAAAAAGTTCATCTAGTGATTCTTGTGTTAGACTTACATCACCTTTTGATTGTCTTAAAGACAAAAATAAACATTGAATACATTCTACTAATCTAGTATCTGTGCTGCCAAGTGAACTACCGCCACTACTTCCGAATTCTGATGTTTTTTCAATATCATTTAATTGATAAGTTTGGCCGTTTGCGCCTTTTATTATCTTTTTATATCTAGGTCCGGATTTGAAAAAAGTCTTTGCTTTGTCGGGATCATACTTACCATCATCGGTTATATTTGGAACGATTTCATCTGGATTAACGACTTTAGTAAGTTTGTTTGAAACTGTGCCTCTAGGCTTGAAGGCAAACTCATCTTCGTCATTCATTTTACGAACTAAAACATCACCCCTAAGGTCACCAGACTTTGAGGTTTTTTCCAACTCTGATAAGTCAATATTGGCTTCGTAAAATTTTTTTATTTGCATATTGTATATATTTATATTTTTATTCTATATTTGTATGATGCTTACTCGAGGTCGTGCTTGGCGAAGACATATTGAAGATAAAAAGGTAATCAAAAGACTAAAATTCATAGCAATAACTAAGAATTGGTGGTCTTTTGAAGATGCTAATAATGCTTGGCTTAAAGACCCTTGTTGGTACGACTTAATATCAACAAGAAGTGCGACTTTTTTGAAGAACTCAACTACCGATAAATATTCTACTAGAAGAAAAACAAAATGGGGTAAAAAGGGTAAGAAAAATTGGAATTATTCTTTTTCTCCTTGGACAAGACACAAAGAAAAACAACGAACACAAAAAGAGGTAAAAAATGAACTTGGATTTTTATTTACCCAATAACAGTGAGGACTGGATAATAAAAAATAATACTATTTATTATCACAGATTAGTTGATATTCCTATCTTAAAAGAAAGAAAAGGAATAGTTTGGGTTGCTCTCGATCGAAGAGTTAGGAAACAAGTACTAAGACTAATAAATCATTTAGTAAGTAACAATGTCAAATTTTATCTAACAACTAGATTCAACATTTCACAAAAAGATATCTTCAAAGAAGATTTAGTTACTATAATTGAAAACTATATACTTGCTCTCACTGATGAGTTTTTCTTTGATGCGGTATTTGATAGTAAATTTGATTATGTTAAGAATCTAACCGACTTTATGACTGATTATGATTGTCATAGATTATTCAAATCACCATATGAAAAAATCAAGAAAGCTTATTTAAGTGAAAAAACAGACTGGTATACAATGAGAAAATATTATTTGATAAAAAAAGAATATATCAGAGACTCAATACGAACGTTAGAAAGAGAGATAAAAATTAGTCTATTTCTTTAATATATACTATTAATTATAGTTCAGGTGTTGTTGGTGAAGAGTTTGAGAACTATAATCAAAAAATGAGAATTCTATGGATTCCGAAGGTGATAGTATAATAAATGAAAGAAAAAATTTCAACATTTTGTCTGATTATAGCGATGTGGTTAAATCCATTTGGCTTCGACGCAGTTCAACTGATGTTAATCAAGTTAACAGGATCCTTATTGACGTCCAACTTAATTTTATATTGCCTCTCGGCACTATTTTTTGGTTTTTATTTTTACTTCTCTGGAACTAATCCACTAAATTTCATATCTGGAAAAACTAAGAAATAATTGAATTAATTCTTTCATCTCTTATCTCATCTAAATCTAGAAAATTTTTTCTGAACTCTTTTTCATAAATCGGTGACCAAATAAACTCTCTTTCAGTTTGAATATAATAATAAATCGGTGGAAACATATCTGTTGTTCCTCCTTTTTCGTGTTCTTCTGGTAGTCTAAATTTATAGTAAGATCCTTTTTTCCATTCAACATAATCTTCACCATAGTTTTTACCTTTTACTGGATAAAGATTAGTATTTTTTTTAAATACAGTTCGTTTACAATATACCTTCATTTACAATATCTGAAATTTTTTGATCTCTAAGTTGAATAAATTGCCAATTTTTGAATTCTTCTTCATGAAACACCTTGTTTGCCAATTCCCAGACATGTTCCATTACTGTGTTTGGATCATTCATTCCACCAAATTTACCTTCACAAATGTCTTTTTTTTCAATAGAAGTTAGAATAGAAATTGTTGCCAGTAGTAGTTTACCCTCAACTGAATCTGTGGTAAAGTATCCAAATTTACTATATTCTTCTGGTATCATAATATCTCATCAATTTTTTTATCACGATTTACTTTTATAAAATGATTAGATAACTCAGACAATCTTTGTTGTGCGACTTTTCGAATTTCTGGTGTATCAAACTCAAAACTAAAATAACTAGCCAGTTCTTTTAACTGTTGAATCTGATTTTCTGTGTACTTGTATTCATTGATTATTAGTTTCACTTTAACATTTCAATTTTTCTTAGTTCAGACTCTTTACCAAACCAAATATTTAAATATTCTTTTGACACATCATCAGATGTTATTTGAGTCAGTCTTGGATTATTAATAATCTCAGAGTATTCTTCGTCAACAAGTGCAGCCAAACCTTTTTTATACTCGATTTCCCAATCTTTTGTGTTAATACTACTTAACCATTTATTATATTCATCCTGAGTATAAAAGGATATCTTCTTTTTGGTCTTAATATTTTTAGAGACTACGATTGGGGTTTCAGCCTTAAATACCATAGGGCTATCAAATAGTTCTGGCCAGTATTTGAAAAGAAAATTAATCAACAAACCAACAATTGATGAACCATCGTGATCAGCATCACAGTAAAAAAGAATTCTACCATATCTTAATGTTCCAGGTATTACTTTTTGACCTAGTTTTAAGCCAAGTGCTCCCATTAGGTTTACAACTTCGTTATTTTGTATGAGTTTCTGAGTATTGATCTCAGCAGCGTTTATAAACTTTCCTCTAAGTGAGAAAGCACCTTGTGTTTGTGGATCACGGTATTTTCTAAATGCAGATGAAGCAGAATCTCCCTCAAATAAACTTAGACTACATCTCCATCTTTCTTTACCTTTAGCATCAATTAACTTATCAACTTTAATTTTAGCTAAATTCTTATTTAGTTCTCTAGCTAATTTATTTTCATCGGCACTTTTCTTTTGTTGAATCCAGTCTAATACAGAATTCACAATTTCAGATTTTAGTATAGATTTTATAAGTTTATCAGATACTTGATAAGTGAATCCAAAATCTTTTACTTCAGTAATTAGTTTCTCTTTAGTTTGAGAAGAAAAGCTTGGATTAACTACAGTAGAATTTAGAAATAAACATATATGATTCTTTAATTCAGATGGTTTAACATCAACTTTATGTTTCTTTTGGAAGAATTCTCTTAGTTGTGATAGTATTTGATTCAAGATGTAATCAACATGACTTCCACCATCATAAGTATCAGTTGAATTGACAAATGATATTTGTTGAAATCCGTCTTCTGAGTTAGTGATAGCTAAAGACCAAGTTTTGTCTTTGTCACTCTCAAAAAAGAATTCTTCTTTGTAGAATCTAACATAATCCTCAAAAGATTTGATATTAATTAATTCGTCATTGAAGTAAACTTTAATATTTGGGTTACAACCAGCTATGTCAATAACTCTTTTTTGAATCATCTTAAAGTGTGACTCATCAAGATTTTGTAGTCCAAACTTTTCATAATCAGGACTATAAGTAATCTCGGTAAAATTTTTAGTGGATTTTTTTACTTTAGCAACAGTTCTTTCTCTCATATTATTTGAAAAAGTCTGGACAAAAAGATTTTTACCATCACAAGTTTCTACTTTGAATTCTTTTGAATAAATATTAGTCAGCGTACTACCAACTCCGTTGGTCCCTGCTCCAGTACGACTTTCATCATCATTAAAGTTAGAACCAGCCTTTAGATTTGAGAATATCATCTCTGGAATCCATTCGTTGTCTTCTTTGTGTTTCACAACCGGAATCCCACCATTATCCCAAATAGAAATAATACTATCTTTAACACTAACTTTAATTGTATTTAGTTTACTACCTTCTCTTTTGTATTCATCAACTGAATTTGTTACTATCTCATCAAATATTTTCAAGAAACCAGGATTATAAGTGATTTCTTCAAGTTGCATCTTACCACTGTTATATAAAAACTTCTTAGATGTGTGCGGCTTGATAGATCCAATATACATACCAGGTCTAAGTAGTACGTGAGCTACATCATCTAATTTTTTAAACTTCTTTTCAATTGACATTCTAAACTTAAAATTTTTCTAATATATATTGTCTCACTAAATTTGTTTTTATAAACTTTAGAAACCTAATAGATAAAAACTTATATATTGATTAAAAATAAAAGTTCATATTGATGTCGTCTACTAAAACAATTACTCAGTTTCTTTCACAAGAATATAAAGAATTTTCACTCTACACGATTGAGAATAGAGCTATTCCTTCAGTCATTGATGGTTTCAAACCAACTCACAGAAAAGTCATACACGCTTGTAATAATATTTGGAAAAATGGTTCTGAAAAACCACTTAAAGTTTTTCAATTAGCTGGAAAAGTAGCATCAGATGTTTTTTATCATCACGGAAACGCATCTTTAGAATCATCAATTATTACTATGGCTCAAGGTTTCAAGAATAATATGGCACTTCTTGAAGAAATCGGACAGTTCGGTTCACTTAGATCACCTGAACCAGGTGCTGCAAGATATATTGGCACTAAATTAAATAATAACTTTAGATTACTTTACAAAGACTTTGAACTTTTAGAACATAAAGAAGAAGAAGGATTTGAAATAGAGCCAAAATACTTTCTACCAATTATACCAACTGTCTTAATCAATGGTTCTTCTGGTATCGCTGTTGGGTTTTCTTCAAACATTCTAAACAGAAATCCAAACGAAATAATAATTGCTTGTGAAAACATAATAAAAGGTAAAAAAATATCTGATGTTAAGCCTTTTAATAACTTCTTCAAAGGTGAATATATTCAAGATACAGATAATCATAAAAAGTGGTTTATAAGAGGTAAAGTAGAAAAACTTAACACATCAACTGTTAAAATTTCTGAACTACCTCCATCAATGACTTATGAGAAATACGAAAACATCTTAGATGCTTTAGTTGAGAACAAAACTATAGTAAGTTACGATGATAACTGTAAAGATAGTATTGATTACACAATCAAGTTCACTCGAGAATCATTAGCTCAGTTAGATGATGATAAGTTATTCAAAGTTTTAAAGCTTGAAGAAACAGAAACAGAAATATTCACAACTTTAGATGAAAACGGAAAGTTAAAAATATTTGATAGTAGTAAAGACATAATTGAATACTTTGTTAATTTCAGACTAGAATATTATGTTAAAAGAAAAGACTTTTTACTTAATAAGTTAAGACAAGAGTTAAAAGTTTTAGCTAATCGAGGTAGATTTATTAAGTTTATTTTGGATAATAAATTAGAAATAAAAAACAGGAAAAAAGCTGAAATCGTTTATGATTGTGAGAAATTAGGCTTAGAAAAAATGGATGATTCATATGATTATCTTTTAAGAATGCCAATCTGGTCTTTAACACAAGAATTGTTTGATAAGTTAAAAGATGATTATAGAGCTAAGAAAGTAGAAGTAGAAGAACTAGAAAAGATTGAACCAAAAGATATGTATCTTCAAGATTTAACTGAGTTAAAAAAGAAGCTAAAATGAAAGTAATTTGTGTAAGTAATATAAGTTGGGAGAGATTGCCACTTACTGTTGGTGAGATGTATGATGTAATTGAAAAAGTTAATATACCATTTTCACCCACTAGATATGATGATCAAAGTGGTCCATTTTACAAAATAAAGTGTGATAACGGTGAAGAGAAACACATAGATTCTGATAGATTTCGTGATTTGACTTTAGATGAAAAAAGAGAATTAAAGCTCAAAGAATTAGATATATGATATATCCTTCAAGAGTTAAAGGCAAAGAATATCCGCTCAAAAAAGGAGATATTGTTGTTTGTATAACTCTCTATTTTGAAGAGTTTACTTATGGAAAGCAATACAAACTTTATAGTGATACTCTAGGGTCAATTCTTCCGATAGAATCTGACTTTGGAAATCTTCCTCTTCCTTCATACTACAGTCCAAGTAGTTATTACTTTTTACCTCTTGAAATTTGGCGTGAACTTAAAATAAATAAAGTCTTAGAAGTTGAGTAGTATCTTATAAAGATTTAACATTTTAAATCAAATAAAATAGGTTATTTTTTGTATATTCGTAATATATACATTATGAGAACTAGTTTATTATATCGTAGTCAAAATTTTACACAATCAGATATTGAAGATATAGTAAATTTTATTGATTCATTAAACGAGTCAACATTAAATACTAGAAAAATTTCATTTCTAACAGTAGAGATACTACAAAATATTATCCATCATTCAGATAGTGATAAAAACGGTGCTACATATGCTTATTTTGAATTGCTAAAAGAAGATAACACTTATGTAATTAAAAGTGGTAATTTAATAACAAAAGAAAATTCTAAATCTTTAGAAAAAAGTCTAAAGAATCTAACTTCATTAAGTGAAGAAGATATTAGATCACAGATAAAAGAAAAGCTTTCTGAAGAAGGATTCACCGAAAAAGGAGGAGCTGGAATTGGTCTTTTGTCAATTCAAAAAAGAACTAATAAAGGATTAGATTATACTTTAGAGTACTTTGAAGGTGACTATAATTTCATTCATTTTGAATTGGTTATATCATTGTAAAAATTTTTCAAAAAAATATCTAAATTTTGTAAAAACAGACAGATATTTCTGATATATAACATTAAATTCCTTTATCATGCAATTCTTCTGTTATATCTTCGGACATAAGTGGTCTCACTGGAGATTCATTCGTGCAATTGGTAGATATGACGAAAAACTAGATCGTAAATGTTTACGATGTTCTAAGGTTGAGAATTATGTTGGTTTAACTGAATGGGATAGAACAGGTAAGGTTCCTTTTTTAATTAAATCAAAATGACAACCAAAAATACCAAGAGAATAATCATAATAAACTTATTGGTTTATTTGTTAGTTGAGCTTTCTGTTAAATTCAATATTTATACACTTGGTCTTTGGTTTTTTTATATGATTGGATGGCCACCAAGCTCTGAGTTTTTCTTACCATTTCAATCAGTAAGTTATCAGTTTATACATAGTGGTTTTTATCACTTACTTATGAATATGTTATCTTTATTTTATTTTGGTTCACAAGTAGAGAAAAAAATTGGCTCAAATAAATTTTTGATATTCTATATAGTTTGTGGAATAGTTTCAGAATTTTTTCATTTTCAATTCAGTGACTCACCAATAGTTGGTGCTTCTGGTTCGATATGGGGTATGTTAATACTTTATTGGTATTTTTATAAAAATGATTTTCTTTCTATAGTTTTTTTTGAAGTAAGAGTAAACACATTATTTACACTTCTTCTTCTTTCTGAAATACTTTCGGTTATCTTTATTTTAGACTCTAATGTTTCACACATAGCTCATTTAGGAGGAGCTTTCGCTGGATTATGTTTGCTCTTAATAAATAAATTTTTGGTGAAGAATTAGTTTTTATTATCTTTGTAAAAATTAAATTTCATGACTATTCAAAAATTCGATAAAACTGAAACTGTATTAAATCACTGCGACCGTCAAATTCACAAAGCAATTGCTGAAGGTAAAAGCTTTGATTTTATAATTGCTGATTTGAAAGACAAATACAAGAAATTTCAAAAAGTTAGACAAAACTGTGATTCAGATCAAGTAAGATATAAATATCTTTATACTCTTACTAGAGTCTATAAAAAAAGAATTAAAGACTTATATGACGCAAAAGGCTTATCGAGAAGATTTGAAGAATATTCTAACTATTCACAGAAAAAATTATTTAATCTAATACAGTTTAGAGACAAATTATCACCTAAAAAGTTTAGTGTTACAATCTCCTGATAATGTTTTCAAATAAACTAACATCAAAACCTTGATTTCTGATATTATTCATAGCATCATTTAAGATATTTCTGTCAATGTAATTTGAAAGATTGGCCTCTTTTTCTGCTAAAGTTATGCTTCTTTCATCAATTGATGTCTTAAAGAATTGTAAAGAATCAGATCTTTCTTGAAGTTCTACTTGAAGTGAATTCAACTGTGACTCTCTATCATTGATGCTCTTTTCTTTGATTTCTAGTTCATTTTGTCTATCACTTAAAGACTTTAATTGATCCTCTAAATATTGTTCAGTAACAGCAACCTTTCTTAGTTTTGAATCTAGTTCTAATTCCTTTTTGATAACTTCTTCATTAGAAGTATTTTCGACTTTAACTTCTTTCACTACTTCTTTAACAACCTCTTTAACTACTTCTTGTTTTTTGTTCAAGAACATTGTTTCTATAAAAGGAACAAGTTTTTTTGTAACAATTGCAGGTTGAGCTACTTTCTGAAGTTTAAGATGTGTATTCAATTCTTCTTTCCAGTCTATAAAGGAAAAATAATCTTGGTTATTATCGATTATTTCTTTTTCAACTTTAACAGTCTCTCCTTTACTTTTATAAGTAAAGTCTTCGATGATGGTTTTAGCTTTTAGTGTTATGATTTTTTTATCTGATGTGACTAATTGAAAGTCTTTCAAAACCTTATGTTTTACTGACATTTGTAAAAAGTTTTTATTTTATATATTGGTTTTTTTTATTTTTGTTTATATTTTCATATCTTTGTTTCATGAATGTCGCAAACTCACCTGAGATGAATAAATTATTGAATCTAATTAGATTCAACTGTAACTTCTCTGATTACTGTGATAATAAGTTGATAGATCAGTCACCAGATTACTTGATTGAAAAGTATAGTCATTGGATTTCATTTGATCCTGTTACAAGGTTTCCTTATTATACTCCTGATTCTTGTAGTAACTTCATAACGAAATATTACAAAAGATGGGGATCTGAAAGAAGTGAGTTAGTCAGAAGAGAGTTACTTTATTTAGAGCAGTCTAAACATCTTAATTTATTAACAATGGTTAGATTATTTGAAACTTATTTTGGCCCAATTCATAAGATTAGTCCTAATCCTAAGAAAGGTTTACATGTCAACATTGAAAATGAATTTATACCACATGTAATAGAGAAAAATAAAAATAATTTAAATGTAATTTTGAGAGACTTACAAATAGAACAACTCATAAAATGAATAAAGATAGTAAAATAATAGTCTCTGAAGAATTTGTAAAAGCTTATAAGCTTTTTAATGTAATTAAACTTGATTTATCTAATCTATCAAGGCAAGAACTACTCTTACTTTTAGTAGTAGCGGTAGATGTTTTCAGTGAAGAAAACTCAGTAGTAATCGACAATTTTAGACCATTTCAATCTGAAATTAATATTATCTTAGATTTATTATCAGATAAAGACATTGATGATCCAGATTTACTTAATCTTGCTAATTTAACTAATGAGAAGTATATAGACACCTCAAAAATAGAAGATAGTTTAGGAAATGATCTACCAAAGCCATTGACTAATAATGAAGCTATTGAAATGAGGAGAACTATTGGAATTGACAAATTAATTTGATTAATTTTTTATTATTAATTTTTTTACTTATATTTGTATTATGAAAGAAGAAAGCACTCAACCAGTAATTGGTGAATTCAAAACAAAAGAAAAATTCGTTGAGTTTATTGGTGTTAAAGGTAATATTAACTTTATATCTAATGAAGCAACAATAGATGGTAAATACTTGTCTGGTTTAGAACTTGATGGTATAATTTTCAAATTGACTATTTGTGATGAAAACACTGTTAACTTTGAAGAAGTAAACACCTCTAAGACAACGGTTGAACAAAGACAAAGATTACTTGATATAATTTCAGAAAAAACAATATCTCCTATTCGTAAAAGAATGGTTGTATCTGAATTGCCATTTATATCAGTTCAGAAAATCAAAGATAAAAATATAGATCTTTATCTATCAGTAGACTATCAAAGACCAATTGATAAATTAGCCAGTATTTTCTTTGATGATGAAGATACCTCACAAGATAACTTACAAAACATGAATATTAATAAAGAACAAGTCTCTAAAATTGATACATTATTTTCTCTATTTGAAGATGATGATACAACTACTGATGTAGAAGTAGAAAAAATTGAAGAAGTTGAAGTTGTAGCAACTGAGCCTATTTACGATTACAATAAACAAATTCAAGAGTCTTTTGCTAAAGTAAAGCAAGAAAAGATTGATGAACTAGAGTCAAGACTTTCAAACAAAAACAAAGAACTTAAAAGATTCACTCAAGACTTAAATTTATCTACGAAGAAAGTAGAAGAATGTAAAGCTGAAATCGAACTTTTACAAGACAGATTAGATGATCTAAAGCCACAAGCCGATTTTAATGGATATTACTTCAATGTATCTGAAATGCTCAACGAAAAAGTAATTTTAGAGCCAGAAGTCGAAGAGATCATCAAATCCAAGGTTTCAAAAATCAAAAGTATAAATGTAGAAGCATTTATGAAGTTATTCGAACAAGGCGAATACAAAATCAAACTAGGTGTATCTCAAGAAGATAATATTGTTGAAGTTGAAGACTATAATAAACTACCAGAGTCCATACTTAAATCACTTTCTGAAATTAATCTACAATTGATTGATAATGAACTATCTTTTGTAGGTGAACTAACTTGGGGTGAAATCGTAAATAAAATGGTCAAGCTAGGGTTTGGACAAGACTCTAATTTTGATAAAAACTGTGGTTCAAATTCTTATAAAACAAATAATAACGAAATTATATAATTAATCTATGGCAAAACTAATACTCACAACAGTAATTTTCATCTTCAGTATTATACTATCAGGATTAGCAATTTTAATTGATTTGCATCAAATGACTGGTATATCTTTTTCACTTTGGCTAATAATTTTCGGAGTTTTAGGGTATTCTTATTACAAGTATAAATTCAAGAAAATTAGTTTTTTCAGAATGTTTATCTTTAGAGAGTATTTGAAAGTCAATAATTTCTTTCAAAAGATTGATAAATCTGTTACCTATGAAAATAAGGATCAAAAAGTCAACCCAATCGAAGAAAAAGCCATCAAACTCTGGAAGATTTATCTTAAAGACAAAGACAGTTATCTTTCTTGTTCTATCTCAAAGGGAACTCGTCAAATTGAAAAAGATAATCTTTTATTATTACTTAGTCCACAAGAATACGATGATTATTTAATGACGATCATTGAAGCCGAATATGATAAAAGTCATTTATACGAAGTAGTTATTTCAAGAAGAAATACTAGTGTGGTGATGAGCTCATTTGACAATGAGAATGAGAAAAGAATGAAAGGTTCTGAAGATGATAAAAGAAATTCAATACACACTGAGCTAGATAGTTTACTTGAAATCGCGATGAACAAAAAACCTCAGAAAGTCTGAGGTTTTTTTTATTTATGAGAATATTTTTTTAATATATATTTTATGAACATTAAAAAATTTAATCAATTCTCATTAGTTATGGAATCTGAAACTATTAGTTTTCTTAAAGGTTTAAAAAGACCTGAGATAAACAGCGACTTGAACGATCTTTTTGTTAGCACCGACTTCTTAGAAAGAAAAGAGTTAATTGAAGACATACTATTGGTAATTGGTGATGTTGTTGATGATGAACAATATCACAAGATTGAAGACGAATTAAATTCAGAATTTTTACAAAAAAATAACTAAATATATGATTACGCAAGATATTAGAACTAATATTAACAAAATCGATTTCGATTTGAAAAACTTATTTGAAAGTGTTAAGATCGAAGAAAAAACATCTGGTAATCAGTTTTATTTTGAAATAACAGCAAATTCAACATTTGTAAATGAATCAAATGAGTGTAAAAGAGCTCAAGTAATCGTGAATATCGACAAAAGAGATTTGTCAAGTAATTTTATTACTTGGTCTTACAAGTCTAATCCATTACTTGAATCATCATATATTGTAGAAAGAGTTTCTAAAATTGATACTATTGCTAATGATATACATAATGTCATTGTTGAAAAAAGAATGGATAAAGACTATCTAAATTCATTAGAAGTCATACAAGAGACTATAAATGAGTCAACAGTCGAAATAAAAGAAGAAACATTAGTAGAAAAAATCAAAGAAATCTCAATGAGATTTAATGTCGAGATATCAAATACAACTATCGACAAGATATTCAAAGAGGGTATTGGATTCGAGCCAATTATATCAATACATTTACATCACAATTCAGAAATTAAGATGTCAACTAAATTTATGATTGAGTCTGAATTATCTAAAATCGAAGGTGTTAACTGGGTATTATTCAAAGAAGGATATATTGAGGTCAATTTTTCTCAGAATCAATAAAACTCTTCTTTCCCTTTTTAATGTTTATAATTCTTTTAGTAATCACTAAATTTGATAAGTCAGAAATGACTTCTTCATTAATTCCATTTATAAATCCATAATAAATTGAAACTTTGTGGTCAATAGTTGGGTAACAAGGATTGTTATGATTTAGTTCAGAGTAATTTTGAATATATTCTCCATCATAATAGTCTATACCATCCCAACTATTAAATAACTCTTTTTTATTCTTAGATGTTAAGCTTCTAACTCTATTCTTGTATAAGTTCCACTCATTTAAGTCCTCTAACTTGATCCAGTCACCGTTTTTTTCTTTTGTCTTTCTCCTGTTTTTTTGCTTTGACTGCTTATTTGTTTCTATTTGAGAAGGGTGTTCAACACCATATTTGAATTTCATTGATGATTTTATTAAGTCTGTCAACTGAAAAGGATTTTCAACACCAAATTTTGATAAATTGGTAATTGTCCTCTTTTTTATATAATCAGAGGTTTTTGAGTAATGAACTTCGCCGAATCTTTCTAAAGAAGTATTCTTAATTCTTTCAGTGAATTCATCCGTCTGTGAAAAATAGTCAACTCCATATTTTTTTCTATTTGTTTGTTTTATCTTTTCGTGAGAACATTTATCACACATATAAGTTTTCTTGTCAAGACTTCTGTTAATATTAAAATAATATGATTGAAATTTGATATTTCTTTGTTCACCACATCTATCACAAGAAACATCAACACGAACATTACTTTGTTTTGATAGGAATTCTATGTCAATAATTATTTTCTGCATCAACTTAACATCAATTCCAATATTTTTGTAGTATTTAATATTTGATGGTACTATACAAACCTCAACTTTCTTTGTTAGAATCATATACTATATATTAAATAGTAAATTCTCCTTACTATGGACTAAATTTATTTTGAAATTTATAAAATTATCCCTATATTTGTAAAAATTAAATATAAATCTATATGATACTAAAGAAAGGCATTCACGAAAAACTAATGGAATCAATTCAACAAATGTTGATTGACACGAAAGTTTCGTTACCGTATTACGGAAATTTCAATCTTTTCATAAACTTCCACGAAAGAAAAGAC
>JACCDX010771353.1_pt1 | contig 14734 bp, 15 predicted proteins | sample 7449681 | NCBI WGS metagenome assembly JACCDX01 (sample SAMN15323450, study PRJNA562643) | freshwater metagenome | isolation source: river surface water | place: USA:Blue River Watershed | collected 2017-08-18
CTGCTGTACGGAACGGCATCGCCTGTATGAATAATGCCTAATGCTTGACCTACTTTTACTTTGGACTCCTCATGCGGAATTACTGTTGTCGCTAAGCCACCATGATGCTTCTTGTATTCAGCAACTGTTGCAGCATCGACTTTGGCTTCAAACTCTGCTGCTAAGTACATTCCAGTTAAATCTAAGTGGGGAAGGATTGCATCTAAAACCTGAGAAACGGTCGGAGTGCCCATAACTAGAGCTAGATCGATGGTCTCGACGCCGGGATAAGTGGGGAAAGGGCCATCAACGATCGCAATGGTATTTACATGGCGAAAGCGCGCTAAGAGTGAGGCAAGATCTCCGTTGATGATTCCATTTTTTATCATGAAATTATGATTCCCTAGTATTGAGTTAAGTTCAAGCGCTAAACTTGAAAAATGCCCGAACAATTAGCGAACCAACAAGCGGCTTTAGCGAGAATTGAAAGCTTTCTATCGGGCTCTACCGAACGAGTTCTAATCGGAATAATTGGGAAACCAGGTGCAGGTAAATCCACGCTCTCTAAGTATTTAATGAGCAAACTCCCTAAACAATTTGTCACAGTCGTTCCGATGGATGGATATCACCTGAGCAATAAAGTTTTAAAAGAGCTTAAACGAGCAGATCGCAAAGGCGCTCCGGATACCTTCGACGTTGCCGGCTTTGCATCGCTGGTAAAGCGAATTCGTTCTGAGCAAACGCAGAGTATTTACTACCCAATCTTTGACCGTGCTATCGAAGAGTCGATCGCGGCGCAGGGCGTTGTCACTTCAGAGACTCGCGTAGTAATTATCGAAGGTAATTACCTATTGCATGATGCTGGTGGTTGGGAAGATATAAAAGATTTATTGGATGAAAGTTGGATGGTCGATGTTGATGACGATAAACGCATCGCTCGATTAATTTCGCGCCATATTGCTTATGGAAAAGAACCAGAAGCTGCTAAAGCTTGGGCTAAGGGAACAGATGAGGCAAATGCACAATTAATTGAACGCGGCAGATCCCGCGCTGATTTTGTTGTGCAGATTGATTGATAGCCAATTAGCTGCGAAGCGCGACAGCAAGTGAACGGAAATCTTCGACCAAGATGTCGATCTCTTTCTGTCCGTGTGCCAAGCTGATCAACCACTGCTCATCAAGTCCCGGAGGCGTGATGATTCCGCGGTTGAGTGACCAGAGCCAAGAAAGTTCGGCTACACCGAAGTCGGTCGCTTTGTAATCACGATAGTTGCGAACTGGCGTTGTCGACCAGGTAATGCAGCCCTTTACTCCGAAACCGACGGTATGTGCTGGAAGTTGATACTCATCAATGATTTCCGAGATGCGCTCAAGTGCTTGTTGGTTAAGCGCTTCAGCTGCAGCCAAAGTTTCAGCAGTACAAATCTTATCTACTGCTCTGATTCCAGCCATTGCTAGCGGATTACCGTTGAATGTACCGAAGTGCGCCATTTTTCCATTGGTCACAAAGTCCATGTACTGCTTCTTGCCACCAAATGCTGCGAGGGTAAGTCCGCCACCAATTGATTTAGCAAGGGTAATTAGATCTGGCTTAACGCCTAGGCGTTGTGCCGCACCTTGATGACCTGCAGTTAAACCAGTCTTTACTTCATCAAAAATTAAAATGATTCCGTATTGGTCGCAAAGTTCGCGAACGCGTTCTAGGTATCCGGCATCAGGAAGAACAATGCCGATATTTTCTAGAACTGGCTCAACAATAAAGCAGGCAATAGTTTTTGAATGTTTTTCAAAGATACGCTCTAGCGCTTCTGGATTGTTATAAGGAACAACGTGAACGTTTCCTGTAACCAAGTTTGAATCAGCAACGGAATTTGGGTTTTCCGCATCGCCAACTTTATCTAGCGGTGGCTTGCTAGAAACCACAAATGGGTCGTAGCTACCGTGGTAACCGCCTTCAACTTTAACGATGTCGCTCTTTCCGGTGATGGAGCGCGCAACACGCACTGCATACATCGTTGATTCTGTTCCAGAGTTAGTGAAACGAACCTGATCTATTCCGAAGCGGCGACATAGACGTTCAGCTGCATCTGTTGAAATTGGTGAAGGAGTTACAAAAAGCATTCCGGTATCGAGTGCAGCCTTTGCTTCTTCAACTACTGCTGGATTCAAGTGGCCGGCGAGCATTGCGCCGAAGCCCATCGAAAGGTCGAGCAGCTGGCGACCATCAACATCGGTCATCCATGCGCCCTTGGCAGAGACGATCGAGATCGGATATGGATCCCAGTGTTGGAAACTTGAAGTGACGCCTAGAGGTAGGGATTTATGTGAGCGTTCGCTCTCAACCGCAGACCCCTTGGTGTTCTTAGTGAATAATTCCCACTCTGAGGCCAGTAAAGAGGCTACTTTCTCAGGCGAAATTGGCGTTGATGTTGCTGGAACTGATCTAAAAGTCTGCGCGTGATGCGATTGTGTAATCATTGTAAAGCTGTACGGCAAAGGTTTCTGATTTAGAAACTCGTTTGAGAAGTACTCTCCCGATCCTTTCATTCTTTCGAATGTGGAGTAAGTATCTCCGAAGTTAAAAAAACTTGCAACCCCTAGGCCGTTTTATGCGAGAAGTTCGGGCGTTTCTCATAAACTTTAGGACGTTATGGAAAAACCAACAATAATTCTTGCAACTAGCAATGGCGTAGGCATGGGACATTTAGCCCGCGCATCGGCTATCGCATATTCTTTAAAAGAAATTGCAAATCCAATTATTGTTTCTATGGCTGGCGGAATAGCCGAAGTTCCTGACTTTATGGGAATTCGTTGCGAATACATCCCCGGAAAAGATCGCATGTGGATGTCGCGCGATAAATGGGATTCATATTTGCGTGATCGTTTATTAGCACTTGTTGATGAAACCGGCGCAAGAGTTTTATCTTTCGATGGAGTAGTTCCTTATCCAGGTGTAATCGCAGCCAAATTTGGCCATCCAAATCTTTCTTTAGTTTGGGTTCGACGTGGACTTTGGCAGAAGAAACCTCAGAGATTTGTTCTAGGTCTGCAATCAAAGATGATGGATCACATTGTTGAGCCGGGTGATATTGCGCGCGCCTATGATTTTGGACCAACTGCAAACCGTAAGGATGCAACGCTAACTTCTCCGGTCTCACTCTTTGATAAGAAAACTGCTTTTGGTCGCGATGAAGCTCGCCAAATTATGGGGCTAGATCTCAACCGCCCAGCGGTACTCGTTCAACTCGGCACCGGAGATAGCGATGTCAACGAGAAGATGACCGCAGCGCTTTCTGGGCTCTTAGGTTGGAAAGATTTGCAAGTGATTCTTACCAAGCAACCTCTCGATAAGAATGGAAAATCGTTAGCGCCAGAAGGGCTCGATATCCGCGTTGTCAGGTACTTCCCGCTCGCAAAGGTGCTGCACGCATTTGATGCCAGCGTCTGCGCGACTGGATACAACGGCGTACACGAACTGCTTCCGGCAGAAGTGCCAACAGTATTTGTATCGAATATTCGCGGAACCGATGATCAAGATGCCCGCGCTAAATGGTGCCACGACTTTGGCTTTGCACTCCGCGCAGACCAATCAGATCTAGCCGATATAACCGAGAAGGTTCGCCAACTGCAAGACCCTGAAGTTAGAGCGCGCTTATCTGCCAAGTGTAAAGAACTGCCAGATACAACAGGCGGTGCGGAAATTGCAAAGATTCTCTATGAATTAGCGACTGCGAAAGAACCAGTACGTCCTTCGCGAATAACATTTATTCGATTAAATATCCAAGAACACCTAAATCGTGGATTACGTCATATCGCTTACCTTGGCTTGCGCAGACTTGCGCTCGTTTATCGAAAATTGCGTCCGCATATCGTTGTTCAAGTCACTCGCGAAGAACCACCAATTTGGGGCGATCAGATGAGCGCGAAAGAATTACATCCGCTAATCAAAGGCGATAAACGTTTTGAGCATTTAATTACTGGAGCATCAGATGCATATAAAAAGCGCCGCGCTGAAATTGCAGAAGCTGCTTATGGGCAGAAGACGGAAGTAGTACGGAAAAAATGAGAATCAGAACTTGGTTTAAGAAAACTCCAATCGGGAGATTGGTTTGGCGCATACTCATTGGATTTATTGGCGGATTAATCACCGTGCTTGGTGCGATAGCACTCGTAGGACCTGGTCCAGGATTTTTAATTGTTCTCGCCGGACTTGGAATCTTAGCTACTGAATTCGCCTGGGCCGCACGTGTAATGGTTCATACAAGAACTTATGCGCAGAAAGCGGCGGATAAAGCAGGAATACCAAAGTGGGCACAATTCGCACTCATCGCAGCATTTGCTGTTTTATCGATCATCGTCATTCTCTATCTACATTCAACAGGCAAGTTGTAATTAACCCCGTTACTCTCTTGTTATGAGAGCAGAAACATCACAGCCAGTTCACGAGATCATTGCTACGCGTCGTAGCCCACGATCGCTAGATCCCACCGTTGCGCTTGCAGATGATGATCTAATCGCAATTCTGGAAGCTGCTCGTTGGGCCCCTTCGGCGTTTAATGGTCAACCTTGGCGTTTCTTCGTTGGCCGAAACGGTGATGAGATTTTTTCCAAAACCCTCGAATCCCTTGTCCCTTTTAATCAATCTTGGGCGAAGAATTCGGCGGTGTTGATTACTGTCGCTGGGAAAACCACAAAAGATGACGGTTCCATACACGCGGATTATCAATTCGACTGCGGTTTGTCCGTTGCACAGATGGTCTTTGAAATTCACCATCGCGGTTTTGTAGCCCATCAAATGACTGGTTTTGATCGCGAACAAAGCTCGCAACTTTTAGGGATGGCTCCTGATCTAACGCCAGTTGTTGTAATCGCTATTGGAAAGCAGGATCTTCCAGAGAAACTTGAAGGGCCTGCAGCCGAACGTGAATTGGCGCCACGTGTTCGTAAAGAACTTTCAGAGATTGTTCTTGCAGGACTTCCTAGGTAACCAGTAACCCCTAGGTAATTTAGAACTGCGAACGGATCTCCCAGAGATCTTTAAAGACTGGGTTAAATAAAGTACTTGCTAAATACTTAACTCCATCTGAACCACCAGTTCCGGATTTTTGCCCGATAGTTCTCTCAACCATTTTTACATGGCGGTAACGCCATTCTTGAAGTCCTTCGTCAATATCAACTAAGCGCTCACAAACCATCGCAGATTCGGGATCGTTTCGATGCACTTCTAGTAGCGCTTCAAGAACGCGTGGATCTGATTGGTAGTGAGCGCTTTTATCGCGATTTAAAATCTCTACGGGAATCTTGTGGCCGCGCTTTGCGAGGTAAGCCAAGGTTGAATCCCAGATTGAGTTCTGCGCAGAAATTTCAGCAATTTCCTTTTGAATATCTAGAGGAAGATGCGATGCCATCTTCGAATCTCTGCGCCCAAGTAGCGCTTCCACTTTTCTAAATTGCGCAGATTGAAATCCACTCGAAGAGGAGAGATATCCGCGGAAAGCGTTGAATTGCAGGGGAGTCATAGTTTCTAAAATATCTACTTGGGTGACGCAGACTTTCAAGATCGTGCGGATTCGACCAAGTATCGCCAGAGATCGGTGTGTATCACCGGATTGAAGGGAGATAGATGCAGCGTTAAATTCATGGATTAACTGCTTAAACCAGAGCTCGTAGCTTTGATGAATAATTATGAAGAGCATCTCATCGTGCTCTGGGCCATCAGCCTCAGCGCTCTTTGATAGCGGCTTTTGCAGCTTTAAAAGCTCATCAACAGCAAGGTATGACGAGTACGTAAGCGCTGAATCAAAAGAATCTTTACTCATGTGACACGCGAATCGGTAGTTTTAATCTTCTCGTATTGGCGCGAAGAAACAAGATCGCGGATACGCGCAAAACCATCCCAAACTTCAACATATGAAGTAGGTAGTGGAGCAATAGCTAAACGAATTGAATCTGGTGTGCGGTAATCAGGGATTACATCTGCAAATTCACGCAGTGCAACACATATGCGAGCAGCATCTGGATGGCCCAATGAGATGTGTCCGCCACGCTCTTGTGGATTGCGCGATGTAAGTAGTGTGAATCCAAGTTCGGCGAGCCAAGCATCATAAAGTTGAATCATCATCTCGGTACCGATCGCTGCTTTTTCAGAGATCGCACTGATGCCTGCTTCTTCAATCATGCTAAATGCGCTCTTAATGCAACGTAAACCAATTAGTGATGGACTGGCGATCTGGAAACCACGGATGCCTTCCGCTTTTTCAAAGTGTGGACCCATTGCAAATTGATCGCCTTGTGAGAACCAACCTTGAATTGGTACTTGGAGTTCTGCTTGTACTTTCTTATTTACATATAACCAAGCTGGTGAACCAGGCCCAGAGTTTCCGTATTTGTAAGTACAGCCAACTGCGATATCAACGCCGTTCTTATCGAAATCCATTTCAATGGCGCCGACCGCATGGCTGGCATCCCACAACATAAATGCGCCGTAACCACGAACTAAATCAGTTAGAGATTTGATGTCGTTACGAGCACCTGAGCGGTATTGAATAACTTCGAGCGTTACGAGAGCAACATCATCGCTTAGGTAAGGTTCCAAAATAGCCGGAGTGATTCTCTCGTTCTCAGCGCTTCCAGGAGTTTCGTTATCGATAATGATTAACTTGAGACCGAGTTGCTTAGCAATACCTTCAAGGATGTAGCGATCAGTAGGAAAATTAGCGGCATCGGTAATAATTGTTTTTCGACCGGGGCGCGCATTTATGGCAGCCAGCGCTAATTGATAGAAATTAACTGAGGTCGTATCGCACGCGAGTACTTGACCGGCTGCGGCTCCGAGCGTCGATCGACCAATTAAATCGCCGGTTGGTTGAGCCTCATCAACCCAATGTCCCCAACCGGTAACTACTTCAGGGCCCCATTCATCCTTCATGAAGGAGTTAACGGCTTCGATTGTCGAAAGCGGCAAGCGACCAAGCGAATTTCCATCGAGATAGCAGATATTTGGATCACTAATTACAAATTGTGAGCGGAAGCGAGCCAATGGGTCGCGCGCATCCAGATCAAGTGCAAATTGGCGGTCAGTAGCTTTCATAGTTGAAAGGTACGCTCTCCCATCGTGGCGCGCAATCTTGTAAATATCGAAGAGGTCTCAAAGGCCTTTGATATTAGAGCGCTGCTCGAAAGCGTTTCGCTAGGTGTCTCTGAAGGCGATCGCATCGGAATCGTTGGTCGCAACGGTTCTGGAAAGAGCACCTTGATGAAAGTTATCGCCGCAGTGGAGCAACCTGATAAAGGTCGAGTTACCAAAGCAAATAGCGTAAAAATTGGTCTGCTTTCACAAGTAGATAAAGCCGATCCAAATGCAACGGTTGGTGATGTTGTAATTGGCGATAAAGCAAAACATGAATGGGCAAGCGATTCTGGAATTCGCGAAGTATTTACCGGTTTATTCGGAGGATTTGACGATCATTTATTTGAACGAAAATTTGCGACTTTATCTGGTGGCGAAAGACGCCGCGTTGGTTTAGCAAAACTTTTAATTGATGATCTCGATTTAATTTTGCTTGATGAGCCAACTAACCACCTTGATGTTGAAGGTGTTGCCTGGCTTGCAGAACATTTAAATCGCCGTAAGAACTTAGCCGTATTAGTAATTACCCACGATCGCTGGTTTCTGGACGCTGTCACCGATCGCACCTGGGAAGTTGTAGGCGGAAAAGTTGAAGAATATGACGGTGGTTACTCAGCATTTGTCCTGGCCAAAGCAGAGCGCGCACGTCAGGCAAGCGCCATGGATGCGCGACGAAACAATTTGATTCGCAAAGAGTTGGCCTGGTTGCGTCGCGGTGCACCTGCCCGAACCACAAAGCCAAAATTCAGAGTTGATGCAGCAAATGTTTTGATTGCAGAAGAACCAGCCCCTCGTGATCAAGGCGAACTATTGAAATTTGCGCGAAACCGTCTGGGAAATACCGTTTACGAAGCCCACCATCTCCAAATCCGGGCGGGCGAAAAAGAGTTGATCGATGACATGTATTGGAACGTTGGTCCGGGCGATCGCATAGGAATAGTTGGAGTAAATGGCGCCGGAAAGACTACTTTAATGCGCACGCTCGCGGGAGAAATTCCACCATCTGCGGGCAAGTTAGTCACGGGAGTAACTGTTAAGGCGGCATTTCTTACGCAACATCTAGATGAGTTAAATCCAGCATGGCGAGTATTGGAAGCGGTAGAAAAAGTAGCCGCGCATATTGAGCTAGGTAAAGGAAAATCCTTATCTGCATCTCAACTATGTGAGCGCCTAGGTTTCGATAAAGATTCGCAATGGACGCCTGTTGGAGATCTTTCCGGAGGCGAAAAACGTCGCTTGCAACTAACTCGGCTATTAATGGATTCACCAAATGTACTCCTTCTTGATGAGCCCACAAATGATTTTGACATCGAAACGCTAACCGAGTTAGAAGATTTATTGGATAGCTACGGTGGAACGCTAATTGTTATCTCGCACGATCGATATTTCTTAGAACGAGTTTGTGATCGTTTTGTTGGATTACTTGGAGATAAAGCGCTGCGAGATTTACCGCGAGGAGTAGATCAGTATCTTGAGCAGCGTATGCAATCACAACAGAAACCACTTCAGAAAACACAGGATGTAATTAGTGGGAAATCGCAATCATCTGCGGCCGAGCAACGCCAGATAAAGAAAGATCTAGTTCGCGTTGAACGACAGATTCAGAAAGCTAAAGAAAAGATTGCCGAACTTGAAATTACGCTAGAGGCAGCAGCCTTTGATCCGGCCGAGCTAATTCGAATTAGCGCTGATCTTGAAACGCAGCGAAGCGAATTAAACACTCGTGAGGAAGAATGGCTGGAAATCACAGTTCAACTTGAGCCGTGAGTTAAAATAAGGCCATGAGCAGAATTTCACATGGTGTAGAAGTAGTCCTTTTCCGCAGTCGTTTCTTGCTAGCCCCGCTCTATCTTGGGTTGGTTGGCGCGCTGATATTGCTCGCTTACCGATTTATTGTCGAGTTCTGGCACTTAGCTGAAAAGACTGCAGATATGAACGCCAGCGAATTTACTCTCTCGCTTCTTGCGTTGCTTGATTTAACACTTCTTGCCAATTTGATTCTGATGGTGATATTTGCTGGATATGAAAACTTTGTCTCCCGCATTGATGTCGCGCTCGAATCTAAAGATCGTCCACATTGGATGGGCACCATCGACTTTAGCGGTCTGAAAATCAAGTTGATTGGCTCACTGGTTGCGATCTCTGTAATCGAACTCCTTAAGGACTTTATTGAATTAGCCGGTGAAGCAGAAGTAGGCGAAGGAACCATTTGGCGAATCGCTATCCACCTTACCTTCGTCATCTCTGGAGTTCTTTTTGCGCTTATGGATTGGATCGCAGATAAGCGTGAATTCCACGGCACTCACCCACAGTGAATAAAAGCAACCCTCGCTTAGATTTTCTCGCCGCAGTTTCAGGGTTGATGATCGCGCTCCAAGCGCGTGCAAATGGCGAACTCTCTCATCGCATGGGAAATCCAATTGAGGCTGCTTTGGTCTCTTTTGGATCTGGTCTAATAATCATCTCTTTGATCTCAGCTTTCACGCCTTCGATTAGAGAAGGAATGAAGAACTTAAAGGGTGCAGTCCAACGAAAAGAGATTCCAGTTTGGACGCTCTTTGCAGGAATGCTGGGTGGCAGTTTTGTCGCAGTTCAAACGCAAATCGTTCCGATCATTGGTGTCGCAATTTATTCCGTTGCATCAATTGCAGGACAGACCGCGGCATCTTTATGGGTTGATCGAATTGGTTTAACAGGTGGTGGCAAGAAGGTAATCACCGCTCGCCGCGTGGCAGCGGCCGGTGTGACGGTTTTAGCAGTTCTCGTTTCGGTACTCGATCGCATTGATGCCCGCGATTTATCGCTATTTGCAGTGGTTTTTGGATGTTTTGCAGGTGCAATTGTTGGCGTTCAGCGCGCCTTAAATGGCCAGATTAATGAGAGCACCAATCAGAGTTTTGCTACCTCGTGGCTTAACTTCATTATGGGAACAACTTTCTTAGTTATCTTCTTAACAATTGGCGTCATTATCAATCGCGCTGAATTTATCTCGTTACCGTCAGGGCCATGGTGGATGTATACCGGCGGGACAATTGGCGTTATCTACATTGCATTTACATCCACGATCGTTCAACATCTAGGCGTTCTAACTTTTACTTTGATCAGCGTAGGTGGACAGCTTGTTGGATCGTTATTAATTGACTTGTATTCACCAACGCAAGGAGTGCAAGTAAGCGCTTACTTAGTAACCGGAATTCTTATGACTTATCTTGGGGTGGTCGTAGGCGGCGTCGGTAATTTACCCAAGCTGAAATTAGCGAAGCTCCGATAAAGAAGGCGGCAATCGCATACGAAGAACTTTTAACCCAAGGAAATGATGCGGCGTAGAAACCAGCAAGAGTAATTCCAACCCCCCAAAGTAAGGCGCCAAGGGCATTTGCAGATAAGAACTGGTAGTAGTTCATCTTGGCTGCGCCAGCAATAGGTGGAACAAAGGTGCGAATCCATGGGAAGAATCTGGCTGCAACAACTGCCCACCAACCTGTTTTATCGTAGAACTCTTCGGCATTTTTAATCATTCGTATCATGCGCGGAGATTGGCGTTTATCTAAATATGGCCTACCTATAACGCGACCGATTACAAAGCCAACTTGATCTCCGAAAAACGCTGCAAGGAAAATTGCCGTTACGAGTATGACGATATTTATATTCCCGTGAGAAGCAGCAACTAGACCTGCGCTAAAGAGAATTGAGTCGCCAGGCAAGAAGAAACCAAAGAGCAGGCCGGTCTCGATAAATACAATTCCAGCGACAACTATGTAGAAAATAAATGGCGCAAGAGAGGTGAGTTGAGCGTCAAAAGATGCGGCTAACTCCATTTAAACGCTCTTTTTTACCGCTGCAGCAACCTTTGCAACGACCTGGGCATCAAAGACGCTAGGGACGATGAATGAGGCATTTAACTGTGAAGCTGAGACGCAAGATGCGATCGCTTCAGCAGCGGCAATTAGAAGTTCATCTGTGATCTTGTGGGCATGGGCATCAAGTAAGCCGCGGAAGATTCCGGGAAAGGCGAGAACGTTATTGATTTGATTTGGCTGATCGCTACGTCCGGTAGCAACTACCGCGGCATATTTTCGCGCAATCACCGGATCAATTTCGGGATCAGGGTTGGCAAGTGCAAAGACGATCGACCCCTTTGCCATCGCTGCAACATCGGCTTCAGTTAGAACATTCGGTGCGCTGACTCCAATAAAAACATCTGCGCCTTTCATGGCATCTGAAATCTTGCCGCTAAATCCCGGCGTTACACAGCCATCTTTATCAAAGGCGATTATCCTGCTCGCACCACTCTTGGTGAGTAAACGCGCGATTGCTGTACCAGCTGCTCCAGCACCGCTCATAACAATGGTTATCTCACTTAACTTTTTATCAACTAACTTAAGTGAGTTGGTAAGCGCTGCGAGAACGACAATCGCTGTGCCATGTTGATCATCATGAAAGACAGGGATATCTAAGAGTTCGCGCAGACGTTCTTCAATTTCAAAGCAACGCGGAGCTGAAATATCTTCTAGATTTATTCCACCATAGACAGGTGCAATCAATTGAACAGTACGAACAATCTCATCAACATCTTGCGTATCCAAACAAACTGGCCAAGCATCTACATCGGCAAAGCGCTTAAAGAGCGCAGCTTTTCCTTCCATAACGGGCAAGGCGGCGGCAGGACCAATATTTCCAAGACCGAGAACTGCTGAACCATCGGTTACAACTGCGACGGTATTGCGCTTCATTGTTAAACGACGAACATCTGCTGGATCATCAACAATTGCCTGGCAAATACGGGCAACACCTGGTGTGTATGCACGAGATAGATCATCGCGAGTCTTCAAAGGCACTTTGGATTGAACTTCGAGCTTTCCACCAAGGTGGAGCAAGAAGGTGCGGTCGCTAACTTTGCGAACGGTTAGCCCTTTATGTTTGGTCAGAGCTTCGTTGATCTCTTGTGCATGATCAGCATCGATAGTGTCGCAAGTTACGTCGATAACTACCTTTTCAAGAAGTGATTCGACAACGTCTAGCGCAGTGATCGTTGCGCCTGCACCGGTGATCGTTGCAGTAATTAGCGCGACAGGTTGTAGTTCTGGTGCGCCTTCGACACGGATTGTGATTCCGTATCCAGGTGAAGTTGATGCCATTTACACAACACCGTAGAGACGATCGCCGGCATCGCCGAGACCAGGAACTATGTAACCATTCTCATTTAACTTTTCATCAAGTGCACCAGTGACCAAAGTAATTGGTACTCCTGAATTAGCGAAAGCATCTTCCAAAACTTTAATTCCTTCGGGTGCGGAGAGAATACAGATTGCGGTGATGTCATCTGCGCCGCGTTCGATTAGAAAGTTGATTGCAGCGACGAGTGTTCCGCCAGTTGCCAACATCGGATCTAAAACAAAACATTGACGTCCAGCGAGATTTTCTGGAAGACGGTTGGCGTAAGTGCTTGCTTGAAGCGTCTTCTCGTCGCGAACCATGCCCAAGAATCCAACTTCTGCTGTTGGGATTAAGCGAGTCATGCCTTCGAGCATTCCGAGACCGGCGCGCAAGATTGGTACTACTACTGGGCGGGGATCTGAAAGCTTTAATCCAACAGTTTGAGTTACCGGGGTTTTAATAGAAACTTTTTCAGTTCTGACTTCTCGAGTCGCTTCGTAGGCGAGCAAGGTCACGAGTTCTTCAACCAAGTGGCGGAAAGTTGGCGAATCTGTTCTTTCATCGCGTAGAACGGTCAACTTATGAGTGATCAACGGGTGATTGGCGACATGAACTTTCATAGCGCCTACCTTACAGGGGTTTTCTTATCGCCCAATGAGTGCCAATATGTCAGATGTGAGCGATGCAAATTACAACACCAATGGCGGTGGAAGTCTCGCTGGCAACGAGGTAGATATAGCCGTTGCCGCGTGGCATGAGGATGGTCGCTGGAACCTCGCACTGTTACCTGACGCACATGATCTACCGCACATTATCGATCGCCTTAAATCTCAACAAACTAACGGTGGGGCGATTGCGTTATTAGCAATTGATGAAGAATTTTTTATGTTGATTCGAGTTCTGGGTTCACATATAAGTATGTTTCTTAGTGATGTCACCTGCGCACTTGATTACGAAGTCGCTGCAGAATTTCTAGAACTTTGTGATTTAGATTCACCAGAAGAAGATGAAGAACCGCTTCCAGTTGGACATTTGGAAATACTTGCCGACCTGGGAGTTAATTCCATGGAGTTATCTGCGCTCTGTGATGATGCAGAACTTTTCCCAGATGAGCAGCTCGAAGCTATCGCAAGTCGTTTAGGATTTGCAGATCAATTCGCTGAACTATTGGAGCTTTAAGAATTTCTACACATACACCTGAATCGCTTATGCATGAGGCGATTGCTATTGCACGCAAAGCAACATCAACTGGCGATGTTCCAGTTGGCGCGCTCATCGTAAATAAAGATGGCGTAATAATCGGAACGGGTTCTAATGAACGAGAAGCCAATAACGATCCAACCGCACACGCCGAAATAGTTGCAATCAGAAACGCTGCTGCAAGAATTCAGAATTCTCGTCTAGATGGTTGCACCATAGTTGTTACCCTCGAACCTTGCCCAATGTGCGCTGGTGCAATCGCCCAGTCGAGAATTTCTAACTTGATATTTGGCGCTTGGGATGCCAAAGGTGGAGCAGTTGGCTCTGTTTGGGATGTAATCAGGGATCCCCGTGCGCTTTATAAGTTAGAAGTTACTGCAGGGATCTGTGAGTCAGAATGTGCAGAACTATTGCGCGAATTTTTTGAGGGGCAGCGTTAAACCAGAAGCTCGTAAGAAGGGTTCAAGATAGTTAGAACGCCTTCCTCTTCACCGACCATGCCCTCGGCACGAATCTGTGAACCAACTTCCAACCCAGCAATTTCTCGGCGACCCAAGAAGTGCAACGTCACGCCACCCGTTTGATCCCAAACTTCTACTTGTAGTAGTGGTGCAGAGCCGCGAGGTGCGTTCTTAATAGCGGTTACTCTCCCCTGAACTTGAGCGCGCTTGCGCCACTCAATTTCGCCGATCGGAGTTAAGTTTTCTGCGTAATGGCTCATTGGTTCGATGTTCTTCATTACCTCTTGAACCGGCTTAAATTCTGCAACAGCTGGAGCGGCAGATTTAACTTCCTTCTGCGGAGTCACAGTTATTTGAGATGCAGAAGTAATTCGATCAACGTCGAATGGAACGATTGTTGCAACAACGCGCTGCAATTGTGAGATAGGTGCGGCAATTTCTTCAGCAGTCTGATCGTGTAACAAACGACCAAGGAATCCCGAATATGCGCGGCGCGGTAATAACAAAGTTAACTCGACATCATGTTTTTCAGTCATGCGAATCGAATAATCAAGGGCCGCGTTCGCCAATCGACGATCCGGGCAATCAATTAACTCAAGTGTTACATCGTCCAAAGCATCTGATTTTGCCCAAGCTTCTTTAATTTCTTCTGCGCGACGATCATCAATCACGAAGTGAACGGCGCTTAAATTTCTAGGCTTGAGACTGCGCGCATAGCGAATCGCACCAACTGTTGCTAGATCTACGTTATCTACTAGAACAGTTACGTTGTGGCGAACAATTGTGGTGGCACGTTCTTGTTCCTGAC
>JACCDX011576225.1_pt1 | contig 14730 bp, 15 predicted proteins | sample 7449681 | NCBI WGS metagenome assembly JACCDX01 (sample SAMN15323450, study PRJNA562643) | freshwater metagenome | isolation source: river surface water | place: USA:Blue River Watershed | collected 2017-08-18
AACCAGCCAATGTGCCAGCAATTTCGCCCCAATCAGTAAGGCCATCGGCACGGGGGACAAAGCCATTTGCTCGAGCGTGCCATCGCGGTGATCTGTCTCGAACAAACGCTGCAAAGCGAGCATGCTCGACAGCAATGCACCCACCCACAACACACCCGGCGCAACTTGCCGCAAGGTATTGGCCTCAGGGCCAATGCCCAATGGAAACAAAGCCGCCACCACCACGAAGAAAAACACCGCAGTCAGGACTTCGCTTTTGCGACGCATCGCAAGCGTCAAGTCTCGACGCAGCACAGCCAAGAAGGCGTGGGTGTTCATGCCACCTCCCTCGCCCTAAGCTGAGGGACTTGCAAACGATGGCGCAACACCGGCACCTCTTGCCCTGCGCTGCTTGTCAATGTCACAGTTTGATGGCTGGTGAACAACACCATGCCACCTTGTGACACATGATCGGCCAACAAAACACGTAACGCATCAACTGCAAGCGCATCGAGCGCGACAAAGGGTTCGTCTAGCACCCACAACACGGCGCGGCTGGCCAACAAACGTGCCAAAGCTGTGCGGCGTTTTTGGCCTTGCGACATGACACGCAGGGGCAAATGTTCACGCCCACGCAGGCCCATGTGCGCCAAGGCTTGCAGGGCTTGCGCTGTCGACAAGGCGCGCCCTGCCATGGCGGCGTCAGATTGCAAGTTTTCTAAGGCACTCAACTCTTCTTTGAGCGACAAGGCATGGCCCAAATAAAACAAGGCACTGCGAAAGTTGGGCGCTTGAGTGGACTGCCAAGTGACTTGACCTGCATCAGCTGGGCTCAGGCCACACACGATGCGCAGCAAACTGGTTTTACCCACGCCGTTGTCACCCTCTAAATGCAAGGCTTGCCCCGACTGCAACTGAAACGACACCTCTGAAAACAAAGCGCGTCCGCCGCGCAGACAAGTCAAGCGGTCAACGGTGAGCTGGGAGGTGTGAGAGGTAGCTTGGTTCAAAGGGGCGCGCACTTGGCAAAAGGCTTTTGTGCGTCAACTCCCATTGTAAGTTCGCGCCGCTGCGCCACTGTGTCAGATGTAAGTGCCAGCAAAGGTCACCACACGACCGCCTGTTCTGATTTTGAAACGCGCAACCCCCGCGCTGCGTTGGGTGTTGACGCCGCCCAAATCGAGGCAACGCACACCACGCGATTTCAGCTCTTCGATGGCATGCCACAACACCAAATGGTGTGCATGCAGATCGCGCCCTTGGTCATGGATCCAGCCCACTTGGTAGGTGGCCGCCTCGCCGTGAATCAGAAAAAGCATGCCTGCCACACGCTCGCGCCCCAAATCAGCTCGCATGGTCAAAATGGTTTTGGCAGGCACCTGACGCGCTTTGGCATACAAGTCGAAAAAGGCCACCGGCAACCCTTCTAAGTTGCGTTCTTCACGCTGCTTCAAGTCAGCATCTAGCAACCAACGGTATTGACCTGGGTTGGTGCCCACGCGGTGAATGGTGAGCTCGGACTGCTCTGCGCTGTTCAGATTGGAACGCCAGCGGGTTTCAAGCTGCGCGCGCAGAACTTCGCTTGGCAAAGAAAGATCGAGCATGACGGTGCTGTACCCCGTCATGACCCGCCGCCAAGGTGACAGACCCAAGTTTGGCGAGGCTGTTTCTTCAGGGCTGAGCAGCACCAGACGCAATGCCTTCAAGGGCATGCTGCGCTTGATGGCGGCATAGGCTTGAGCCTTCTCAGAAGCACCAAGTTCAGTCAGCCATATCGGGCCACGGCCGCACAAGGCCACACTCAAAACACCCAACCATTTGCGCACAATGAATTGCGCCAGCGCCACAGGGGTGTCGTTGTGCACCACTTGCGCACGCAAAACCGTTACACCCATGGCTTTCAAGCAAGCGCCATAAGCCCAGTCTTGTTGCAAGGCGGCACCCGCTTGCGCGTGGGCTGCATCCCACATCTCTCGGTTATCGGGGTTCCAAATGACTTGCATCACTTATAAAATCCTCTGCACTTTGAAAGACTTTTGATCATGCTGAAACGATTGCGTTGGCGCACCAAGACACAAACCATTGCAGGGCACCGCTTGCCCGAACCCCGCTTGACGGTGATGGCGTTGGTGTGGGTGTTGGTGTACTTGGCATTGCCGCTGATGGTCTTGGGTAGTTTGATAGATCTGGTGATACAGCAGACCACTGGCACTTGCACCGGCATTTGGTGTTGGTTTTAAGGTTAGGCCCTGATAGCTCTATTTTGGCAGAGTGCAAGGCCCGGTGAATTGCACGCGCACTTTTTTACCGCGCTCGTCGATGTCATGAAATGCTGACAACATGACGGTTTGACGGTCGATGAAGATTTCTGCTTCATAGCCCGTCTTCTTGTGCTTGCGGGTGGCGCCCATGCCTTTTTCAGTGGTCAGATTTTTGCCAACAAATTCTTCTGTGGTCAAACTGTTGACGATGACTTGGTAGTACTTAGAGCCAACCGTCTTCATGAAAATATTTTTACCCAAACCTTGTATTTCGATGTCAATGCGTTCGGGCGGAATTTTTTTATCTTCCAGCGCTGGAATGACGCCTTCGACTTCGCAGGGCATTTTGAAGGTTTGCGCCTGCGCTGAGGCGGCCACCATGCACACAACGAAAGCTAGAAGCGTTGAAAATTTTTTAAACATCATTGAGCCAATCTTTGGGTGTTATTCCTGCGCCAAAATGCGCTCGATCACGCGACGCGACTGCACACCGCCCGCATCGATGTTGAGTTTCAACAAATCGCGCGTGGGGTGAGCCAACAGGTTGCGTTGTTGCAGTTCAAGCATTTCCAAATCTTCGCTGAAAATTTTGCCTTGGCCTTCGCGAATATTTGCCGTCAGTTCGGCATTTTGCGGTTGGAATTTTCGCGCCATGCCCCAGTGGTACCAAATGGAGGTGTCGGTTTCTGGGGTGATGAAATCCACCACCACGCTGTAGACCTTGGCCTCGTCAGGTGCTTTGTAGCCGCCTTTGCCAGCGTGGGCCACGCCCACTTCAATCATCACATGGCTAGGCGGCGTGAAGTGGCAGATTTGCCAGCGGTCCACCGGCACATCGTCGGCCAAGCCGTTGCCTCGCAACGCCATTTGCCAAAACGGTGGCGCGATGATGCCGTCCATGTAGCGACTGGTGATGACGTGGTCGCCGTCGACTTTGGTGATGCACGGTGTTTCGTCAATTTCTTTTTGACCAATGCTGGTGGCATGCACATAGGTTTCGTGCGTCAAGTCCATCAGGTTGTCGATCATCAAACGGTAATCGCAGTGGATGTGATACACGCCGCCGCCATACGCCCAAGCAGGATTGTCGAAAAATTCAAACTGGGGCAACAGAGCTGCATCCGCTTTTGCAGGGTCGCCCGGCCACACCCAAATGAAACCATAACGCTCTACCGCTGGAAAACTTTTGATGGCAGGAAAGCCGCGCACACGTTGACCAGGCATCGCCACAGTTTTGCCATCGCAACCCATCTCTAAACCGTGATAACCGCATACCAATTTGCCATCACAAACTTTGCCCAACGACAAAGGCGCTCCACGGTGTGGACAAAAATCTTCTAATGCTGCTATCTTGCCCTCGTCAGCTCGGTAGAACACCATCGACTCATTGCAAATTTTGCGACCCAATGGCTTGTCGGTTACATCGCTTGAGGCACACGCCACGTACCAAGTGTTTTTGATGAACATACTTCTGTCTCCCCCTCATGCTTCAATGCGGGCCACGCCCAATAACTTGTCTAACAGCTCAGGTTGCGCCAACAACTCTTGTGCTGAACCACTGTGCACTACCGTGCCGTGATCTAACACCACCGCTTGGTGGCTGATTTTCAAAATGGCTTGCGGGTGTTGCTCGACGATGATGGCGCTCAAGCCTTCTTCGCGGGTGAGCTTTTCCATCGCGCGCAACAACTCTTCCACAATGATCGGTGCCAAACCTTCGAGGGGTTCATCCAACAACAAGAGGCGCGGGTTCAACACCAATGCGCGTGCAACAGCCAACATTTGTTGTTCACCACCCGACAGTTGCGTGCCCAAGTTGTCTTTGCGTTCTGCCAAGCGAGGGAACAATTCATACACACGCTCAGGTGTCCAAGCGCGATGTTGAGCACTACGCGCGGGGCGTGCCACAGCGGTGAGGTTTTCATGCACGCTGAGCGACTTGAAAATATTGCGCTCTTGCGGCACCCAACCAATGCCTGCCTCTGCACGCAAATGCGAAGCCATGTTTTGTATGGGCATGCCACCCAAGTGAATTTGTCCGCCGTGTTGTGTGGTGGCGCCCACCAAGGTATCTATCAAAGTGGTTTTACCCGTGCCATTGCGCCCGAGCAAGGCCAATGTTTCGCCTTCGTTTAAATGCAAGTTGATGTCTTGCAACACCACGGCTTCGCCGTAGCCGGCGTTCAAGTGATCGATGCGAAGCAATTCAGTCATGGCCTGTTCCCAAATACACCGCTTTGACCTGCGGATCGTTCGCAATCTGTTGCGGCGCACCTTCGGTCAACACCGCACCATTCACCAACACAGTGATGCGATCGGCAAAGTTAAACACCAAATCCATGTCGTGCTCGATCAGCACCACCGACACATCTGCAGGCAATTTCGCGACGGTTCGTAGCAACTCGTCACGTTCACCTGCAGGCACACCGGCCACCGGTTCGTCTAACAACAACACCTTGGGTTCGCAAGCCAACGCAATGGCCATTTCAAGCAAGCGCCGTTTGCCATAGGCCAAATGTTCGGTACGCTGGTGCATGACATCGGTCAAATGAAACTGTGTCAACAACTGTTCAGCGCGCTCCACCACATCGGTGTTCACGCCCAGCGGTTGCCACCAGCGCGCACCCAAACCGCGGTGTTGTGTGACCACCATCACCAAGGTTTCGAGGGGCGTGAGTGAATTGAACAGTTGGTTAATTTGAAATGTGCGAACCAAACCACGCTTGACACGTTGGTGCGGCGCGAGTTGTGTGATGTCTTCACCCAGCAATTCAATGCGGCCTTCGGTGGCGGGCAACACACCGGTCATGAGGTTGATGAGTGTGGTTTTACCTGCCCCATTGGGGCCAATCAAAGCATGGCGTGCGCCGTGTGCGATTTTCAAATGCACATCATCGGTGGCGGTGATGCCACCAAAGCGTTTCACCAAACCATGGGTTTGCAACACGATGTTGCGATCGGTGCTCATGACGAACCCTCCTTGCGTTGTTTGCCAAACCACAACCAAGGGCGAATCAAACGTTCGCGCCCGACCAACACCAACACCACCAAAAACAAACCAATCCAGAAAGTCCAGTACTGCGGCGTGATGCTGGCAATGACGTCGTACATCAACTTGAACACCACCGCACCGGCAATGCCGCCATACAACCAACCCACGCCACCAATCACCAACATCAGCATGACATCGGCTGAGCGATCGAGTGCAAACACATCAAGTGACGCAAAGCCGGTGGTTTGTGCGAGCAACGCACCCGACGCACCTGCAATACAAGCCGACACGGTGTAAACAACTGACAAGCGTGCCGTGACAGGTATGCCAATGGCCATGGCACGCAAACGGTTGTCGCGCACTGCTTTGAGCGTGGCGCCCAAGGGCGCATGTACCAAACGTCGTGCCAATGCAAACAACACGAACAGCACCGAGAGCGAGTACCAAGCTGCCACTTGACCCATCAAGTCAAATTCAAAACGACCCAGCAACGGGCCCATCATCACGCCTTGCAAACCATCAGCGCCGCCGGTCAGGTCACCCCATTTGTTGGCCAACTCGAGCAAGATGAGCGCTGTGCCCAGCGTCACCATCAAGCGGGTAAGGTCGGTGCCGCGCATGATGCTGAATGAACACACCGCCCCCAACACCGTGGCAGCAATCGTGCCCACCAACAAACCCAACAGTGGATCAGGATGAATGTGTTTGGCAAACAAAGCGGCCGTGTAAGCACCAAAACCCAAGAACGCCGCATGCCCCAACGACACGATGCCGGTGTAGCCCAAAATCAAATCAAGCGACACCGCAAACAAAGCGACGATGGCAATTTCGTTGATGATCAAGGCGTGATGCGCCAACACATAGGGCGAGGCAAAAGCCAATAGCCAAAATGCCATCTCAAGCGGACGCCAACGCGCAGCTTGTAACAAACTGTGTTGCGCGTTCATCACTTACCCCCTTGTCGCACAAAGAGTCCTTGCGGACGCCAAATCAAAATCGCAATCATGAAGGTGTAAACGATGAACGCGCCGAGTTTGGGCACATAGTATTTGCCGGCCACATCGGCAATGCCCAACAACAATGCTGCCAGCAAAGGACCGGTGATCGATGAGGTGCCACCCACTGCTACCACGATCAAAAAATACACCATGAATTTGAGCGCGAAGGTGGGGTCTAAACCGAGCACCTCAGCGCCCAAAGCACCCCCCAAACCCGCCAAGCCCGAACCGACGGCGAAGGTGGCAGAAAACACCACATTGACGTTGATGCCCAACCCCGATGCCACACGCGCATCGTCCACACTCGCACGCAAGCGACTGCCAAAACGCGTGGCGGACAACACATATTGCAAGCCCACTGTGAGGGCAGCACACACTACAACGATGAACAAACGGTAATGCCCCATGCCCAACACAAAAGGTGTACCTTCAAACAACTCGGTGCGCCCGCGCAACCAATCGGGCAGTTGCATGATTTGTTGTTGTGAACCCATCAGGTAATCAGCTGTTGCAACCGCCATGAATGCCAAGCCAATGGAAAACAGCACTTGGTCTAAGTGCGGTTTTTTGTACATGGGTCGGTACAGCGTGCGCTCCATCAACGCGCCCACCAAAGCAGAGGCCAAAAACGCCAGCGGCAAGCACACCAAAAATGGCACGCCGTGACGCTGCATCAACGCCACGGTCAAGTAACCACCCAACATGGCAAACGCACCATGGGCGAGGTTGATGAAGTTCATCAAGCCCATGGTCACGCACAACCCCACTGCCAGAATGAATAGCAGCATGCCGTAGGCAACGCCATCAAATAACAAAGTCAACATGGTGCACTCAATTTGTTTGTTTTTGCCACAGCGCTTAGAGAGTAACTTGTTTTCATTTTTGTCTCAGCTCAAAAATCAATGGGAGCGCGGGCTGATCAAAGCGACGCCTGGCAAATTACTCACCCCACGCACAGCCTCACGCAAATTGCGTTGCGCCAATCTGGAATGTTCACGCATGATGGCTTCAGCGCGCGCACCTTCGCGTCTGCCAATCGCGTCTAAGACCTGTCGATGCTGGTCTTGCGCCACGATCAACATGTCTCGGGCTTGGGGCGAATTGGCTTGCACCACCACAAAGCCCGAGGGCGAAGCAAAGGGCATGCTGCCTACGCGATCCAATTCACGCTGCATCACCGATGAGCCCGACAACGCACCCAACAACGCATGAAACTGACGGTTCAGGTCCACATAATTTGAAAAATCTTCGTCGTCGAGTTGAGCGCTACGCAACACCGCATCAATCTGGTCTAAGCAGTCGTGGGCTTGTTGCATCACATCTGTGGGCGCACTTCTTTCTGCGGCCAAACGCACCGCCAAACCTTCGACCATGCCACGCAACTCAATCGCGTCGGCCACATCGGTTTCAGAGAAGGTGCGCACCGCATAACCACCGCTTGGGTAGTGCTGCAACAAACCTTCTTGTTCTAAACGCATCAAGGCAGCGCGAATGGGTGTGCGCGACACACCCAAGCGCTCCACCATGGCCAATTCGGTGATGCGCGCACCAGCTGCCAACTCGCCCGCAAAAATCATTTCGCGCAATTTCAACTGCACTTTGACGGCTTGCGAGCCACCCTCCTCCGGCTCATCAGAGGTCAAGGCAGTGTGGGCATGTGCGGTCCGCATGCCAGAAATTGTATACATTGAGACTTCAAATTCCCCAGAAAGGCGCAAAATCTAGGGTATTCACGCAGTTCTTGTATCCAATGATCAATGGATCAGCCCAGCCCCCATCCAGCCCGCCCAACCCATCAACAACGGCGAGAGCACCACAAAGACGAGGGTCGAGACCAACACCGCACCCGCCACAGTTTCGCCGTGGTGCGTCAAACGATCGGCATACATGAAACTCACCACCGCCACGGGCATGCCCATCATCAACACCAACACACTGTTGACCATGGGCGGCAAATCGAGGGCTGACACCAAAGCAGCGCTGGCCAACAAGCCCACGCACAAGCGCACCCCTGCTAACCAGGCCCCCTCTTTCACGCCACGGTTTGACACTGTCATCAATGCATGGCCCAAGCTGATCAACATCAACGGGATGGATAAGCTGCCGACCAATTGCGAACTTTTCAAAATTGCCACAGGCACTTGCCACTCAAACACACGCACACACACAGCCAACACTGCGACCAAGGTGGCGCCATAGGGAAAGGTGCGAATGGCGCCTTCTTTTTTGGGATTGACCCAAGCCAAATACGCCACACCCAATGTGTGTTGCACCAAAGAGAAAACGGCAAAGATCGTCACGGCCACCGCCAAGCCATCGTCACCGAATGTCAGTTGAGACAACGGCAAACCCAAATTACCTGCATTGGGAAACACCGCTGCGGGCAGAAAACCACGCAAGGACAACTTGCATGCACGCAACAACACAGCCGCCACCAAACCCATGGTGAGCAATGCGGCGAGGGCCGTGCCACTGACTTGAAGCAGCACCGCATTGTCCAAACGCGTGGTCACTAAAGTTGAAAACACCAAACAAGGTGTGGCGACCGATGTCACCAACACCGATACAAAGCGCGATGGGTAATCTATTTTTTTAGCAGCCCACACCGCGCCAATGCTGGCACACGCAATGACAGGGGTTAGCAGTGCCAACAATTGCACATAAGCAGACAACCAACTCATGCGCTTGCCTAGGCTTTTTCGCTTTCAGTCGGCATCAACCAGCTTGCAACAATTTGGTCAACGACGCCACATACGCTTTTTCATCGGTGATGGGGCGCGTTGCCACACCCGATGCAGCTGCTGCGCGTGCAACAGCAGGTGCGATGCGCAACATCAAACGTGTGTCAAACGGTTTGGGGATGATGTTGTCCACACCAAAGCTCAAGTCAACCCCTGGGTAGGCTTGCGACACTTCAGCGGTGACTTCGCTTTTGGCCAAGTCAGCGATTTCACGCACACACGCGAGCTTCATGGCTTCGGTGATTTTCGTGGCACCACAATCTAGCGCGCCTCTGAAAATATAGGGGAAGCACAACACATTGTTAACTTGGTTGGGATAGTCCGAACGGCCGGTGGCAATGATGCAATCGGGTCGCACCGATTTCGCCAACTCTGGGCGAATTTCTGGTTCTGGATTGGCCAAGGCCAAAATGATCGGTTGCTTGGCCATGGTCTTGACCATCTCTACCGTCATCACGCCGGGAGCTGAGCAACCTAAAAACACATCGGCGCCATTCACCGCATCAGCCAGTGTTCGCGCTTGGGTGGTTTGTGCATAACGGGCTTTGGAATCGTCATAGCCACCGGGGCGGCCTTGGTAGATCACACCTTTTGAATCGCACACAAAAATGTGTTCGCGCTTCACACCCAAACCGACCATCACATCTAAACAAGCCAAGGCTGCTGCGCCTGCGCCTGATACGGCTACTTTGGTATCGCCAATTTTTTTGCCCACCAACTCCAAACCATTCAACATGGCCGCTGCGGAAATGATGGCGGTGCCGTGCTGATCATCGTGGAACACCGGAATGTTCATGCGTTCGCTGAGCTTGCGTTCAATGTAAAAACACTCAGGGGCTTTGATGTCTTCTAAATTCACGCCACCAAAAGTGGGTTCGAGTGCGGCAATGATGTCTACCAATTTGTCGGGGTCACGCTCGTCGAGTTCGATGTCAAACACATCAATGCCCGCAAACTTTTTGAACAAGCAGCCTTTGCCTTCCATCACCGGCTTGCCCGCCAACGCACCGATGTCACCCAAACCGAGCACTGCTGTGCCGTTGGTGATCACGCCCACCAAATTGCCGCGGCTGGTGTATTCGTAAGATGTTTTGGGGTCTTTTTGAATTTCCAAACACGGGTAGGCCACGCCTGGCGAATAGGCCAAGCTCAAATCGCGTTGGTTGTTCAGTGGGTGTGTGGGCACCACGCTGATCTTGCCTTTGCTGGGCGTGCGGTGGTAATCGAGCGCGGCTGTGCGCAATTCTTGTTCGGCTGGGGTCATGCCTGTCTCCAATATGTGTTTGTTTGATTCATTATTGCATCAGGGTGCAACACCATTGCCTTTGCGAGATTCAAAAGCCATTGGCGAACGATGACTTTAAGTAATTTACCAATGCCGTTACAGCGCGGGGCACATGTGGCGAATAGGGCCGAATGGCAAACAGTTGTTCAGCAAAGGCACCCACCGGTCGCCAAGCTGGCAACACTTGCACCAGTTTTTTGTCATCGCGGTTGAGCTGCACACTGAAGTTGGGCAGCAATGCAATGCCAAGGTCAGCCAACGCTGCGTCACGCAAAGCTTCGCTGTTGTTGGCGGCGAGTTGGCCTTTCACAGGCACGGTCACTTGTTCTTTTTTGTGTTTGTTTTTTTGCGATCTCTCAAATGTCCAAGCAGGCGATTCGTGAGGTCGCATGTAATGCAAGCAACTGTGGTGTTGCAAATCATCTGGATGCTGCGGCACACCCGCGTGTTTCAAATACGCTTTGCTGGCAACCAACACCGAATGTGTTTCGCACAAGGTCCAAGCCACATGCGTGTCGGGTGGCCTGACTGTGTGACGGATGGCCAAATCAAAACCTTCCATGGCTAACGCGCTCAGACGGTCTGACATGTCCAACTCCAAGCGCACATCGGGGTAAGTTTGTAAAAACCCCGCCAATCTGGGCACCAATTGTTGCCTCGCAAAGGCAACCGGTGCCGTGATGCGCAACAAGCCACTGGGCACGTCGGCCAAATCGCGCACTTGCGCAAAGCTGTGTTCGATTTGGTCAAACGAGGCACGTGTGTCATCGACCAAACGCTGACCTGCTTCGGTCAAGCGCACGCTGCGGGTGGTGCGTTGCACCAACATGACGCGCGCAATGCGTTCGAGCTCGGCAATGCGCTGGCTCATGGCCGCTTTGCTCACCCCAAGCCGCGCAGCCGCAGCCGTGTAGCTGCCCTGCTGCGCCAACACGCTCAGCCAATGCAGGTGCTGCCAAAGCTCAACCGAATGGGCGTCGCGTATTTTTTTCATATTCTTGCTTTCATTGTTCACCATTATGAACAATAAATTCAATCTTTCCAACTTGTTGTTCACCTCTAGCCTGCCTAAACTCATGGCATCGGCAACGCGTTTGCCTCTCCCTTTTATTGAAACGAGACAACTATGACCACACACATCGCGCATTACATCGATGGCAACACCGCCAATGGCAAGAGCCAACGCACACAACCGGTTTACAACCCCGCCACTGGCGCTGTGTCAGGCCAAGTGGCTTTGGCCAGCACCGACGATGTGAACACCGCCGTGGCCTCTGCGCAAAAAGCGTTTCCTGCTTGGGCAGACACATCACCTTTGCGCCGTGCACGTGTGATGTTCAAATTTTTAGAACTGCTCAACCAACACAAAGACGATTTGGCACGCATGATCACCGCCGAGCACGGCAAGGTGTTCACCGACGCGCAAGGTGAAGTCACACGCGGTATTGAAATTGTGGAATTCGCCACCGGCATTCCGCAATTGCTCAAGGGTGACTACACCGAACAAGTGTCGACCGGCATTGACAACTGGACCATGCGCCAACCTTTGGGTGTGGTGGCAGGTATCACGCCGTTCAACTTTCCAGTCATGGTGCCCATGTGGATGTTCCCTGTGGCCATTGCTGCGGGCAACACCTTTGTGTTGAAGCCGAGCCCCATCGATCCATCGCCATCGTTGTTCATGGCTGATTTGCTCAAACAAGCGGGCTTGCCCGATGGTGTGTTCAATGTGGTGCAAGGTGACAAAGAAGCGGTTGACGCTTTGCTGGTGCACCCCGACGTGAAGGCCATCAGCTTTGTGGGCTCCACCCCCATTGCCAACTACATTTACGAAACTGGTGCACATCACGGCAAACGCGTGCAAGCACTCGGTGGCGCGAAGAACCACATGGTGGTGATGCCCGATGCCGATATCGACCAAGCAGTAGATGCACTCATCGGTGCGGCGTATGGCTCAGCAGGTGAACGTTGCATGGCCATCAGCGTGGCGGTGTTGGTCGGTGATGTGGGCGAGAAAATCATGCCCAAATTGATCGAACGCACGAAAGCGCTCAAGGTGTTGAACGGCACCAACCTCGCTGCAGAGATGGGCCCCATCGTGACGGGCGCAGCGCACCAGCGCATCACCGGATACATCGACACCGGCGTGAAAGAAGGTGCGAAGTTGTTGGTCGACGGACGCAACTTCGACAACAAACAAGCCGGTGCTGGTTGTGACAACGGTTTTTGGATGGGTGGCACCTTGTTTGACAACGTCACACCTGACATGCGGATTTACAAAGAAGAAATTTTTGGCCCCGTGCTGTCCTGTGTGCGCGTGAACGACTTTGCCCACGCGGTGGACTTGATCAACGCTCACGAGTTTGGCAACGGTGTGAGCTGCTTCACACGCGACGGCAATGTGGCACGCGAATTTGCACGTCGCATTCAAGTGGGCATGGTGGGCATCAATGTGCCGATTCCTGTGCCCATGGCTTGGCATGGTTTTGGCGGCTGGAAGAAAAGTTTGTTCGGCGACATGCACGCCTATGGCGAAGAAGGCGTGCGTTTTTACACCAAACAAAAATCAGTCATGCAACGCTGGCCCGAGAGCATTGGCAAGGGCGCTGAGTTCGTCATGCCGACTTCGAAGTAGTCGCAAGCCAACGCTGCATCGCCAAAGCAACAGGTTCAGGGCGCTCCATCGGCGCCATGTGACCTGCATCGTCAATTGCTTCAAAGGTGGCGTGTGTAGCCAACGCGTTCATGGCTTGGTGTTGCGCAGGCGTTGACCATGCATCTTGCTTGCCGCACATCAACAAAGTCGGCACCTTGATGGCACGCAACACATCGCTGCCATCGAGTCGGTTCAACAGCGCGTTGATTTGACAGGCAAAGATGTACGCGTCTTTGCGCGCGAACATCGCCAAGATGCTTTCAACCAACGGCGCATCTGACAAGCGATCGGGATGCACCATGCCTTGCACCCATTCATTCGCCATGGCACGCACGCCTTGCTCTTGCGCGATTTTGAGCAAATGAAAACGTTTGCGCGCTTCTTCTTCACCTGCCTCGCCCGCTGGTTTGGGCAAATATCCAGTGTCGAGCAAGGCCACGCCCTTCACCCGTTCGGGCGCCAATCGCAACACTTCTAGCGCCACACGTGCACCCATCGAATGACCCGCCAACACCATGTGTGGTGGTGCATCTTGCAACAACTGTTTGGCCATTTGCACCAAAGAATCAGCTTGGCCGTGATCGACCATGCGACATTCGCGGTCCTTCGCCAACCAAGGCAACAAAGGCTCCCACACGGCGCGGTCGCACATCAAACCTGGTATCAACATCAATGGCAATGATGGCATTTTGTACTTTCTTTTATTAGCGAATGATGACTATTAAATCTTCGCAGTGACTCACTCAATCACGGCCACTGACTTCACTTGCACCCAAACATTCATGCCAGCCACAAGCCCCAACTCAGCAATGGCGCGTTGGGTCACTCTTGCCAACACCCATGTGGCACCGCATTGCAATCGCACCAAAGCTTGCGATGGGTGGGCATCGGCATGGATGGCATCAATGCGTGCGGACATATGGTTTTGAATGCTGGTCTGTTGCGCCTCATGCAAAGTGATGCTGACATCGCGCGCCAACACGCGCAGTCGCACGGCTTTGCCGACATGCATGTGGGTATCGCGCACCCACATGTGCCCACCATCAAATGCGACTTTGGCCAAATGCCATTGGCTGTCAACACTCTCGACTTTGCCGGTCAACAACACGCCTACATCGTCACCCACAATCGCTGGGTTGCTGGTGCGCGTCAACACCTCTTGTGCTGCGCCTTGTGCCTTCACCTGCCCCTTGTCTAACACTACCAAATGGTCGGCCAAGCGCACCACTTCATCTACCGAATGGGTGACATACAACATGGGCAACTTCAACTCGTCGCGCATTTTTTCTAGCCACGGCAGTATTTCGTGACGGCGCGCCATGTCAAGCGAGGCCAGCGGTTCGTCTAACAACAACAGCTTGGGTTGTGTGGCCAACGCACGCGCAATCGCCACGCGCTGTCTCTCACCACCTGACAAGTTGTGGGTTTGACGTTTGAGCAAGTGACCAATGCCAAGCAACTCAATGCTGTTGGTCAATGCTTCTTCAGAACCTTTTTTATGTGATCGTTTGAGACCAAATTGCAAGTTGTGTTGTACATCCAAATGCTCAAACAAACTGGCTTCTTGGAACACAAACCCTAGGTCGCGCTGCCATGTGGGTGTGAAAACATTTTGTGTATCGTCTTGCCACACATCAGTGCCCACGCGAATCAGCGCTTGTTGAGGACGCTCAAGCCCCGCCACGCATCGTAGCAAGGTGGTTTTACCAGAACCCGAAGCGCCAAACAACACGGTGATGCCTGAGGCAGGCAAGTGCAGATCCACTGCCAGTTGAAAGTCTGGGCGTGTTAACTGCAAACGCAGTTGCATATCGTTGT
>JACCDX010353581.1_pt1 | contig 14721 bp, 9 predicted proteins | sample 7449681 | NCBI WGS metagenome assembly JACCDX01 (sample SAMN15323450, study PRJNA562643) | freshwater metagenome | isolation source: river surface water | place: USA:Blue River Watershed | collected 2017-08-18
AAATGTTCCAAAGAAGTTAGTACCAGTAAATGCTGTACCAGTGTGGTTTCCAGAGAAAACATCAGCTGTTAGAACATTTGTAGCAGGATTATATTGTAATCCAGCATCAGAAGAAAGAGCAACTCCAGATCCAGTTGAGTTAAGTGAGAAAACTACAGAGTGATTTGAAGCATTTGCACCAGCAGCTAGATTTACATTTTGAGCAGTTGTGGCAGTTCCTGTCAAGTTACCTGAAAAAGTTGTTGCAGTTAAGATATTTGTTGATGGATTATATGTAAGTTCAGCGTCAGAAGAAAGAGCAACACCTGAACCAGTTGAAGTAAGAGAGAAAGTCAGGAAGTGAGAAGCGTTGTTAGCTCCAGATGTTAAATCAATATTTCTAGCAGTTGTTGCAAAGCCAGATATAACAGGGATATCATCAGTAAATGCAACTGTTTTAGCTATACCACTTAAACCTACTCTAAGTCTACTTTGTATGCTGTCGTAAGTAAGAACACCAGCGTCTGTTGATACACCAACACCAGTATTGAGACCAATTTGGTCTGTGTCAATTCTACCTAAGAATGGATCAATCAATATCTTGGCAGTTACACCTGTTCCACCACCATATGTTGGATGTGGTTTGAATTGTGATGTACCGTTATAACCACCAATGACAAGAACAGGATTAGTTACAGAAGTTGCATAGTTGAAAATAGTTGCTCTTACATTGTTGTCTACACCTGTTGAGTCAGGTACAGCAGGAGCATTCCAGTAGAAGTTAATTTGTGATGTAGAAGTTGCAGCTGTTCCACCATATCCAGGAACAACAACAAGATCCTTATTACCACCACTACTAGGTCCTAATCCACCACCTATTTGACTACCGAAAGCTGTGAAATCTTGTGAAAGTGGTTGGACACTTGCTTGTTCAACTACGTTTTCTTCAACGTTTTTATCAGTTAAGTCAACTGCTCTAGATTGTTTCTTAAGAGATTGCAAAACCTTATCTGCAAAATCTTGAGGATTATTATTTTCTGCCATGATTATTCTCCATCACTACTTGTCTTGTTCAACTTGTAATTTGATATCCTTTCTTTCTCCAATCACAAAATAATCAAATTCAATATATTCTTTACGTAAGAAGTTGCTCTTTATCCTTTTGACTTTGAATGAAAATGAATTACTTTCAGATACATATAACCCAGCATTTATACGGGGTGTTATCATAACTGAAATATCATTTTCTGAAAGAGCATGGAAGTAATTAGGTAGTTCAATTTCAACTAGTCCATAACCACTACCTCTTCCTCTCTGATAAATTCCATGTTCAGGGCCTTCCAAAGATCCATGTTCTAGATATTTATTTTGCGGGTCAAGAGGATGGGGAATTTTGAAGCTTTTTGTTAAAGCTTTAATACTTCCACTTACAATAATAATGTCACTTACTTGTGACATTATTGAATCAGTTACTGCAGTCCCCCCACTTGTAAACAGGGGAATATATGTTGAAGTTCCTGAGCCAGTTAATGTTCCAGATCCAGTAGCTGTAAAAGTGACTGCATTGATTGAATGAGCAATAGTTATTCCAGAACCAGCTAAGAAAGATTTATAACTTAATCCTGTACCTGAACTATTTGATGCTAAAAAAGAATTGGTCCCTGAAATTCCAGTAAGACCAGTACCACCACTATCAACACCTAAAGTAAAATATGTTCTCCAGCTAGTGCCATCCCATCTCCAAGATTTACCATTAGCTGTGTAAATCTCATTTGTGGACGGGGATGTAGGAAAATTAAGTGCTGCCATTTATTGTTCCGAAATTAATTACAATACGTTTAAGTATTCTCTAAAAAGAGACAAAAATATTGCAAGATTTTTATAAACCAAATCTTGATCTGCTATCATTGAAATTTTGTGTGACTTCAGCAAATGTTAAAGCTCTATTGTAAAGACGAATTAAACCTATTCGTCCTTTCATAATTCCATTCAAACCTGAGTTGTATCCCAATTCATAATCTGATCCAATTGTAACCTTTGTGTTGTTATTGTCATTGAGAATATTTCCTGTAGTAGCTCCAGATGCTACTAACGAACCATTTACATACATATATTGATTAGAACCATCATAGGTATGAATAATGTGATACCAAGTGTCATAAGAAACAGTAGTAGGATATGTTAAGTGTTGCATCACAGGAGATACTAAAACACCTGATTGTAAAACAAAATCGTATAACCAAATGGAATATGAATTATTATTTCCAGATCCATATTGAGCTCCTAATATACAAACAAAAGAGTCATTAGCAGAATTAACTGTAAACCAAGCTTCCATGGACATTGCTTGTTGAAATCTTAAGCTATTTGTTCTGTTAGTTACAACAAAGTCATCTGTTCCATCAAGAGATATATATCCTCCACCAGATGATACATAAATTGGATTATTTACTAAAACACCATCATTTGTATATGCAGAAAGATCATAAAGATCAGAACCAGTTCCAGGATAACTTTCTGTTGATGAAAAATCGTAACTTAGTACTAATCCATTTGTAGCAAAATTAGCTATAGGATAAAATTTAGACCTTAGTGCGTGGTAATCTTGTACTATTTCTGCTTCTGACAATTCTCTGTTATATATTTTTATATTAGATAAATTGCCATTAAGATATCTTGTGCCATCATCATTTCTTCTACCAAAAACTAATGAAGATTGAGTGTTGCCAATTCCTGAAGCTAATTGAGGTACTGCATTACTAGTCCCATCAATATAAATTTTAGAAGTTGTTCCATTATTAGTAGCAACAATGTGATGCCAATTATTATCTCCAAAAGAATTAGTAGTTCTTACTCTTGTTACACCATTACCTGGAGATGCAGCCCATTCTAAAATTCCCCCTAAATCTGGTCTATCTTGCAGTACAAAACCATAAGATGTAGAGTTTGCATAGTGGGAATTATCTACTAATGTTTGTATTCTTGTTGAACCACTTCCTACAGTCAACCATTTTGCCCAAAGTGAAATTGAGATAGAACTTCCTGTAGTAAGTGGATTTGGCAATGGAACTGTAATATAATCATTAGAGCCATCAAACAGAAATGTTTTTCTTAATTCTGCATCAGCTGTAGTACCATTAATTAAAGTGCCTCCAAAACCTCTGGTGACTAAATTATTTATAGTAACACCAGAACCAGAGAAGCAACGTCTATTAGAAGGATCTATATAATAAATTAAACCATCTAAAGGTATGTTAGGATTTACAACTTGACTCATTATTTTTTTTGATTTTGGGAATAGTTTTCTATACGTAAATCTTGTACATATAACCTTTAAATAAGGAGTTTTTATGCCAACATACACAAGAAATGGATCAAATTTTGGAGTTGCTTCAAAAACTGGAACTGGAAACAACTGGACGAATGAAGGAAATATTTTAGCTGATGATGCTACTAATGCTTCTTCTGCTTACGCTACACAATATTTAGTTGCATCAAGTCCTAATGAAAACTGGTTAGTTGGTCCTCCTGGTGGTGGAGAAACTGCTACAGGAAGTCCAACAATGCCAGGATTAACTATAGAAATTCAAACCTCTGTTATTGTTGGAGGTACTGGAACTATGGAACTATATCAAAATGGAAATTTAGTATCTACTAAAACTTATTCATTGACTGGAGGTGGTGGTTCTCAAACACAGACATGGACAGGAGATGATATATACTGGGGATTAACCTTGACTGATATATTTTCTCTAAGTGCAATATCAGTTCAATTTAAAGCTTCTGGTGGATCTGGAACTGTGCAATGTGATTTTATAGGATGTTCATACACTATTAGTCAAGAATACACATCTGGTGGTGGTGGTGGAAGAAGAAGAGCTGTTTATGTAGCTAAAATGAACTAGTTTTCTTGGATCATTATTGAAATACTTACATTTGCAGCAGCTCCAACAGATGCAAAATTGACTCTTAGATAGTTTCCTGATTGAACTTCTCCGTTATTTCCAGAACTAGATGTAATAGTTGTAAATGAAGCTGAATAATTATTTTGAGCTACACTAAAGTTTGCACTAGCTGCACCTTTGATAGTATTAGCTGATGCCCAAGTTACATTTCCAGTTGTATGTCTTTCAAAATAAAATGCTAATCCAGATGCTCCAGGTTCAGTTTCAGTTCTTACTTCAACTCTTTTGATAGTATATGTTAATGAAGTACTTCCATCATTTGCATAAGGAATTGCAATTGATACACTATCTAAACCTGTTGTTGGAGTAAATCCAGCGCCAAAACTAAGAACATAAGTTGCTTTAGGACTTGCAGCTTTTACCCAAATCATATTACCAGAATTGTCTGATTGAAGTATAGAAGCACCAGTTCCAGGTTTTGCAACAGGAAGAATGTAATCAGTATTTGCAGCTAAACTTGAATTAGCTTTGAAAGAAGTGTTGTAAGTATTATTTGTTTCATAAAATTTAACTGACTTGCCACTTTTTACTAAAACATCTCCTGCGCTAAATTCAACTCCAGTAAGATTAGCTGAAGAAGACCCATATAAATTTGCAAATGTTCCATGACCAGCAAAAGCAGCATTTCTCCATCCATAAGAGCCATCATTTAATCCAATGTCAAATGCATTATTAGCTTGAGGAATCATTACAGATTGGATTCTGCAAATAAATCCAATTGTGTCTGCTAATCCTGCATTCCCAAGTTGTATGATGGAACCATAAGCTTGAAAATTGCCAGCTACAACTACATTTCCATTAGTTTCAACTGATTGAGCAAATACTTTTTTATTGACAGCAATTCCACCAGCAAAAGTAACAGAACCAGTTAATTGATCAGTTGCTTCAGTATCATTAGTAAAAGTTGCTCTTGCAAATGTTGCTCCTGTACCAGAGATATTACCAGCAAATAATCCAGCTGATAATGTATTTTCTGCAGGATTGACTGTAAATCCAATTCCAATAGTGCTTGCGGTTAATGCTATCCCAGAACCACTTGATCTATTTGAAAATAATAGAAAATGATTTTGGTTTATAGTTGTAGTATTAACAACAACATTTCTAGATGTTGTGGCTGTCCCAGTAAAAAATTGAGCTGCTAAAGTATTTGTGGCAGGATTGTAAGTCAAACCCATACCAACTACGCTTGTTGTTAATGCAATCCCAGTTCCACTTGATCTATTTGTAAATAATAGATAATGATCTACACTTCTAGTTGTTGTAGTTACATTTACATTTTCAGAAGTAGTAGCAGTCCCAGTAACATTTCCTATCAATGATCCATAGAAATTAGTAGCAGTAACGGCTGTTCCTGAAAGATTACCAGATAATGTATCTACAGTAAGTACATTAGTAGATGGACTAAATTGGAGTTGAGCATCACTAGAAATAGCAACTCCTGATCCTCCATTAGTTGGGCTGAACAATAAGTAATGTCCAGTTCCAGTTGTTGCAGCTATAGTATTTACGTTTTGTGCTGTTGTCGCAGTACCTGTAAGATTTCCGGTTACATTGCCTGATAAGGTTCCATAAAAATTAGTAGCAGTAAAAGCTATTCCAGTAATATGAGTCACACTAAGTTGTTCATCTGATGGACGATAGGTAAGTTTGCCATCTGTACCAGAAGTTGATAATGCTGCGCCAGCTCCATTCCCTTGCAATGTAAATGTCAAATAATGAACATTGTTGTTAGTGAATTGAGCAGTATTTATATTTTGAGAAGTAGTGGCTGTTCCTGATAAATTTCCTGATATTGAACTAGAAAATGTTTTGGTTCCAGCAAATGTTTGAGCACCTGTAGTTACTAATCCTCTATTAGAAGCACTTGCGTCAGGAAGATTAAATGTTACTGTGTTTGAAGTAGTGATTATGTCAAAATCACTACCGGAACTTCCTTTTTGCAATGTGATTGATGGACCTGTTTGACTATTGATGGATGTGATTGCATTTGTCAATCCACCTGTAGTCATTGGAACCCAAATCATATTTCCAAGATTATCTGATTGTAAAATCGAAGAACCTGTAGAAGGACCACCAGGAGGAAGAATATATGTTTGCGTACCTGTTGAATTAGCTATTAAACCAAAATAAGATGATTGGTTTTGATTAAAAACTCTTATTTCATGATTAGCAGAACTACCAGTGAATATAGTTCTTGAATTACTAACATCAACTATGAATCTATTATTATTTGATTTATCTTGAACACTTAAAGCATAACTGTAATTTGAATTTACATTCAAACCTTCAAAGTTATTAACTGTATATACAGTTACTCTATCAGCAACATTAAGAGCAACTCCAGAGGTCGATGTAACTTTTATTATTTCTGTAGTGGCTGCTGTTCCACTCAAATTACCAATAAATGTTCCAGCTGCTAAGGTATTTTGTGCAGGATTGACAGTAAATCCAATGCCAATTGCGGAGGTAGTTAATGCTAATCCACTTCCATTAGACTGATTGGTAAAAGTAAGATAAAAACTACCCCCAGCAGTTGTAGTAGTTACATTTACATTCTGGGAAGTAGTAGCAGTTCCAGAAAGGTTTCCTATTATAGAACTTGTAAATGTTTTAGAACCTTCAAAAGTTTGATCTAAATTTGAAACTAAGCCTGACATACCAACACCAGCTAATGGTAATGATATCCATGTAACTCCTGAAGCAGAATTAACTGAATCTACTCTCAAATATTGATAATTATTTTGTCCAACAGGAAATTTTAATATTGAATTTCCTGTTCCGACAAGCAAATCTCCAGTAGTGTAAGAAGCATATCCTGTTCCTCCACCACTGTATGAAAGTATATTATTTGTTCTCCATCTAGAACCGTCCCAAATCCATGTTTTACCGTCTTTTGAGTAGGTTGCATTAAGGGATGGGTTTACTGGAAAATCTATATCAGGCATATTTTATATTCCAAGTTCAGATTTTATAAATTGAATTTCTGATCTTAACTGTTCTATTGTTTCTTGTTGTTCCTTAATTGATTTTACAAGGAAAGGTATTAATGAAACTGTATCGATACCAATTGTTCCTGATGCATCAGTGGAAACAATATCTGGAATAACTGATTGAACTTCTTGGGCAATAAATCCATACTTAGTTCCAGTTCCACCAATACCAGATTTCCATTCAAAAGATACTGGATTAAGCTGATTTACTAAGCTTGTTCCACCAATCATTGACTGGATATTTTCTTTTAAGTTTTCATCAGAAGGGTTGGTGTTAGTAAGAGTACCAGAGTTAGAATATACTGTTCCATTAGATGTCAATGTTGCTATATATGTAGCACCATCACTACCTACATTAAATTTCAATGAGTCATTGTTTCTTGCTTCAATCAATTGACCAGTAAATCCACTAGCAGTATTTATTCCTAAGAAAGTACCTGTACTAGCGGTAAGGGTTTTTGCTGGTCCTAAAATTTGAACAGCACATCCTGTTGAAGCATCAGCAGGAAAACCTTTGACTGTTAATGTAGGAGTATTTTTGTCATATGTAAAGTTAGCTACTCCACCAAATACATTACTATCGTTGAATTGAATATAAGTATTTGAACCTGCAGGAGTTGCGCTTCCTCCACCAGCACCACCACCAGCACTTACAATTTCGACCCATTGAGCTGTATCATCTACATCAGTGTAATAAACGTTGAATGAACCGTCATCAACTTTGTACCAGAGATCACCTTCAAGAAGAGTAAATGCAGGAGATGCAGGAGCTAAAGATGTTACAAATACACCTGCAAATGTTGACCATCCTAATCCTGATTGTGTACTTGAGTCAGGTTTCAAGAAGTATCTGTTATTTGCTCCAACAGGTAATCTAGTGAGAGTGTTACCAGTAGATGCTCCAGCTAAAAGATCACCCTGTACATAACTAGCATTTCTTAAGATACCAGTGATATAAGTACTTGTTGTAGCAGCACCAGATACATTTCCAACAAATGTACCAGCACCTAAAGTATTTTGTGCTGGATTATATGTTAACCCAACTCCAACAGTACTTGTGGTTAATGCTAATCCACTTCCTGATGTAGCATTAGTAAATGTAAGATAGTGTGTTGAGTTTATTGTTGTGGAAGTTACATCAACATTTCTTGCAGTAGTTGCAGTTCCTGTAAAGAATTGCGCTGATAATGTATTAGTAGCAGGGTTGTAAGTAAGACCCATGCCAACAGTGCTTGTTGTTAGTGCAACTCCGGAACCAGAACTATCAGGACTAAATAACAAATAATGATTAGCACTTCTTGTTGTAGTATTGACTACTACATTTCTTGCAGTAGTTGCAGTACCAGTGAAGAATTGTGCAGATAATGTATTTGTAGCTGGATTGTAAGTAAGACCCATACCTACAGCACTAGCAGAAAGAGCTAGTCCACTACCTGAAGAAGCATTTGCAAATAATAAATAATGATCAGAACTTATTGTTGTTGAATTGACAACACTATTTCTAGCAGTGGAAGCTGTTCCAGTAAAGAATAAAGCATTCAGTGTGTTTGTAGCAGGATTATATGTTAATCCACTACCAACAGCACTAGTTGTCAAAGCAAGTCCAGAACCATTTGAAGCATTAGTGAACAATAAGTAATGGTCAAAAGTTCTAGTAGTTGTAGTAACATTTACATTTTGAGAAGTTGTTGCAGTACCTGTAACATTGCCAGTCAATGATCCATAGAAATTAGTAGCTGTTGCAGCAGTACCAGACAAGTTACCACTAAATGTATCAATTGTAAGAACGTTAGTCGATGGATTGAACTGTAACTGAGCATCAGAACTAACTGCTACTCCCGAAGCAGTAGCATTTACTGGGGAGAATAATAAATAGTGAGCTCCTCCAGTAGTTGCAGCTGTAGTGTTGATATTTTGAGCAGTGGTTGCTGTACCAGTTACATTTCCAGTTAGTGTTCCGTAGAAATTAGTTGCAGTTGCTGCAGTACCAGATAAATTACCAGAAAATGTATCTACAGTAAGAACATTAGTTGAAGGACTAAATTGAAGTTGCGCATCTGATGATACAGCAACTCCAGAACCACCATTTACAGGACTGAATAATAAATAATGTCCTGTGCCTGTTGTGGCTGCTACGGTGTTTATGTTTTGAGAAGTTGTTGCTGTTGATGAATTTCCGGTTAAGGTTCCGTAGAAATTAGTAGCAGTTGCTGCTGTTCCTGTAAAGTTCCCACTAAATACATCTGTAGTCAATACATTTGTTGAAGGATTGAATTGTAGAGTTGCATCAGAGCTGACTGCTACACCGGAAGCGGTAGCATTTACTGGACTGAACAGTAAATAGTGTGCTCCTCCAGTGGCTGCTGCTGTAGTATTGATATTTGTTGCTGTTGTTGCTGTACCTGTTACGTTACCAGTTAATGTTCCATAGAAATTAGTTGCTGTAACTGCAGTGCCAGTGATATTTACAAGGTAGGCATTTCTCCATCTAAATGATGGTAATCCTAAATCATAAGTATTATCAGTAGTAGGATTAAAATGAGATCCTATTCTTGCATTAAATGTTACTGTGTCTCCTGTAGCATTACCAAGAGCAGCATCTCCTTGAACATCTAATATACTTGTAACAGTAGCTCCAGTGGCAGAAAGATTACCACTAAAGACATTAGTTGTCAGTACATTAGTTGTAGGAACAAAAGATAATCCGCTATCACTTGATACTGCAACACCAGAAGCTGTAGCATTTACAGGACTAAATAGTAAATAATGATTTCCAGCAGTATCAGCATTTGTTGTATTAATGTTTTGAGCTGTAGTAGCTGTACCTGAAAGTGATCCATAGAAATTGGTAGCTGTGACTGCAGACCCTGACAAATTACCAATAAAAGTACCAGCAGCTAAAGTATTTTGAGCAGGATTGACAGTAAATCCTATACCAATTGTTGATGTTGTTAATGCTAGTCCACTTCCTGATGCTGCATTGGTAAATGTCAAATAATGAGTAAGGCTTCTAGTGGTTGTTGTTACATCAACATTCCTTGAGGTTGTAGCAGTTCCAGTAAAGAATTGAGCGCTAAGAGTATTTGTCGCTGGGTTATATGTAAGACCCATGCCAACTGCACCTGTAGAGACAGCTAAACCACTACCAGAAGATGCATTTGAAAATAATAAATAATGATCAGAACTTATAGTGGTAGTGTTAACAACAGTATTTCTTGCTGTTGTTGCTGTACCTGTAAAGAATAAAGCATTAAGTGTATTAGTTGCAGGATTGTAAGTTAAACCAGTTCCTACTGCACTAGTTGTTAATGCTAAACCACTTCCACTTGAAGCATTAGCAAAAATAAGATAATGATCTGTGCTTCTTGTTGTTGTAGTGACATTTACATTTTGTGATGTAGTTGAAGTACCAGATACATTACCTGTTAAAGATCCATAGAAGTTAGTTGCAGTAGCAGCAGTTCCAGATAAATTACCGATAAAAGTTCCAGCTGCTAATGTATTTTGTGCAGGGTTGACAGTAAATCCAATACCTACAGCACTTGTAGTTAATGCTAATCCTGAACCACTAGATGCGTTAGTAAATGTCAAATAATGAGTTAAACTTCTAGTAGTTGTTGTAACATTTACATTTTCTGATGTTGTTGCTGTTCCAGTAAGGTTGCCAATTATTGAAGATGAAAATGTTTTAGAACCAGCAATTGTCTGTGCACCTGTTGTAATAACACCTCTTGCTGTTGCACTAGCATCTGGTAAGTTGAATGTATGAGTTGAAGTTGCAGAAGAAATACCAAAATCATTACCAGCAGTACCTGTTTGGAATGATTGTGTAGCTGCAGTAAGACCATTAAGTTGTGTAATACCACCTGCAGGAGCTCCGGTTTGGTCATCTTCCCATGATAAAGTTACAACACCTGAAGATGGAGCAGATGCAGAAAGAACTTGTCCTGCAGTTGGAGTGTCTATTGGTAAGATATATGCTAAAGTGCTTCCTTGCACTCCAGCATAAAATGATATTGTATTAGTGTTTGATGTATTGGTGAAAATAGCTGATCCACCAATAGCAGCATTTCCTGAGATACCAATACCACCATGAACAATTACTCCACCTTGTCCAATAAATGTTGGGTTCACTGTTGAAGTAAATGTTTTAGCACCTGCAAAGGATTGTGCTAATGTTGAAACTAAACCTGTAGCAGCAGTTCCAGCTATAGGGATATTAAAAGTATGATCAGATCCAGAAGAAACAATATTAGGAAATGCACCTGTATACCCAATTAAGAAATTCTGCACTGAAGCAGTGAGATCATTAAGTTTGGTAATACCGGAACCACTAGAGACAAAAGCCCAGCGTTGTCCATCCCAATTCCAAGTTTTACCTACGAATGAATACGTAGTCTGTATATTAGGATCTGGAAAATTAAGATCAGCCATTAGTCACTCCACAAGTGTTGATGTTATTTATTTTCTAATAATGACACTTGTAAACCTAGTGACTAAATGTATCTTTTTTTAGTTTGAGAGTAATTTTTGTAAATTTCAGAAGCTGAAAGTGCTATATTGTAAATCTTAATCTCACTAATACTTCCATTAAGATATCTTGGGGATGAATAAACATATCCCCAGTTTCCTATAAATATTGTAGGTTGTGTTGTTGCTACTCCAGCTGATGAGACTGCTGTTCCTGTTTCATATCCATCCACATATAATCTTGAAAAAGAACCATCGTTAGTTCCAACAATATATTTCCATGTTCCATCTCCAACTCTATAAGCACTATAAACTCTTCTTGGAATAGTATTATTAGGTTGTGTAGACCATTCAAGAACACCACCTAAATCTGGTCTGTCTTGAATAAAAAAACCTATATTTCCAGCAACTTGATATTGATTGTCAAATAATGTTTGTATTGTAGTTGTAGATGTTCCTACTGTAGTCCATTTTGCCCAAAAGCTTACTGTAATTTGAGATCCAGTATTTATTGTTGATGGAAGTGGAAATTGAATTGTGTCATTAGTTCCATCAAAAACAAATATTCCATTGTTAGAACTACTAAAACTTACTCCATTAACTAAATCACCTGAGAAACGATCTAAAACCATAGAATAAGTTGTATTTCCACTGCCAGGATAAGATCTTGTATTAGCAGGATCATAGTAAGCACATAAACCATCTGTCTTAACTCTTGGTCCAGATTTTATAGACATTATAGGAAACGTCTCTTTGTTGAGTTATAATTTTGAAGAACTTCCGCAGCTGATAATTGTGAATTGTAAACTTGTATATTCGCTATATTACCAGTTATGTATGTTCCCCATGCATAAGATCTTCCTATTTGTAAACTTTCTCTGCCAGTTGTTGGATGCGCTGGGACACTCGTGAATTGAGATGAAATTAAAGAAACTTCTGCACCGTTCACATAACATTTTAAATAAGAAGTAAAATTTCCAGATGTCAATGTTGTGCCATTTGGTACACTCATGGTTGTTACTATATGTCTCCAAGTGTTATTAATAAAATTGATACCACTTGTTTGTACCTGAGCTATAATTCCATCACTGTCTACAGGTACATAACTAAGTGCACCGGAGCCTTCCATTCTAAGAGTATATGAAACACCATTAGTCCCAGTCAGTCCTCTATTATTGAAAAATGCACCTGCAGAAGTAAATTTTATCCACATAGAAACTGAATACTGCAAAATACTTGTTTGAGTATGATTTACTATCATATAATCATTTGTTCCATCAAAGAAAAATGATCCTCCATTTGCAGTGCTAAACCCTGTTCCATTTACTAGTGTTGCACCAATTCCAGAATAAAGAGAATTGTATGTCAATCCAGTTCCAGGATAACCTCTTGTATTTCCAGCATCAATGGTGAAAATCAGATTATCATTTACTGCGTTTGCTCCAGCTACTACTCCCATTATAATCCATACCTCTTCTTTGTAGCATTGTAGTTTTGTCTAACTTCTGCAGCTGAAAGTGATTTGTTGTATATTGAAAGTTGAGATATAAAACAGTTTAAGTTTGGATAAAATGCTAATTGTGTACTACTATCTTGCCCACCTCTAGCAATTTGTAAGTTAGAGTGAGTAACAGTTGCGTTTCTACTTTCACTACCTAAAAAAGATCCATTAATGTAAACGTATTGTGTTTTAGCTGTGTAGTTGTAAGATAATGTGTAATGTCTCCAAATGTTTGTAGTTATACCTGCCCAGTTCAACCCACCACCTGCTCCATCATTTACCCAAGATCTAATGTTTCCTTGATAAGTTCCAATGCCAAAACCATTCCAGCTAACATCCCAAGTAGATAATAATCCTCTGTCTGAAGCAATTGTATCTTTGTAATACAACCAAAAACTTACTGTAAAATCAGAATTATTTGAAACTGGAAAACGTGCAAGAGCATAATCGTTTGTTCCATCAAAAGAGAAATATCCACTATTGAAACTAGAAAATCCAACTCCATTAACTAGGGTTGCTCCAGTTCCAACTAAACCATTGATAGTAATTCCTGTTCCAGCATAAGATCTTGAATTAGCAGCATCAATAGCATAAACAAGACCATCAGAAACTATAGATGTGTTATATGCAATTCCCATTATAATCCATACCTTTGTTTAGTGGAATTGTAAAATTGTAAAACTTCTGCACTGGATAAGGATCTATTGTAAACAGAGAAATTGCTAAACATTCCTTTCCAATAAGCATTAGTCCCCATATTTGTACTTTCATTTGAACCAATTGTATAATGTATAGCACTTCCATTTCTGTTTCTTGAAAATGTTGTAGTTCCTATAGAAGCTCCATTAATATATCCAACTAGAGTTGTTCCATCATAAGTCCAACCAATGTGATACCAAGTATTAAAGCTTATAGCATTACTTACAACTTTATTGGTTAAACCTCCATGCCATATTGACATAGAAACATTTCCTGATCCATTTATTTCTATATTACTGTCATGCCAAGCAATGTTAGGACTTGCTTGTCCTAGTTCACTAATTATATTTCCAGCTCCTACAGAATATGCCCATATAAACATTGAAGTTTGAGCTGTTGGAAACTGACTATATAAGTTAGTCTGTGTCATTGTGTATGCGTTAGTTCCAGTAAGAGAAATTGCTAAACCTGCTCCAGTTCCATAAGAAGTATAACCATTTTCAACTGTCATTATTGATCCACTTGACAAGCTTCTTAATGTAACTCCTGATCCAACAAAAGATCTAGGATTAGCAGTGTCATACCAATAGACTAATCCATCTGTAGGGACAATTGGATTATATTCAACACCCATTACAGTCCATATCTCCCTTTAGTAGCATTGTAATTTTGTAAGACTTCTTGAGCTGTTAATGTCCTGTTGTAAATTTTAACTAATGCTATATTGCCAATAAAATATTCAGTATTAGTTGAAACTCTTCTTCCGATTGCCATGTCTTGAGTATTGTAAGTTATAGTATTAACAGTCTGAGTGCCAGCTTGATATGTAGTTATTTGGTTTGCGTCTCTGTATAAAACGATACTACCGCCACCATTTGTAACTGTACCACCAATATAATTCCAGGCATTCAAAGTTAAACTTTCATTCGCAGCTGTTCTAAACGCAACATCAGCCCCAACTGAAATAAAGAATGTATTTGAAGTACCTAAATAATTTGTAGCTGTAGATAAAAACCACCCATCTGCTGATGTATAAGGATAAGAATTTCCAACTATTGCATTTCTTTGATTAATATTTCCTGGATAAATCCAAGCAAATACACTAAAATTACTTCCT
>JACCDX010743333.1_pt1 | contig 14721 bp, 22 predicted proteins | sample 7449681 | NCBI WGS metagenome assembly JACCDX01 (sample SAMN15323450, study PRJNA562643) | freshwater metagenome | isolation source: river surface water | place: USA:Blue River Watershed | collected 2017-08-18
ATCAGTTATCCGGACACATTTGCAGATTTCAATGTAATCGATGGTGGATTGACTTACACAAAGACAACCAGCAGCGGCAAAACAATTTACACATTTACAGCTGGAACAGGAACGGTAACAATCTAATGGCTCATTACGCATTTCTCGATGAGAATAACATCGTTACCGAAGTCATTACTGGCAAGGATGAAAATGAAATCATCGAAGGACTAGATCCAGAAACTTGGTATGGTAATTATCGCGGACAAAAATGCGTTCGCACTTCATACAATCACAACATTCGATTTAATTATGCGGGAATCGGATACACATACGATCCAATCGATGACGCGTTTATCGCTCCAATGCCGGAATGTGGGCATGAAGAATTGTTGCTAAATGAACTTAAAAGATGGGAATGTTCAAATGACGAACACATCGAATTATCCTAAGGGTACAGCCGCTCTTGCTTTGGAGATTGCAAAAGCCGAAATCGGCACAATCGAAGAAGGCGACAATCTGACCAAATACGGCGCTTTTACAAAAGCCAATGGCTTGCCGTGGTGCGGTTCATTCTGCAATTGGGTACTTGCACAAGCTGGAGTCAAGGTTCATTCAGTTGTCTCCACAGCTGTGGGAGCGCATAAATTCAAGGAGATTTCACGGTGGAGTGAGACACCAGCAATCGGTGATCTCGCATTCATGGACTTCCCGCATGACGGAGTCGATCGGATTTCGCATATTGGAATTGTCGCTGGCATCGATGGCAAGACGATCACAACCATCGAAGGAAATACATCCGGCAGCGGCGATCAGCGCAACGGTGGCATGGTCATGGTTAAGACCCGAACGATTGGCAAAGAAGTGGTCGGCTTTGGTCGTCCGAAATATGTGCCATACAAAGGCGAATATCCAATCATCGTCGTCCAAGCGCCGAAGAAATCCATTCTGAAGAAGGAGAAAAAGAAATGAAAGAAATTAAAGGACTCGCAGCTTCATGGGCGCGCTCATTTCTAGCCGCATCCATAGCTGTGTACATGGCGGGAATTACTGATCCAAAGGCAATCGCAGGAGCGGGACTAGCTGCGGTTCTCCCAGTTGTGCTTCGTTATCTAAATCCCAACGACGCATCTTTCGGGTTAAAGGGGAAGTGATCCGGAAGCTACTTCAGGCAGCTCTAGCGGCGGGAATTCTGCTAGGGCTGTCTGCTTGTAGTTATCAAGGATGGACTCGATATGAATGCCAAAAATTCGAAAACTGGCAAAAGCCTGAATGCAATCCGCCACAATGTAAGGCTCTCGGAGTCTGTACTGAGGACATATACGGAGAAGATCCAAATGGGTTCACACCAAAGACGCCTTAGTAATGAGCAGCTTAAAGCAAGGCTAATTGTATTTATCGGCGTGGCTTTGGCTCTGACTTTCATGTTCTCGGTCGCTGGAATGCTTTACGCGCTCATCTTTGTAACTCAACCCTTAGGCGATCAAGCTCCAAACGATCGGGCGTTCATCGAGTTATTGTCCACACTCACCATCTTCTTGACTGGTGCGCTCGGCTCTGTACTGGCATCTAACGGACTCAAGGACAAGCCAAAAGACCAAACCGACACGCCCAAAAACACGCAGGATTCTTGACGATGTCGGCTGATTGCTTCACTCTGTACGCAGGGAGCGAAGTTCAGTAACTCTCGGATCGGGAGCAAAGATGTACGCATTTCAAGAAGTAGCGATGTGGATGTTGTTAGGAGTCTTGGTCGGCTTCACAGCTGGTTACACGCTCGGGCTAAAAGACGGCAAGCGCGAAGGATTTATTCGCGGCAAGATTGCAGGTCGTAAGAATGTGGAGATCCAGTAATGGGATTCTTGGATAATTACGAGACGGTCAATCAAAAGGTTCAACGCCTACACGCCACATACCCAACCAACCGCATCGAGACATCGATTGTCGATTGGCAACCAGACAAAGGCTTCATTCTTATCGAATGCCGGATCTTTCGTCATTACGAGGATGAGAAGCCAGCGGCTATCGATTACGCACATGGCATGGTCGGGGCTTACAACCCGCAAATGAAACGCTGGTATGTCGAGGACACAGTCAGCTCTGCAATTGGTCGAGCTGCATCGGTTGTCTTGGGCGTTGAAGAAAAGCCATCAAGAGAAAACATGGAGCAAGTCGAGACGATGCCAAAAGCATTTATCGAAGAAGATCCGTGGTCGAAGCCATTTGGCGAGGATGGATTCGCCACAGCCAAATCAGCGATGGACGATATTAAGACAAAGCTTGGTGGCGAGATCCTGTCCGAAGCTCCAATCTGCGCACATGGACACATGTTGCTCAAAGAAGGCACAGCAAAGACTGGCAAGCCATACCGCGGGCATGTGTGCGTGGAAAAGGTCAAAGCCAATCAATGCAGTCCGATCTGGTATGTCTTGGGATCAGACGGTCAATGGAAGGTGCAGCTCTAATGGGCGAAATGCAGATCATCAAGATAGATACCGGTGAACGCACAATCTTTCAGACAGATGGCAGCGTCATAAAAGATCAGATTGATCCACCTAAAATTGAATGGTGTGATCGATGTGAATCATTCAAAGAATTGCAATATGGCAGATACGACAAGGTCATGGGATCAAATGAGCTGTGGTATTGCGAGACTTGTAAATGAAGATGAAAATCACGCACGAAGATGAATGGACAGCTGCGAAGGTTGCCATCGAACGCGTTGAAGAAATCGAAGGCAAGCCAGATCATGTCTCTCGATACAACAAGAATCTGTCTTTTCACGATTACATTTGCGAGATAGCCGAATCAGTCGGTGCTGAGATTGCTGTGGCAAAGTATTTTGGGATCAGAGACTTCAACCCAAGAGCATCACGATTCAAACGAACAGCCGATGTCGGATCAATTATCGAAGTCAAATGGACAAAGTACGACGCAGGATCTCTCATCATTTACGACAGCGATCGAAATACAGACATCGCGATTCTTGTTACTGGCAAGAGTCCAAACTATGTACTCAAAGGCTGGATTCCGGTAACTATCGCTAAGAATCAGAAATGGCGCAGACGCGATCAACCGACTTATTGGGTCGAGCAGTACAACTTACATCCCATCGAGAATCTGAGAAGGAGCAGTCATGGAGAAGCTACGCTTCCAATGCAGGGTTGAGAAGAAGGTTACAGATCATTCAGTAATGAAGAATGAAGTCCCTTTGGGCGATGAAGTGGCTTGGGTTCAATGCCTAAGCTGCGGAGTAATGGGAATCAATCAATTGGCGGATGCAAAGTAATGGCTCAATATGACTATCGATGCGAAGTATGTGGCAAAGTAACGACTGTACGCCGATCGATGGAAGATAACTTTGACCGCAATCCGTATTGTGAAGGGTGCATGATCCCAATGAGCCGTATTTGGACAGCTAATCCGATTCACTTCAAAGGGAAAGGATGGGGCGGATCTAAATGAGTATTATCAAGATGTCTTATCAATGCCAATGTGGAGCTTTAATCAAAATCGAGGATCGAGAAATCATGGCTGGATCGTTCGCATTACAAATGGCGGTGATTGACCATGAAGATGATGCCTGTGCATAACCTGTGGACAACACGCCCAAAGCCCGCTCAAGTTATCCACATTCTTGCTTCTTACTTGACTCGTTCGGTACGCTCCATACTCGCTGGCGAGCCGCTGTGGCGGATAGCTCGCGGGCGATGTCTGGTGCTAGTGGGTGTGCTATGTATCGTTAGCACGACACCAGCGAAAGCAAATCCAAATAAAGATCATCTCAAGCTATATGCACACTCAAGAGTTGTTAATTATGAGCAATTCCTTTGTTTATCTAAGATCATTTACAAAGAGTCAAGATGGTCGGTTACAGCGAAGAATGGCAGTCATTTCGGATTAGGTCAGATGCGATCACAGCATTACCGGAATCTCGATGGGTATCGTCAGATAGATGCCACAATCAAGTACATCAATCATCGATATGGTTCAATGTGTAATGCTTGGAAATTCCATCAAAAGAAGAACTATTACTAATGACGCTACATTCACAGCGCAAGAGCAACAGCACTCAATGGAAGAAGCTAAGGCTTCGCATACTCTCAAGAGATGGTCGAGAGTGTTACTGGTGTGGCATGGATGCAACGACAGTCGATCACATAATCCCAGTAGCCAAAGGCGGATCAGATGATCCAGAGAATCTCGTCGCAGCTTGTCGAAGATGTAACTTCTCGAAGCAAGATAAGATGCCAGATGAATTCATGTTGAAGAAGGCGGGTCTTTTTTCTAAGGGTGATTCCACCGCCCATCTCTCCCGCGGTTCTATTTCACCACCAAACGAATCAAGAAGGCATTGAGATGGCTCAAGACGGTACAACTAGGCTTCAACTGGTTCAAACAGGCTCAGATCGGCTCACAGAGGATTTGAAGGCTATTCCAGAGACGCTTTATGGCTCTGTAACTCCCAGAATCCACTCCAGACTTCGCTCGGACTTGCCTACGCGTGGACAAGAGCTTATTGACTTCTCGAACTCGATTGGATTTCCGCTCATGCCGTGGCAAGAATGGCTGGCGATCGAGGCTCATCGGGTGAAGGCTGACGGTCGCTGGTTGCACCCTTTGGTACAGCTTGTGGTTGCTCGTCAGCAAGGTAAGACGACTTTTATGAAGCAACGCATTCTGATGGGCTTGTTCGAGTGGGATAACAAGCTTCAAATCGGTACGGCTCATCGATTGACGACATCTCTGGAGACTTTTCGGGATCTTGTACAGACGATCGAGTCAAATGACGGCTTGGCGAAACAAGTCAAGAGAATCCGGTGGGCGCATGGATCTGAAGAGATCGAATGTCTGAATGGCAATCGATACATGGTCAAGGCTGGCGCTTCAGCTGCTCGCGGTATCTCAAAGCCATCGACCGTTCACATCGATGAGACTCGAGAGCTTAAAGATGAGACGACTTGGGCTTCGCTTCGATACACGATGATGGCGGCAGAAAATCCGCAGCTCTGGTCATATTCAAATGCTGGCGATCAGCATTCTCTGGTGCTGAATCAAATTCGCGAAAGAGGCATCGGCGCAGCTGGTGGATCTAACGACGACATCGGTTATTTCGAATGGTCAAGCGATTACGACAAGATCGACGATTCCCCTAAATTTTGGGCGGGAGCGGCGAAAGCAAATCCAGCACTCGGTCATACTGTACACATCGACAATCTTCGCGCTGTGATGAACGATCCGCCGGATGTGGTTCGAACCGAAGTCTTGTGCCGATGGGTGCAGACTATTTCGAGCGCAATTCCGGCTGGCGAATGGGCTGAATGCGGATTGGACGGATTTGAAGTCGATCGCGAAAAGACAGTCTGGTTCGGACTCGATTGCTCGCCAGATCGTCGCGATGCAGCTCTTGTCTTGGCTCAGCAAATCTCTGAAGGCGAATTCTTTGTAAAGCTTCTTCGGACTTGGCACAATCCAATTTCGCTCGATGATAAGGCAATTGCTAACGACATCGCCGAACACTTTCAAGAATATCCAGTCGAAGTTATTGCGTATTCACGCCGTACATCTTCGGCGATTGCGGCTAGACTTCAACCAGCCGGCATCCCAATCGCTGATATAGACGGGGCGCTGTACGGTCAAAGTTGCGACGAACTTTTAGGAGCAATCACATCAAAGAGACTTCGACATGGAAATCAAGCGGAATTGACGAAGCAAATTCTTTCGGCGGCGAGATTACCGTTCGGCGATGGTGGATGGACGATCGGACGGAGAGCTTCTCAATCGACTGTGTGCGCGACGGTTGCATCTGCGCTCGCCACACATTACGCGACACGCCCAGAGACGGATCTTGATATTATGATCGGGTAGTGGTATCGGATCTCTAAAATTCTCGCATGGGTCTAAAAGATTTCTTCATCACAGCACCACAGCCAATCGCTGAAGTGAATGTCGATGCTGCTCTCGCACCGGTCAATTCGATCGATGCTCTTGGCGCTCCGTATTTTGCCTATGGTCAATCAGCTACACGATCCGAAGCGATGGGCGTCCCTGTAATCGCTCGCGCTCGCGGAATCATCTGCTCAACAGTTGCAGCTTTGCCACTTGAAACAAAAGTCAAAGAAACAAATGAAACTGTCCCATCTTTTCGTGTAATTCATCAACCAGATCCACGAATCACAGGCGCAGAATTTTGGGCTTGGATCGCTGAAGATTTGCTATTCCGTCCAGCTGCTTATGCCCGCGTACTTTCAAGATATGCGGACACCGGACGAATTCAAGCGATGGAAAGAATTGCGCCAGAGCGTGTTGAAGTATTGACCAACGGACTCGGTACAGAAATCGATGCTTATCGCGTAGATGGTTATTCAATAGATCCATCTGATCTGGTCGTCTTTGGAAATATGCAAGAAGGATTGCTCAATCGCGCTGGTCGTACAGTCCGCGCGGCTCACGCACTCGAGAAAGCCGCCTATGACTTTGCTTTGAATCCAATTCCACAAATTGTTTTGTCGAGCAACGGCGTACAACTTCCAAAGGATCGGGTTGCTTCACTCATTAATGCTTTCAAGAATAAAGCTTCAAAGGCAGTTACATTCTTGAATGCAGACATCAAGATGGACACGATCGGATACGATCCAAAGAATCTTCAAATGAATGAAGCCAGAAATTACTTGGCTTTGGAACTCTGTCGCGCTATCGGCTTACCAGCTTGGTTCGCTTCAGCTGATCCATCATCGATGACTTATTCCAACGCAGTAAATCAGCGCCGCGATCTTATTGATTTCTCGATTCGTCCGGTGCTAACAATCATCGAGCAACGACTCAGCCTTACGGATTTCACTCCAGCTTCACAGTACATCCGCTATGACCTAGACGATTTCTTGCGCGGCAATCCTTACGAAAGAGCGCAAGTGTACGAAATTCTAAACCGCATCGGCGCGATGAGTACCGATGAAATCAGAGAAGAAGAGGACATGATCGGATGAAGCTAACTACTCCAATGACTATTACCGCGGCAGATTCAGAGTCGCGCACAATCACCGGACGCATCGTGGCATTCGAAGAGCCAGCGAACGCATCGACCGGCAAAGTCGTATTTGCGAAAGGATCGATTCAGCCAAAAGATGTCTTGCTAAATCTTGAACACGATCGCACTCGCAGAATTGCAAAGCCGCTTTCGATTGCTCTGTCTGAAGATCAGATGAGCATTAATGCAACATTTAAGGTTGCAAATACAACCGCTGGAAATGACGCGCTCGTCGAAGCAAGCGAAGGTCTTCGCGATGGCTTTTCGATTGAATTGGCTGTCGATGATTACATCAACGAAAAGAATGGGACGATGCGCGTACTTGCTGGCGAATTGACTGGCGTTGCGCTTGTATCAGAGCCAGCCGTTCGATCAGCTCGCGTCTCAGAAGTAGCCGCCACAGAAGGCGAAGAAGATTCCGAATCCGCAACCGTGGAAGAGGATGCAACACCAACACCAACAACAACAGAAGGAGACGAAGTGGAAAACACCGTCAATGACGCTTCAGCCGTAGAGACGGTCGAAGCCGCACAGTCAGTTACAGCGTCAGTTAAGTCTGTCGCTTATTCAAAGCCACGCATCGAAGTAACAGCTGCAAAGTATCTTGAAAACAAGATTATGGCAGCGATGGGCGACGAAAATGCGCGTCAATATGTACTCGCAGCAGACAACACAACAGACAACGCTGGTCTTGTACCAACTCGCCAGCTTGCTGAAGTTATCAACGGACTTTCAACAACTGTCCGTCCATCAATCGATGCAATCTCACGCGGCACACTTCCAGATGCCGGTATGACTTTCGAGATTCCAAAGATCACAGTTGCACCAGCGGTGGGAACAGTCGCCGAAGATGCAGCATTCACAGAGACAGATCAGAACTCTGCTTTTGTATCAGTCGATGTTAAGAAATTCGCGGGTCAGCAAAAATTCTCAGTTGAATTGCTCCAGCGCACAAGCCCACTTTTCTTCAATGAGCTTCTCTCAAATATGGTCGCAGCTATGGCTAAGCAGCAAGACACTTACACAAACAGCGTCTTGGTAGCAGGTGCAACAGCAGATGCAACAGGCATCGCGACATATCCAACAGCCGCAGAACTTCTTGCATTCATCGGTCGCGGTGCAGCAAGTGTCTATGCTGCAACAGCGGGTCTTGCAAATCCATTTGCCCGCAACATCTTGGTGAACACTTCACAATGGTCAAACCTAATGGGTCTAAATGATTCAGGTCGTCCGATCTACAATGAAGTAACTCAGCCAATGAACCAACCTGGTCTTGCAACACCTACATCACTTCGTGGTCGCGTTGCTGGACTTGATCTCTTTGTTACAGCTAACACAGCCGCAACAACAGACACCGATGATTCAATCATGATTATCAACCCAGACGCCTACACATGGTACGAATCACCTTCATACCAACTTCGCGCAGAATCAACAGCAGACGGTTCAATTACTGTCGGCGTATATTCATTTGGTGCAGTAGCCACAAAGATCGCGGCTGGCGCATTTGGCGTGAATAAGTCGTAATTACGACACAATCAATCATGAGGCGGTTCGCTCCCGAGTCGCCTCAGCAGTAGAAAGGGAAGAGCTGATGTCTTTAGTAACTCCGTCCGAACTTCGTTCGGTTCTTGGCGTCAGCTCTTCTCTCTACAATGACGCATATCTTCAAAAGATTATCGACACAAGTGAGCTTGTGATTTTGCCACTTCTTGTCTCTTATTCTTCAGCGGTTACAGATCGCCGCATCGCTTCAAATGTCGCTACCTTGACGACCAATACTCCACACAATTACATCGTGGGATCAAGCGTGGTTGTCTCTGGCGTAGATGCCACATTCAATGGCACATACACAGTTACCGCAGTCGTAACTGAATATGAATTTTCTTATGCAAAGACAAACGCGGATATTAATTTCAACGCAGTAATTCCGCATGGAGACACTTATCTTTCGGGCAAGGATGCCGCCACAATCTATGCAAGCAATCCTGCCGTTTATGAAGCAATCATCGTCGTATCGGTTGAAGTATTTCAATCTATTACAGCTGCGGGCGGACAGATCGAAGGCGTTGATTTCCAAGTAACGCCATACAGAATGGGTCGCTCACTCTTAAATCGCGTGATTGGAATTCTTGGCAAGTCTCTGGATACCGGAGCGATGCTGGCATGACGGCTTCATCGATCGCGGTCAATGTCCGCGGCGCACTCAAGACAGCAATCGCTGGAGTAGCGGCTAACACTTACGACTCAGTACCCGAAGCACCGATTGTCCCTTTTGCCGCGGTTGTACCCAGCACACCGTATCTTGAAGCGAATCTGATTGGGACTTCAACCCGAGTCAAAGTCAATCTTGTACTCACAGTCGGAGTCGCTATGTACTCCAACGCATCGGCGCTCGATAACATCGAGAAGCTGATCCTCAGCATTCTGGCGGTTATTCCGTCAGGTTACACGGTGGGAAGCGTGTCGAATCCTGTCCCAATGACGATCGGAGCGTCAGAAATTCTGATGTCCGAGATCGAACTCTCAACCCAGTACACCCAGACAAACTAGGAGCAAAATTATGGCAACGACCGTCATCACAGGGCGCGATCTCGTATTGACGATCGCGACCGTAAGCTACGACGCACAAGTAACAACAGTATCTCTTGAAGCCGACCATGTAATCGAGACTTATCAGACACTCGATGGACGCGCTTACAAAGCCATCGATGATTCATGGACTCTCAATGTAGAAATGCTTGCAGATTGGGGCGCAGCTGGTTCACTCTGCGAATCACTCTGGACAGCTACTGAATCAGCACCAAACACAACTTTGGCTGCATCACTTACAGCTGCAACTGGCGCTGTATTTGCTTGCAACATCTTGCCAACATTCCCAAATGTCGGCGGTTCAGCACCAGACGCACAGACTGTCTCGCTATCCTTTCAAGTAGTGGGAACACCAACCGAAACATTTAGCGCGTAGATAGGAAATCGGGAGCATGAAAACAGGGATCACAATTACATATTTCTCAGGGGACTCGGAGTCGTTCACCGCATCGACACCAGAATTCGTTAAGTGGGAACGAAAGACAGGCTTGAAGGTTACACAGCTCGGCGAAAATGTCGGACTCGATGATCTTCTCTTCTTGGCATATAACGCGAAGAAGCGAGAGCTTGCTGGACAGCCCATCAAACCATACGAAGTCTGGTGCGATACGGTGGACGATATTCGATCCGAGGAAGTGGATATCCCAAAAGTTACGCCGCCGGAAGCCTAAATCGCGTCTTGGTTGAACTGGCGCTCGCGACAGGGATACCGATGAAGGAATGGGAAACGGCGGAGCAGATATACACCGCGATCGAGATATTGGAGAAAAGGAATGGCAAGTAAGCAAGGGACTTTCGCCATTCAAGTCGAACCAGCAGCTCTTCGAAATTTGATTCAGACTCTCAACCTTTTGGACAAAGAGACTCAGAATAAAGTCCGAGACGCGGCTTATCCACTATCTCAAAGACTTGCTGGACAGTTGTTTATGTTTAGCCAATCAGCACCATCGCCACAAACAAAGCTTGTCGCTAAATCCATTACAGCCAAAAGAGATCGATTGATTCGAGTCGATGTCGGTGGATCAAAGAAGGTCGGTCGCAAATACGGCGGCGAACAATCTAAGTCTGGCAAGGGCGCAAAAGTACGCCAGCAATCAGCTCCAGCGGGCGCTTTGCTTTGGGGAACTGAATATGGATCGGGCAAAGGTACAGACTCAATCGGTCGTGCATATTCCAATCGATTCAAAGCGGCTCGCAATAAACGCGGATATTGGATTAATCCAGCCGTGGACTATTACACACCGATCGTTGCAAAAGAGTACATCGATATAATTCAGACAATAATTCGAAAGGTGGGACTCGACTGATGGCTGGCATTCCAAAAGTAAAGATCACCTTTGACGCTGATTTTGATGAATTAAAGCGCGGAGTTAAAGGCGCTGAAAATGAAGTACAAGGCTTTGGCGATAAGGTTGCAAAATTTGGGAAAATGGCTGGTGCGGCTTTTGCTGTTGCTGGCGCAGCTGCACTTGCTTATGGCGCTGTACTTCTCAAGCAAGGCGTTGAATCTGCAATCGCTGATGAAGCGGCTCAAGCAAAGCTGGCGACGACATTACAGAATGTTACTAATGCCACCGATGCTCAAATCGCAGCCGTTGAAAATCAGATTCTCCAAACTTCACTTCTTACCGGATTAACCGACGACCAGCTTCGCCCAAGCTTTGAACGCTTCGTCAGAGCCACAAAAGATTCAGATGAAGCTCTTAAACTCCAAAAGGTTGCAATCGATGTCGCCGCTGGATCGGGTAAATCTCTTGAAGCCGTAACCAATGCGATGGCTCGCGCAGCTGAAGGAAATACTGGCGCTCTTTCAAGATTAGGCGTAGGACTAACAGCGGCTCAACTCAAGACGATGTCGATGGACGAAGTTACAAAGTCTCTTGCAACAACCTTTGGCGGACAAGCTGCACAGCAAGCCGATACCTTTCAAGGCAAGATGCTCAGACTTCAGGTTGCTTTCGACGAAGGCAAAGAAACAATTGGATCTTTTGTTCTAGATGCCGTTACTCCGATGATTAATACAATCGTCAATACCGTAATCCCAGCCGTTGCGGGATTCATCGATTCAGTCGGTGGCAAAGACGGCTTGACCAATGCTTTCAAGACTTACATCGATTTAATCAAGAACATCTTTCAACCTGTACTTGAAGGCTTCAAATTTGCTTTCGACCAGATTAAGAATGCGGTTATTGCTAACAAAGACGAATTTACAGCCCTATTCAAATTCTTAAAAGACTTCGTCGCGCCTTTGCTTGGTGGAGTGTTAAAGCTTGCAATTCAAGGAATCGGAATCGCTTTGGGAGTTGTGATCGGAGTCGTCGGTAATCTAATCAGCGGCTTCCGAACACTCTTTGGAATCATTCAAAGCGTGGTGGGATCAATCCAATCTTTGATTTCTTTGGTGGCAAATAACCCAGTCGTCAAGGGAATCGGCAACGCAATCAGCTCTGCATTTGGTGGCTTCCGCGCGGCTGGTGGACCGGTATCGGCTGGAAAGTCTTATGTCGTGGGCGAGCAAGGCGCTGAAATGTTCGTCCCTAGCTCGAACGGCACAATCGTGCCAAATGGCGGAATGGGTAGCACTTTCAACATTACTGTGAACGGCGCGATCGATGCCGAAGGGACAGCCCGCACAATCGTGGATGTACTTAACCGATCCAATGCCCGCGGCACTCTTGGCGCGAATAGGTTCGCTTTCGCATGAGCCTATGGACTCCAACTTGGAGCATAGACATCGATGGCGTGGAGTACAAAGATGTGGCTCTGGCAAATTTAACAATTGGCTCGGGTCGTACAGACATCTATGAACAAGCCATCGCGGGATATTGCAATCTGACTCTGATAAATCTTGACGATTCAAATATCGTTGCTGGGATTAATTCAGCCGTAACCGTGTACATCAATGATTCGACAGGGACTCCAGTAGCTCTCTTTGGTGGATCAATTACCGATTTGATTGTGGGCGTTCAATCTGGCGGTTCGATTGGAGTAACCCAGACAATCTCCATCGTGGCTCTAGGGGCGCTCTCAAGGCTTCCAAAGGTACTCACCGAAGGAATCTTGGATAAGGATCTAGATGGAATCCAGATTCAAGAAATCCTTTCACAAGCTCTTTTTGCTCGCTGGAATGCTTTACCAGCTGCCGAGACTTGGAACGATGTCGATCCAGCCTTGACTTGGAATAACGCATTCAATACCGGACTTGGTCAGATTGATGCGGGCAATTATGAATTGACCGATCGCTCAGCGGATGTTACCGATATTTACTCTCTGGTCGCTTCTTTGGCTACTTCGGGTCTTGGCTACCTTTACGAGAATTCCGCTGGTCAAATCAGTTATGCAGATTCAACGCATCGAACCCAATACCTAGCGGCAAATGGTTATGTGAATCTCTCAGCCAATGACGCTTTTGCCAGCGGCTTACAGACGGCGACTCGGGCTGGCGATGTCCGAAATTTTGTAACCGTAACCTATAAAAACGGACAGCAAGTAACAGAGTCAGATTCAGAGTCCATCGCTTTGTATGGCACTTTGGCTCAAAACATAACAACCAGCCTTGAAAATGGCGCAGACGCGACATCTCAAGCCGAATTTTATTTAACGCTCCGAGCTTTGCCACAAGCTAACTTGAACCAAATTTCATTCCCAATCGGATCACCAGAAATTGACGATTCGGATCGAGATAGCTTGTTGCAAGTCTTTATGGGAATGCCGGTCAATATCAACGACCTACCCTTAAACATGGGATCAAATTTTCAGGGATTTGTCGAAGGCTGGCAATTTCAAGCTGGCGTCAATTCTTTGACCGTCTCGCTTTATGTAACTCCAGTCGCTTATTCACTTCAGGCATTCACTTGGAACGATGTGCCTGTCGTGGAGACTTGGAACACAATCGACCCTACACTTGACTGGTTGAACGCAACCGTCGTCGCATAAGGAGAAGAAATGGCAACAACGACAACGAACTACGGATGGGACATTCCACAGTCCACGGATCTCGTTAAGGATGGCGCAACAGCAATCGCCACGCTTGGACAAGACATCGACACAGCATTCGTCGATCTTAAAGGTGGCACGACCGGACAAGTCTTATCAAAGGCATCTGGAACAGATCTCGACTTTACATGGATTGAGCAAGACGATACGACTCTTTCATTCAATGCGCAGACTGGCACGACTTACACTTTGGTCATAGCCGATCTCGGAAAATTGGTAACACTTTCAAATGCTTCGGCGATAACTTTAACCGTACCGCCATCAGTATTTGCGACAGGTAACATCATCAACATTCAGCAAATTGGCGCTGGACAAGTAACTTTGGCACAAGGCGCTGGAGTAACAATCACATCGACAGGATTAACAGCATCAGCTCCAAAATTAAAAAAACAATACAGCGCAGCTTCAATTATTTGCACAGGTAGCAACACTTTCACCGTGATTGGCGATCTCTTGTAATGTCTCCAATACTCGGAATCTTTGCAAGCTCTGGTGGGCTACCGTCTCCAGATAGTGTTGATTATCTTGTCGTCGCTGGCGGTGCTGGCGGTGGCGGTGGATCAAGCGGATCATCTCGCTCTGGCGGTGGCGGCGGTGCTGGTGGTTATAGAACATCAACAAGCTTTGCAATCTCTGGATCTTTCACAGTAACGGTCGGCGCTGGTGGCGCTGGTGCGGCACTTAATGGTGGTCGTGGTTCAAGTGGCGCGAATAGCGTATTTTCAACAATCACATCAACTGGTGGTGGAGCTGGTGGCGGTAGCACTAGCGCATTAACAGGTGGATCTGGTGGTGGCGGCGGTGGATTTACTGGAGTATTAAGCGGCGCAGCTGGTACATCGGGTCAAGGTAACTCTGGCGGAAACGCTGAATCAAACTTGGCGCGTGGTGGTGGCGGCGGTGGTGCAACTAGCGGTGGAACTACTGGAAGCGATAACCCAGGAAGTGCTGGCGGAAATGGTGGCTCTGGAACAGCTTCATCAATTACTGGAACATCTGTAACAAGAGCTGGTGGTGGCGGCGGTGGTGCTGATTCAGATTGGGCGCCAGCAGGAACAGGCGGCTCGGGCGGTGGCGGAGCTGGTGGAGTTGCCGCAGTAGGCGCGAATGGAACTGTAAACACAGGC
>JACCDX011548874.1_pt1 | contig 14721 bp, 11 predicted proteins | sample 7449681 | NCBI WGS metagenome assembly JACCDX01 (sample SAMN15323450, study PRJNA562643) | freshwater metagenome | isolation source: river surface water | place: USA:Blue River Watershed | collected 2017-08-18
ACCCCCCAACAGAGGGGGTGGCACGCATCACATGGGCACAGAACCCGACGTTTTGCGCCGCACCATGATTCAGGCATCATCCCGCCCATGCCCGACCAACTCACCCGCCTGCTCGTCATCCGCCACGGCGAGACGGCCTGGAACACCGAAGGCCGCATCCAGGGCCACATCGACATCCCGCTCAATGCGCGCGGTGAGTGGCAGGCCCGCCGGCTGGCCCAGGCCATGGCTGGCGAAGAGATCCACGCCATCTACAGCTCAGACCTGGACCGCGCCCACGCCACCGCCCGTCCCATGGCCGAGGTGCTGGGCCTGCCGGTGCAGCTGCGCCAGGCCCTGCGCGAGCGCCATTTCGGGCGGCACGAGGGCCGCACCCAGGCCGAGGTGGCCGAGGCCTGGCCCGAAGAGGGGCGACGCTGGCGCGAGCGCGACCCGCATTACGGCCCCGAGGGCGGCGAAACGCTGCAGGATTTCTACGACCGCTGTGTGCAGGCGCTGCAGACCTTGGCTCACGCCCACATGGGGCAGACCATCGCGGTGGTGGCCCACGGCGGCGTGCTCGATTGCTATTACCGGGCGGCCAATGGCGTGGCAGTGCAGGCGCCGCGCAGCTGGAAGGTGGGCAACGCCTGCATCAACCGGTTGCTGTACACGCCGCAGGGCTTGACCATGGTGGGTTGGGCCGATGACAGCCACTTGGGTGACGAGGGCGCGGTGCTGGACGAGGCCACCGATGGCGGCACCCACATGGGCCAGCTACCGGGCTTGCCCGGCTGGGCCGCTTGAGGCGCGTGCGCGGTGGCCAGGCCGGGTTCCCTGAGGGGATCAAGCCTGCTGGATGCCGCGCAGGTACGCGTGCAAAGCCTGGGGCGCCACGGCGTCCAGGTCAAAGGCTTCGGGCTCCAGCAACCAGTTCTGGATCAGGCCGCTGACCAGCGCCTGGTAGCCGATGGCCAAGGCCAGCGGGCTGGCCGCCGCCGGCAACTGGCCGCGCTGCTGCGCTTCGGCAAAGGTCAGCTGGATCTGGTTGACGCAATCGCGGCGGTCGCTGATGTGGCGGTGGCGCACGCCCAGCAGGTCGTCCACGTACTCCACCTTGTGGATGGCCACATCGAACACCCGGCGCGTGCGCGGGTCGTGCACGATCTGGTGCAGGGCGTCCAGCGTCGAGCGCAGCAGCGCCTGCAAGGGCTCGGCTTCGGCGGCGGGGGCGATGGCCTGCAGCGCGTCCAGCATGGGCTGGGTGGCGCGCGCCATCATGGCGTTGAACAGCTCGGCCTTGTCGGCAAAGTGCCAGTACACGGCGCCGCGCGTGAGCCCGGCGGCACGGGCAATGTCTTGCAGCGACGAGCGCGACACGCCGCGTTCGGCAAACAGGTGCTCGGCCGCATCGAGCAGGGCTTCTCGGGTCAGTTGCGCGTCGGCTTTGGTGCGGCGCATGGTGGCGTCCAGGTCGGTGTGCGTCGGGGTGGTTCAGCAAATCCCCGGGCAGATTCCTCAGGTGCTGCACGGAATTGTGCGCCAACTTCACACATACATTCAAGCATGTATGTATACTGACCCCAATCATTGACCAGGCAAGTATTGTTTCCCGAGGTAAACCATGGCCCTGCGCGACGCCACGCTCACCCCTTCCACCCACACGGCCCCTGGCCCCAAGCGCTGGCAGCGCGTGCGCAGCGAACTCGGCTGGCGCTGGCTGGCCAACGGCCTGGGCGTGGTTGCCCTCGGCGCGCTGGCGCTGGGGCTGATGAGCGGTTGCTCGGGCAAGGACGGCCAGTCTCCCGCTGGCACGCCAGTGGGTGGGGCCGCGGGCAAGATGCCCCCGATCCCCGTGGGCGTGGTCACCGTCACCCCCAGGGCCGTGCCGGTGATGGCCGAGCTGCCGGGGCGTCTGGAGGCCTTCCGTACGGCCCAGGTCCGCGCCCGCGTGGCTGGCGTGCTGCAACAGCGCGTCTTCACCGAGGGCGCTGATGTCAAGGCCGGGCAGGTGCTGTTCCAGATCGACCCGGCCAGCTACCAGGCCGCGCTGCAAAGCGCCCAGGCCACTTTGGCCAAGGCCGAGGCCAACCTGGCGCAACAAACCGCGCTGGTCGAGCGCTACCAGCCGCTGCAGGCCGCCAAGGCCATCAGCCCGCAAGAATTCCTCAACGCCCAGGTGGCCCAGCGCCAGGCCCAGGCCGACGTGGCCGCCGCCAAGGCCGCCGTGCAAACCGCCCGCATCAACCTGGGTTATGCCAGCGTCACCGCGCCCATCGCCGGTCGCATTGGCCGCGCGCTGGTCACCGAAGGCGCGCTGGTGGGGCAGGGTGAGGTCACCCAACTGGCCACCATCCAGCAGGTCAGTCAGCTCTACGTCAACTTCACGCAGCCGGCCAATGACGTGATGAAGCTGCAGCAGGCCCTCGCGGCCGGGCAGATCAAGAAGGCCGGCGCAGGCGCCGCCGCCGTGCGCGTGGTGCTCGACGATGGCACCGAGTACCCCTTGCAAGGCAAGCTGCTCTTCACCGACCTGAGCGTGGACGCCACCTCGGGCCAGGTGGCGCTGCGGGCCGAGCTGCCCAACCCCAAGGGCCAGCTGCTGCCCGGCATGTACGTGCGCGTGCGCATCGAGCAGGCCGAGGTCGATGGCGGCGTGCTGATCCCGCAACAGGCCGTGACCCGCTCGTCGCAAGGCGACACGGTGATGGTCGTGGCCGATGGCGCCGTGGCCCCGCGCCCGGTCAAGCTCGGCGGTGCGCGCGGCAACGAGTGGGTGGTGCTGGGTGGCCTGAAGGCGGGCGAGCAGGTGATGGTCGACGGCTTCCAGAAGATCGCGATGGCGCCCAAGGCCCCGGTGCAGCCCGTGCCCTGGAGCCCGGCTGGCGCCGCACCCGCCGCACCGGCTGCCGCCTCGTCGGCTTCGGCCGCGCAGTGATGGCCTGACGACGCAGGAGCACCGACATGCCACGCTTTTTCATCGACAGGCCCATCTTCGCCTGGGTGATCGCCCTGTTCATCCTCGTCTTCGGCGGGGTGGCGATCACGCAGCTGCCCATCGCGCAGTACCCCACCGTGGCGCCGCCCTCGGTGGTGATCAGCGCCACCTACCCTGGCGCCTCGGCCAAGACGCTCGACGAGACCGTGGTCTCCGTCATCGAGCAAGAGCTCAACGGCTCGCCTGGCCTGGCCTACATGGAGTCGGTCAGCCAGGCCAACGGCACGGGCCAGATCACCGTCACCTTCGAGACGGGTACCAACATCGACCTGGCCCAGGTGGATGTGCAAAACCGCCTCGCGCGGGCCACACCGCGCCTGCCGGCCGCCGTCACGCAGCAGGGCGTGAAGGTCGACAAGTCGCGCAGCAACACGCTGATGTTCGTGATGCTGTCGTCGAGCAACCCGGCCTACGATCCGATTGCGTTGGGCGACTACGCCTCGCGCAACGTGCAGCCCGAGCTGCAGCGCCTCAAGGGCATCGGCCAGGTCACGCTGTTCGGCACCGAGCGCGCCATGCGCGTGTGGGTCGACCCGGCCAAGCTGGTGGCCTATGGCCTGAGCCTGTCTGACGTCAACGCTGCGATCAAGGCGCAAAACGCCCTGGTGCCGGCCGGTGCCCTGGGCGATCGCCCCAACATCGACAGCCAGACCATGAGCGCCACCGTGGTGGTCAATGGCCAGCTTGAGAACACCAGCCAGTTCGGCAACGTGGTGCTGCGCGCCAAGGCCGATGGCAGCACGGTGCGCCTGCGCGATGTGGCCCGCCTGGAGTTGGGCGCACAGACCTACGGAACCTATGCCCGCCTCAATGGCAAGCCGGCCCTGGGCATGAGCATCCAGCTCTCGACCACGGGCAACGCGCTCGAATCGGCCAAGCTGGTCAAGGCCCGCATGGCCGAGCTCAAGCGCTACTTCCCGCAGGGCGTCGAGTACTCGTTCCCGTACGACACCTCGGGCTTCATCGAGGTGTCCATCGGCCAGGTGGTCGAGACCCTGGTCGAGGCCGTGGTGCTGGTCTTCCTGGTGATGTACCTGTTCCTGCAAAACTTCCGCTACACCTTGGTGCCCACCATCGTGGTGCCGGTGGCGCTGCTGGGCACCTTTGGCGTGATGTCGGTGATGGGCTACTCCATCAACGTGCTCACCATGTTCGGCATGGTGCTGGCCATCGGCATCCTGGTGGACGACGCCATCGTGGTGGTCGAAAACGTCGAGCGCCTGATGGTGCAAGAGGGCCTGTCGCCCTACCAGGCCACCAAGAAGGCGATGACGCAGATCTCGGGCGCCATCGTGGGCATCACCGTGGTGCTGGTGTCGGTGTTCATCCCCATGGCCTTCTTCTCTGGCTCGGTGGGCAACATCTACCGCCAGTTCTCGCTGTCGATGGTGGCCTCGATGCTGTTCTCGGCCTTCCTGGCGCTGTCGCTCACGCCGGCCTTGTGCGCCACGCTGCTCAAGCCCGTGCCGCACGATCACCACGAGAAGGGTGGCTTCTTCGGCTGGTTCAACCGCTTCTTCACCGCCACCACCCACGGCTATGAAAGCCTGGCCGCCAAGCTGGTGCGCCGTGGCGGCCGTGTGCTGCTGGTCTATGCGCTGCTGGTGGCGGCGGTGGGCTGGATGTACGTGCGCATGCCGGCCGCCTTCCTGCCCAACGAAGATCAGGGCAACCTGATCGTCAACGTGCAGCTGCCGCCGGGTGCCACCGCACCGCGCACCGAAGCCGTGATCGCCCAGGTGGAAGACTACTTCCGCAAGCAGCCCGAGGTGAAGGACATCGTGGGCGTGGTGGGCTTCAGCTTCTCGGGCAGCGGGCAAAACGCGGCCCTGGCCTTCGTCACCCTCAAGGATTTCAGCGAGCGTCAGGGCGAGGCCCACAGCTCGCAGGCCATTGCCAAGCGCGCCTTCATGGCCCTGATGGGCATCCGCGATGCCTTCATCTACCCGCTCAACCCGCCGCCCATCCGCGAGCTGGGCAACGCCACGGGCTTCTCGCTGCGCCTGCAAGACCGGGCCGGTCTGGGCCACGCGGCCCTGCTGGGCGCGCGCAACCAGATGCTGGGCATGCTGATGCAAAGCAAGGTGGTCACCGGCGTGCGCCCGGATGGCCTAGAAGATGCGCCGCAGCTGCAGCTCGACATCGACCGCGACAAGGCTTATGCCCTGGGCGTGAGCTTCGATGCGCTCAGCAGCACGCTGTCGACCGCGCTGGGCTCCAGCTACGTCAACGACTTCCCCAACCGCTCGCGCATGCAGCGGGTGGTGGTGCAGGCCGACGCCCAAGCCCGCATGCAGCCCGAGCAGCTCTTGCAGATCAACGTGACCAACACCGCGGGCCAAAGCGTGCCCCTGGGTGCCTTCATGAAGGCGCGCTGGGTGACGGGCCAGATGCAGGCGGTGCGCTACAACGGCTACCCCGCCATGCGCCTCTCGGGTGACGCGGCCGCGGGCTTCAGCACGGGCCAGGCCATGGCCGAGGTGGCCGCCATCGCCGCCAAGCTGCCCCCGGGCATCGGCATCGAGTGGACGGGCCTGTCGCGCGAAGAGCAGCTGTCGGGCTCGCAGGCCACCGCCTTGCTGGCCTTCTCGCTGCTGGCGGTGTTCCTCTGCCTGGCCGCGCTGTACGAAAGCTGGTCCATCCCGGCTGCGGTGATGCTGGTCGTGCCCCTGGGCGTGCTGGGCTCGCTGATTGGTGCCAACGTGCGCGACCTGCCCAACGATGTGTTCTTCAAGGTGGGGCTGATCACCATCATCGGCCTGTCGGCCAAGAACGCCATCCTGATCATCGAGTTTGCGCGTGAGCTGCAGGCGCAAGGCAAGGGCGTGCTCGAAGCCGTGCTGGAGGCCTGCCACCTGCGCTTCCGCCCCATCATCATGACCTCGCTGGCTTTCATCCTGGGCGTGCTGCCCCTGGTGCTGGCCAACGGTGCGGGCGCCGCCAGCCAGCGCGCCATCGGCACCGGGGTGATGAGCGGGATGATCGCGGCCACGGTGCTGGCGGTGCTGTTCGTGCCGGTATTCTTCGTGGTGGTGCGCAAGTTCTTCCCAGCCAAGGCCACACCGGCCGCCGCCGAGGAGGGCAACCATGTCGCCTGATGTCCGTTCTTCGATCCCATTCACCGAGAAGCGTGCGATGACCCCACGTGATGCCTTGGTTTCCAAGCGCCTGCCCCTGTCCTTGAGTGCGTCGATCAGCCTGGCCCTGGCCTTGAGCGCTTGTTCGATGACGCCCACCTACCAGCGCCCTGAATCGGCGGTGCCGGCCCGGCTGCCCGCACCGGCGTCGGCCGCTGCAGCAGATGGCATGGCCGCGTCGGCGTCACAGACCGCCACAGCCACCCAGGCCCCGGCCTGGAAGGACTACTTCCCTGACAGCCGCCTGCAGGGGTTGATCCAGCGCGCACTCGACGGCAACCGCGACCTGCGCGTGGCCCTGCGCAGCGTCGATCAACTGCGCGCCGCCTACCAGGTGGCCGATGCCGACCGTTTCCCCACTGTCAACGGCCAACTCAGCGGCTCGCGCGGGCCGCTGACGATCGCTCCCTACCGACTCACCACCATCGTGCAAGGCGGCGTCACCGTGGCCTCGTACGAGCTCGACCTGTTTGGCCGCGTCAGCGCCCTCAGCGAGGCGGCGGCGGCGCAACTGCTGGCCTCCGAGTCCAACCGCCAGGCGGCGCAGGTCACCCTGGTGGCCGCCGTGGCCAACGCCTACTACGGCCTGTGGGCCGACCGCTGGCAGCTGGCGCTGGCCACCGAAACCCTGCGCACCCGCCAGGATTCGTTCAAGCTGCAGCAACTCAAGTTCGACAGCGGCGTGCTCAACGAGCTGGACCTGCGCAGCAGCCAGTCGCTGACCGAGGCCGCCAAGGTCAGCCTGGCCCAGGCCCAGCGCCAGTGGGCGCAAGACCTCAATGCTTTGCAGCTGCTGCTGGGCCAAGCCGTGCCGGCGGACCTGCTGCCGCCCGAGGTCGACCCCAAGCTGCTGGTGCCCTCAGCTGGTGCCCAGGCCGCGGCCAAGGCCACCCCGATGACCACCGTGCAGCTGTGGCCTGACCTGCCCGTGCTGCCCGTGGGGCTGTCGTCTGAGGTGCTGCTGCAGCGCCCGGACATCGCCCAGGCTGAGCAGACCCTGATCGCCGCCAACGCCAACGTGGGGGCGGCCCGCGCGGCGCGCTTCCCGCGCATCAGCCTCACCGCCAGCGCTGGCCTGGTGAGTGATTCGCTCGACGGCCTGTTCAACGACAACCGCAAGGCCTGGAGCATCGCCCCCACGGCCACGGTGCCGCTGCTGGACTGGGGCCGCGCCAGCGCCAACGTCGATGCCGCCATCGCCCGCAAGGACGCGGCCGTGGCGTCGTACGACAAGGCCGTGCAGACGGCCTTCCGAGAGGTGGCCGATGCCCTGGTGGCGCGCAGCACCTGGGTCGATCAGGCCCGCGCGCAAGCCGCCCAGGCCGAGGCCGAAACCCAGCGCCTGCGCCTGTCCACCCTGCGCTATGACAGCGGTGTGGCCAGCCAGCTCGACCTGCTCGACGCTCAGCGCTCGTGGTTCACCACGCAGCAGGCGCTGATCTCGGCGCAACTGGCGCGCCAGCAGGCGCAGATCGGCCTGTACAAGGCCTTGGGCGGTGGCGCCCTGAACTGACCGGCGTCAGCCTGGCGTTGACCGCGCCAAAAGCAAAGGGCCCCGAGGGGCCCTTTGTCATGCGCGGTGCCGATTCAGGCCACCGCTGCGCTCACTTCACGCCTTCGGCCTGCAGGCGGGCGTCCAGGCGCCAGCCCAGCTTGGCCACGTTGTTCATCGAGGCCAGGTGCATGTAGATCCAGCCCAGCGCGCCCGATTCCAGCAGCGCGAGCTTTTGCTCGTTGCTCAGGGCACGCAGGCGGGCCTCGTCGACGGCCTTGAAGCCCTGCAGCACGGTGCGGGTGCCGTTGTACTCGTGGCCAATGCTGCGGTCGACCAGCAGGTCGAGCTTCTCGATGTCGGCGATCCACTGCTGCGTGACCTGCAGGTCGCGGTGGAAGCCCATCAGCAGGTTCTGCACGCCTTCGAGGTAGGTCGAGGGCTGGTTGTCGCCCTTGAACAGGGCCTCGCCCTCGGTGTCGCTGAAGGCCGAGAAGGTCTCGTCGAAACACACCGTCAGGTCGTTGCTGCCCTCTTGCTCGGCCAGGATGAAGGGGTAGCGGCGCACGAAGGCGGGCACATAACGGTGCTCGGCCCAGGTGCCTTGCGCATCGACCATCAGGTTTTCGTTTTCGCGCACGCCCATCAGCGCGATCAGCGCAGCGCCGTTCTCGTCCTTGACGAACACGCAGGGGTAGTCGAGCGCGGCCATCGGCAACTCGGTGGCCGACAGCAGCACCGAGTGCGTGGGCTTGGCGAAGTGCATGCCGGCCGCGCCCAGCTTGATGCGCAGGTTGCGATGGGTGTCGGGGCGCAGCGCGACGATGCGCTCGTAAAACAGGAGGGTCTTTTCGCTCATGACGGTGGGCCTGCCTGGCAGGGCAGGTCCGGCTGGAAATCGATCGGTGATCCGCCATCAACCCCAGAGGGCATGGCGGGATGGGTCACACAGCTTAGTCCACTTAGGTGACACAATCTTGAGCGTTTTCCTGAGCCCGAGGGCTTTTCTCGCCCCCTGTTTGCCGTGAGTGCCACCCCCTTGACGCTGCGCGACCGCGGCCGCCTCTACCTCGACCTGATCCGCTGGGACCGCCCCCAGGGCTGGTTGCTGCTGCTGTGGCCCACCTGGCTGGCCCTGTGGATGGCGGCAGGCGGCTTCCCGGGCTGGCACCTGCTGGCGGTGTTCACGCTGGGCACCATCCTCATGCGCAGCGCGGGCTGTGCCGTCAACGATGTGGCCGATCGCGATTTCGACCGCCACGTCGCGCGCACGGCCAACCGGCCCATCACCAGCGGCCGCATCTCGGTCAAAGAGGCGCTGGGTGTGGGCGCGGCGCTGGCCGTGCTGTCGTTCGCGCTGGTGCTCACCACCAACACGCCCACGGTGCTGGTGTCCTTCGGGGCACTGGCCGTCACCATCGTCTACCCCTTCACCAAGCGGTTTTTCTCGATGCCGCAGGCGGTGCTGGGCGTGGCCTTCAGCTTCGGCATCCCCATGGCCTACCTGGCCCAGGGGCAAGCGCTCACGCCGGCCGTGGGCCTGCTGGTGGCAGGCAACCTGTTGTGGGTGCTGGCCTACGACACCGAATACGCCATGGTCGACCGCAACGACGACCTCAAGATCGGCATGCGCACCTCGGCGATCACATTGGGTCGCTTCGATGTGGCGGGGGTGGCCGCCTTCTACGCGGGCGGCATCGCCTGCTGGGCCATCGCGGCGCAGCAAGCGGGCCTGGGTCTCTTCACCCAACTGGGCCTGGCCAGCGCGGCCGCGCAGGCCGCCTGGCATGTGTGGCTGATCCGTGGGCGCGAGCGCATGGCCTGCTTCAAGGCCTTCCGCAGCAACCACTGGCTGGGCATGGGCGTGTGGCTGGGTGCCGCGCTCGACACCCTGGCCCGCTGACGCCCGCGCCGCTTCAGCGCTTCACTTCACTTGCCGAACTCGTCGCCCAGCTCGGCCGCGCGGGCCTGGGCCTGGCGCATGGCTGCCACGAAGCTGGCCTTCACGCCCAGGGCTTCCAGGCGCGTCAGCGCCGCATAGGTGGTGCCGCCTTTGGAGGTGACGCGTTCGCGCAGCACGGCCGGTGGCTCGCTCGATTGGGCCGCCAGTGCCGTGGCGCCGCCGAAGGTGGCCAGGGCCAGCTCGCGGCCTTGCTCGGCGCTCAGGCCCATGTCTTGTGCGGCCTGCACCATCGCCTCGATGAAATAGAACACATAGGCCGGGCCAGAGCCCGACAGCGCGGTCACGGCATCGAGCTGGGCCTCGTCGTTCACCCACACCAGCTGGCCGGTGGGGCGCACCATGGCGGCCACCTGGGCGCGCTCGTCGGCGCTCACCTCGGGGCGGGCGTACAGGCCAGTCATGCCCTGGCCCACCAGGGCCGGGGTGTTGGGCATGGCGCGCACGATGCGCGGGCTGCCCAGCAAGCGGGCCATGTCGTCGGTGCGCAGGCCGGCCATCACGCTGTAGTGCAGGGCGCCGCGTGCCAGCGCGCCGGCTTGGCCCGCGGCTTCCTTGAACTGTTGGGGCTTGACGGCCCACACCACCACGGCGGCGTCGCTCAGGCTGGCGTCGGCCGCCGCAGCGGTGCGCACGCCCAGCGTGTCGGCCAGCTTGGCGCGCTGGGTGTCCACCGGGTCCACCACGAGGATCTGTTGCGAGGGGTGGCCGTCGCGGATCAGGCCACCGATGATGGCGGTGGCCATGTTGCCGCCGCCGATGAAGGCAATGAGGGGAGCAGTCATCCCGCCATGATGCCGCGAAAAGCGGCGCGCGCTCAGGCGGTGCGTGTGGTGGCCGGATCGATGTGCGTGCTGTCGGCCAGCAGGTGCATCAGCATCTCGGGGTCGAGGGGCTTGTGCAGCAGGCGCACGTTCTGGGCCTGAGCCTCTTCTTCCAGGCCGGGTTTGGCTTCGCCCGTCAGCAAGAAGGCGGGCAGGTCGTCGCCGAACTCGTAGCGCAGTTGGCGCAGCACATCCAGCCCGGTGATGTTGAGGCCCAGGCGGTGGTCGCTGATCAGCGCCACGGGCATGTCGCCATCTTCCATCTGACCGGTGGTCTGCAGGTCGATGAGGGCCTGCATCGCGTCTTCGGGCGTGGGGCCGGCCGCAGGCAGCCAGCCATGCAGGCGCAGCACCAGCGCCGTGCCATCGAGCACATCGGGCTCGTCGTCCACCAGGATCACCGTGCGGGAGCGTGAGGCCTGCGCGGGCGTCCGTGCGGGGGGGGGCAGGTGCACCGTGGTGGGCGCCACGCCCGTGCCGGCGCCATGCGCCGCTTGGGCCGATGTCGGCTGCGGTGCCTGCACCTTGGCCGATGGGCTCACGGGCTGGGCCAGCATCGCCTCGGTGGGCACCAGGCGAGGCACCTGCACCGAAAACACCGAGCCTTGGCGGGGCTTGGACAGCACCTTCACCGGCGTCGGCCCCAACTGGCTCAGGCGGCGCACCACGGCCAAGCCCAGGCCCAGGCCTTCGCCGCTGCGTCGCGCCTCGTTGTTGGCTTGGAAGTAGTCTTCGAAGATGCGGTAGCGGTGGTGCTTGGCGATGCCGATGCCCGTGTCCCACACTTGGCACATCACGGCCGCACCGCGCACCCGGGCTCGCAGCCGCACCTCGCCGTGTTCGGTGTAGCGCACGGCGTTGTTGAGCAGGTTGCGCAAGATGCGCTCCAGCAGGTGGGGGTCAGCCTGTACCCACAGGTCGGTGGCGTCGATGCGCCAGTTCAGACCTTTGTGCTCGCACAGGGCCGAGAACTCGGTGTCCAGCTTGGCCCACAGCTGGGCCAGGGGCAGGGCCTGGGCTTTGTATTCGATGCGCTGCGCGTCGATGCGCGCCACGTCGAACATCTTCTCGAACATCGTGCTCAGCGACGACAAGGTCATCTGGATCTTGCCCAGCAGCGGCTCGCCTTCGGTCGAGCTGACGTGGCGCTTGAGCGCGCTGCTCAGCAGCATCATCACGTGCAGCGGCTGGCGCAGGTCGTGGCTGGCGGCTGCGAAGAACTCGCCCTTTTGGCGATCGGCGCTTTCGGCGCGCGCTTTCGACAAGGTCACTTTGTTGATCTCGTCGCGCAGCTGCAGCACCAAGTCGGCGTTCTCATGGCGCAGCAAGGCGCCCTCGCGCAGGCGTCGGCTGATGTTCTGGGCGATGATCAGGCACGTCAGCAGCGAGACCACCAACACCACCGCCAGGTAGGCGGTGTCGGCCGTGCCAAAGGTCACCAGCCGTGCGGCGGTGATCAGCAGCAGCGGCACGCTGCCGGCAAAAGCCGCGCCCCAGTCCTGGATGGTCGACAGGGTGATGGTGAAGGCGTAGACGATGGCTGCGGCCACCAGCGTCATCTTCCATTCGAGGCTGGCGGCGCCCAGCAGGCCTGCATTCATCATGCCCCACAGGCTGCTTTGGGCGGCGTGCCACCACAGCAGGCGGCCACGCCAGGTGGTGAACTGCTCGGCGGTGATCTCGCCGCGCTTGTGCGTGGGCGCGGTGAACATGGCGATGCCCCACACCACGCACAGGCCGAGCGCGGGCGTCAGCCACGAGAGGGTGGGCACGGGCCAGCTGCTCACCAGCCAGCACAGCAGGGCGAGGCCCAGGATCTGGCCGACGATGGCGTCAGGGGCCGTCGCCCAGCTTTCTTGCAGGGTTTGCAGCTCGATGCGGGCTTCGATCGGAGACAGGCCCCGAAGCGAGTTCCGCAGCAGGTTCACGCGGCGTCTTCCTGGTCGCGCAGGGGCAGGGGCACGCTCACCGAGGCCAGGCCACCGCTGCGCAGGGCCGCCGAGCCGGGGCCGCCCACGGGCGTGGCGCTCAGGCTGCTGGCCATGACTTCAGGGTTGCGCGAGCACAGCAGCACCAGCTGCGTGCGGCTGTGCACACCGTAGGCGCGGAAGATGGCACTCACGTGCAGCTTCACGGTCTCGGCGCTGATGCCCAAGGCCGTGGCGATCGCGTGGTTGGTGCAGCCTTTGAGGATCCACTGCAGCACGTCGCGCTGGCGCGGGGTCAGGCGCACGCTGCGGCTGGAGGCCGATTCTTCGCCCGGCTGCCATTCGCCCTCGCCCGGGGTGAGCAGGTCGGAGGGGAAGTGCAGGCGGCCTTCGACCAGCGCCTTGAGCGCGGCCATGAAGCCATCGATCTCGGCGAGCTTGGGGATGAAGCACGAGGCGCCGTGGTGGATGCATTCGAGCGCCAGTTGCACGTCGTTTTGGCCGGTGATGATGCCGATGCGCTGGGTGGGCGCGGCGGCGCGCATGGCCTGCAGCGTGGCCATGCCACGGCTGTCGGGCAGGCCCAAATCGAGCAGCACCACGTCAACGGGGTGGGTGGACTCGGCCTCTTCCAGGCGTTGCAGGGCGGCGGAGAGGGTGCCGGCCTGCGAGAACAGGGCGTGGGGATCCAGCCCGCGAATGGCCTGCATCATGCCCTCACGGATGAGGCTGTGGTCATCCACCAGCAGGTAGTGAGGTTCGCGCGTCGAATCCATCTTGTTTTCCTTTACCAATCCACATCTTAACTGCGGCTTACCGGTGTCCGAACAGGGCAGTCCCCACTCGCACCATCGTGGACCCCTCTACTATGGCGGCTTCCAGGTCCCCACTCATCCCCATGGACAGGGTATCGAGGGAAAGCCCCCTCCCCCTAAGGTTGTGAAACAACTCACAAACTGTCGCCAAAGCCCGTCGCTGGGCGTCGGGATCGGGCGTGGGGGCGGGCAGGGCCATGATGCCGCGCAGGCTCAGGCGGGGCAGGGCGGCCACGGCCTCGCACAGCGCCAGGGCCTGGTCGGGCGGCACGCCGCTCTTGCTGTCTTCGCCACTGCTGTTGACCTGCACCAGCACCTGCAGGGGCGGCAGGTGGGCCGGGCGCTGCTCGGACAGCCGCTCGGCGATCTTCAGCCGGTCGACGCTCTGCACCCAATCGAACTGTTCGGCCACCACGCGGGTCTTGTTGCTCTGCAGCGGGCCGATCAGGTGCCACTGCAGCGTGCTGCGCAAATCGGCCAGCGCCGTGATCTTGTCCACGGCTTCTTGCACATAGTTTTCGCCAAACGCCCGTTGTCCGGCAGCATGGGCCTGCCTCACCGCTTCGGCGGGAAAGGTCTTGCTGACCGCCAGCAAGGTGACGGCGTCTGCGGGGCGTTGCGCCGCGGAACAAGCCTGGGAAATCCTGCTTCTCACAGACTGCAGGTTCTCGGTGATCGTCGCCATAATGGTCTGTCGTGAACTGTCAGGTGCGCATCATCCATGGACATCACCCAGCTGCTCTCGTTTTCCGTCAAGAACAAGGCGTCTGACCTGCACTTGTCGGCCGGTCTGCCGCCCATGATCCGGGTGCACGGTGACGTGCGGCGGATCAACATCGACCCGCTGGACCACAAACAGGTCCATGACATGGTGTACGACATCATGAACGACAGCCAGCGCAAGATGTACGAAGAGACGCTGGAATGCGACTTTTCTTTTGAAATTCAAGGCTTGGCGCGCTTCCGGGTCAACGCGTTCAACCAGAACCGGGGCGCTGGCGCCGTGTTCCGGACCATTCCCTCCAAGATCCTGACGCTGGAGCAGCTCAACGCGCCCAAGGTGTTCCAAGACCTGGCGCTCAAGCCGCGCGGCCTGGTGCTGGTGACCGGCCCGACCGGCTCCGGCAAGTCCACCACGCTGGCGGGCATGGTCAACCACCTCAATGAGACCGAGTACGGCCACATCCTGACGGTGGAAGACCCGATCGAATTCGTCCACGAGTCGAAGAAGTGCCTGATCAATCAGCGCGAGGTGGGCCCGCACACCATGAGCTTCAGCAACGCGCTGCGCTCGGCCCTGCGTGAAGACCCCGACGCCATCCTCGTGGGCGAAATGCGCGACCTCGAAACCATCCGCCTGGCGCTCACGGCGGCCGAAACCGGCCACTTGGTGTTCGGCACGCTGCACACCTCCAGCGCCGCCAAGACCATCGACCGCGTGGTCGACGTGTTCCCGGCCGCCGAGAAAGACATGGTGCGCGCCATGTTGTCGGAATCGCTGCAGGCCGTGATCTCGCAGACCTTGTGCAAGACCAAGGACGGCCAGGGCCGCGTGGCGGCACATGAGATCATGATCGGCACCCCGGCC
>JACCDX010485360.1_pt1 | contig 14720 bp, 11 predicted proteins | sample 7449681 | NCBI WGS metagenome assembly JACCDX01 (sample SAMN15323450, study PRJNA562643) | freshwater metagenome | isolation source: river surface water | place: USA:Blue River Watershed | collected 2017-08-18
CAGATGTATATTGATGATTTGGATGATTTTGGAAATGATATTTCTACATTCATGCAAACCATTGATAATGTAACCTCTACTATTAAGGGTTATGTTAGAATGGCTAATCGTACTGATGCTACTCAATTCCTTTTATTCCAAATTTCTAACCTAACTGATAATACAGGTTGGTGGACTATTGATATTACTAACCAAGCTTCTTCAGCTACATCTCCATTTACTAATTTGGAAGACGTAACTGTATCATTTGTAGTTACAGGTGATAAGGGTGATACAGGAGCACAAGGTGCTACTGGTGCCCAAGGTGCTACAGGCCCTCAAGGTGCCCAAGGTGCTACAGGTGCTCAAGGCGCAACAGGCCCAACTGGTGCTCAAGGTGCTGTGGGTCCACAGGGTGCTCAAGGTGCAACAGGTTCTCAAGGTGCTACAGGAGCCCAAGGTCCAACTGGTCCACAAGGTCCTCAAGGAGCCCAAGGTGCTACTGGTCCTACAGGCCCAACTGGAGCACAGGGTGATGTAGGTCCTCAAGGTCCAACTGGTGCTCAAGGTGCCACTGGTCCTCAAGGTGCAACTGGTCCTCAAGGTGCTCAAGGAGCAGTAGGAGCTCAAGGTGCAACAGGCCCACAAGGCCCAACAGGAGCTCAAGGTGCAACTGGTGCTCAAGGTGCTACTGGTCCTCAAGGTCCACAAGGTGCTCAAGGTGCAACTGGTGCCCAAGGTGCTACAGGCCCACAAGGCCCAACAGGAGCTCAAGGTGCTACAGGCGCCCAAGGAGCAACTGGAGCTCAAGGTGCTACAGGCCCACAAGGTTTACAAGGTGCACAAGGTGCTACAGGTCCTACAGGTCCACAAGGTGCTCAAGGTCCTACAGGCCCAACAGGTCCAACTGGAGCTCAAGGAGCTACAGGTCCTCAAGGTCCTCAAGGTGCTCAAGGAGGTACAGGCCCAACTGGTCCCCAAGGAGCTCAAGGCCCAACTGGACCTCAAGGCCCACAAGGTGCTCAAGGTGCAACCGGTCCTCAAGGTGCTCAAGGTGCCCAAGGTGCATTTGCTACTATAAACAATAACGTAGATAATTACTTAATTACTGCTACAGGTACAACTAATACTGTAAATGGTGAATCTAACTTAAGATTTAATGGTAGTTATCTTTCAGTATCAGGTTCAGGTTCAACAATATTCTCAGTTGATGGTTCAGTAGGTAGATTATTTACTGTAACTGACTCATTATCAGGTTCATTATTCTCAGTTAACAACATTTCAGGTCTACCTATCTTAGAGGTATTCTCTGATAACAGAGTATTAATGGGTACTTATGGTGCTGAAGCTTTAAGAGTTTCAGGTTCACAAGTATTTATGGATAATCTAACTAATGATGGTTCAACTGTAGCACTTACCTATAATACTACAACTAAAAAAGTATCATATAATACTATAGCTGGTCCAACTGGTGCTCAAGGTGCTACAGGCCCTACAGGTGCTCAAGGTGCGACCGGACCTCAAGGACCAACAGGTGCACAAGGCCCAACTGGTCCTCAAGGTCCTACAGGAGCTCAAGGTCCAACTGGCCCACAGGGTCCAACAGGTGCACAAGGCCCAACTGGCCCACAAGGTCCACAAGGTGCTCAAGGCCCTACTGGCCCAACAGGCCCTCAAGGAGCACAAGGTGCAACAGGCCCAGGTGGACCTCCAGGACCTCCAGGACCAACTGGAGCACAAGGTTCTATAGGCCCACAAGGTCCTCAAGGAGCCCAAGGTCCAACAGGTCCAATAGGCCCACAAGGTGCTCAGGGCGCTACAGGCCCAGGTGGCCCCCCAGGACCTCCAGGACCAACTGGAGCGCAAGGTCCAACAGGACCTCCAGGACCAACTGGTGCACAAGGAGCTACAGGCCCAGGTGGCCCTCCAGGACCTCCAGGACCAACTGGTGCACAAGGAGCTACAGGCCCAGGTGGCCCTCCAGGACCTCCAGGACCAACAGGTGCTCAGGGTGCAACCGGCCCAGGTGGCCCTCCAGGACCTCCAGGACCAACTGGAGCGCAAGGTGCTACAGGCCCAGGTGGCCCTCCAGGACCTCCAGGACCAACCGGTCCACAAGGTGCTCAAGGTGCTCCAGGTCCAGTAGCGGGTTCAGCTAACCAAGTAGTCTACAAGGATGGTTCAAACAACCCTGCAGGTAGTGCTAATATGACATTTAATGGTACTACATTAACTGTAGCAGCACTAGTAGAATCTTCAGCCTTAAAATACAAAACCGATATTACTCCAATTACTAGTTCACTGAAAGGTGTGCATGGAATGCAAGGTGTATACTTTACTAGTAAAAAAGATAATTCTAGACAGATTGGTTTTATTGCTGATGAAATATTTGAAACATATCCAGAACTAGTTCAGTTAAAAGATGGTGAAGTAGATAGTTTACAATACCAACGTATAACTGCTATTCTAGTAGAAGCTGTAAAAGAACTTGATGAACGTCTAAGAAAATTAGAAGAAAAGTAATATGGCATGTTTACAAAACTCTATAATAGGAAATCAGCGTGTTGGAAGAGGTAATTATAGTAATAATTCCAGCCTTAGTTTAGGATACTGTTCTTTAATTAACGCAACTTCTACCAACTCAGGTAATGTTGCTATAGGAGTAAACGCTCTTAGAGGTGTAACTACAGGAGATTATAATGTAGCTATAGGATATAAAGCTCTTTGTTCAGTTACATCTGGATTAGGTAATACCGCAGCTGGATATTTAGCTGGTTGTACAATTACTACAGGTACTTGTAATACTTTTCTTGGATATAAAACCTATCCACCTTCAGGGGCAGCCGCATGTAGTCAAAATACTGCTATTGGTTTTTGCGCTCAAAGAAGTTTAACAGGTAATAATAATACTTCTATTGGATCTTGTGCCCATACTGGCTTTAGTAGTACCACCTCTGATAATGTAGCTATAGGATATAAAGCTGGGTATAGAACTTATGGTGGAGGAAATGTAACTGTAGGAACTTCAACTAAAGGCTATGGTAAAACTACTGTTGTAGGAAAAAATCGTGGTTACTCCCAATACTGCAGTGTAGGAATAGGCCACAGTAGTTATGGTGGTGGTAACTGTAGTGTAGCTTTAGGATATAATTCAGCTGCTCTAGGCAATTATACTATATCTATTGGATTTGGAGTTTATAATACTAATAGCTACCACATTCAATGGGGTAATTCTAGTAATAATATTAAAAACTGTATTTGGCCTACATGGTCTGGTCTTTCAGATCAAAGAGATAAAGCTAATATTCAAAGTTTAGATTCTAAATATGGTGTAGAATTTATAAAAAAGTTAAAACCTAAATCATTCAATTGGGATAATAGAGAAACTTATGTTAGAGAATGTGGCTTTGAATTTGGACAAAAAGATGGTACCTTAACTACACCTATAGAAATCTATGGTTTTATAGCTCAAGAAATTGATGAAACTATAGAAGAATTAGGTATTAAATTCGATGCTTTAGGAGGAAAAGAAAAAGATGCATTTCGTGTAAGATATTCTGATTTTATAGCTCCTATGATTAAAACAGTTCAAGAAATAGCTACTCGTTTAGAGTTGTTAGATAAAGAGATAACTCAATTAGAAACAGTATAATAATATGGCAAGTTTAGCTAATTTATGTATAGGTAATGCTAATATACGAGTAAATCGTGGGGGTACTACTGAAGGAACTTTAGGTTTTGGTTATTATGCTCTTCGTTCTACTAATGGAGCTAATGCTCGAAATACAGCATTTGGTAGTGCTTTAATTAATACTGGACTATCTCATTGTTATAACACAGCTATAGGTCATTTAGCAGGATGTGCTAATACTAGTGGACAACAAAATACATCTGTAGGTCATTACGCTGGTAGAGCTATTACAACTCCTTACCAAAATAATGCTTTTGGATTTAAGGCTTTATGTACTCAAACTACAGGTTGTAGACAAATTGCTATAGGAGCTTGTGCTATGCCTACAGGTAATGGAAACCGTAGTATAGGTATAGGATTTTACGCTAGAACAGGAAATGGTGGTGATTCTATAGCTATAGGAGGAGGTGCCAAAGTTAACGATGCTGATAGATCAGTAGCTATAGGTGTTGAAGCTCATGCCTGTGCTCGAGATAGTGTAGCTATAGGAGCTTTTAGTAGAACTTATTGCCCTGAAAATATATCTATTGGTTACCTAGCTAAAACTTATGGAACTACTTCTACAGCTATTGGTTATAATGTTCAAACTGTATCTGATAACCAAATTGCTATTGGGGCTAATATGAGTACTTACGGTTTACCTGCTAATTCTATTCTGATGGGTAGTGGTGCAAACAATTACAGTTGTGTTTACCAAGATTGGACATATTGTTCAGATCGTAATGAAAAAACTAACATCCAATCTTTACCATATAATTTTGGATTACCATTCATTAAAAAGCTTCGTCCTGTAAAATTTAATTGGGATATTAGAGAAAGGTATGTTAAAAAATGTGGATTTGAATGGGGTCAAAAAGATGGTAGCCTAGTTGAAACTAAAGAAAATTATGGATTAATAGCTCAAGAATTAGAACAAACTTTACAAGAACTTAATCTTAGATTTGATGGCTTAACTAAAAGTAAAAAAGGTGCTCAATACCATTTAGCTAGCACTAATTTATTAGCCCCATTAGTAAAATCAATCCAACAACTTTCAGTTAAACTTGACACTATTAAAGAAAGATTAACTACTTTAGAAAATAATTAAATATGGCTACACTTTTAGGAAATACTTATGTCTTCCCTCTCCCAGCTGGGGGTTGTTGTGTTTGTATAGCACCAAATAATACAGCAGTTATGGGTCGTGGTTTATTAGGAGGTTTAAGTGGTTGTGCTCAACAAGCTTCTGCTAAAAATACAGTCTTTGGATTTAGAATATCTAATTATGGTAATGCTAGTAACCTAAAAAATTCAGTAATTATAGGATATGATGCCGCTCAAGGATTTGGAAATTATGCATCTTGTAATGCTTCTTGTGGTAATACTTTAATTGGTTCTAAGGCAGGATATGATATTAGATCCGGTTCTAATGGAACTCTTTGTGGACGTGGTAATACTTTCTTTGGACATAGAACAGGATGGCAAAATCAATTTGGAAGTTATAATATAGCAATTGGTCCTTTCGCTGCCTTTTCTCAAGGTAATTACGCAACACATAATATAGCTATGGGTGATGTAGCTTTACGTGGTTATGGTAATACAGGAGATAGAAATATAGCTATAGGATGTCGAGCTTACCAAGGTGCTTCTAGTAACTGTAATGATAATATTTTTATAGGAAATTGTTCAGGTAGGTATGCTCAATATCGTCTTGGATTAACTGCTGTAGGATTTAAAGCATCTGAGGGTGGTGGTAATCAAAATGATAAAGGAGTATCTATTGGAGCTTATAGTAGTGTTAGTGGTATTTGTTCTACAGTTATAGGAAAAGGAGCAACTGGTGGGAACTGTGCTAATAAAATTTCAATTACTAGAAACTGTAGTCCTAACGCTATAGCCCATGAAACCCTTTTAGGCAATAGTTCCCATACTAGAGCTTATATAAATGTAGGTTGGACCAACGTATCAGACTGTAGAGATAAAACTAACATTAAACCTTTATCACCAAACTTAGGTCTTCCATTTATTAAAAAACTTAATCCTGTAACTTTTAATTGGGACAAAAGAAGTAAATATGTTGAAAAATGTGGTTTTGAATGGGGTCAAAAAGATGGTAGCTTAGTTGAAAGTGAAGAACAATATGGTTTTATTGCTCAAGAAATGGAAGAAGCTTTAAATGAATTAAATGTTAAATTTGAAGCTTTAGGAAAACAAAAATCTGAACATAATCCAAATGTTGATGTTTATGATTTAAGATATTTAGAGTTAATTTCTCCTATGGTTCAATCATTAAAAGATCTTATAGAAGATTTAGAAAATGCTGAAGCAAGATTGGAGGTATTAAAATCCTAACATACATTACATCTAATAAATAGTTATATACACTTATGGTAAAAAAAGTTTTTTATAATAGTTCTCTCCCTAGATCTGGTTCTACTCTTATACAAAATATTTTAGCTCAAAACCCAAAAATCTATTCAAGTCCTACTTCTGGACTTTTTGGATTTGCGGATGCTGCTAGAACTTTATACTCTAGTCTACCTGAATTTAAAGCTCAGGATGAAAAAGAAATGGAAAAAGCTTATAAGGGCTTTTTAAAATCTGGAATATATGGATATTATAATGCTATAACAGATCGTCCATATGTCATAGATAAAAGTAGAGCTTGGAAATCAGAATCAGAATTTATTAGATTTTTTGATCCTAACCCTAAAATTATATGTATGGTTAGAGATTTAAGAGGTGTATTTGCTTCTTTAGAAAAAAAATACCGTAAAAACCCTCATCTTAATCTAGGAACTTCAGATTGGAATGTTTTAAGAGGTACTAATTCTAATAAACGAATTGAATTTTTTTCTAATAATCCTCCTATTGGTCCTGCTGTAGACAGACTATATGATAGTATTTTAATGGGTACTCATGAAAATGTTTTATTTATTCGTTATGAGGATTTAACACAAAATCCAACAAAAGAATTAAAACGAATTTATAGCTATTTTGAACTTCCTTATTTTGAGCATGATTTTGATAATGTAGAACAACTCACCCATGAAGATGATTCAGTCCATGGTGTATTTGGAGATCATATTATTCGAAAAAAGGTAGAATATAAAGAACCTGATTTTAGAGAAGTTTTAGGTGAGAAAGGATGTGATATGATTGTAGAAGCATATCCTTGGTTTTATGAATTATTTGAATACGAAAAATGAAAGTAGGTTCTCAAATAGAGGTTGTAGATGAACAACCTAAAGAAAAATATATAGTATGGCATATTGAAGGTGGCCTCGGTAAAAATATAGCTGCAACCTCACTTCTATCATCCATAGCTAAAAAATACTCAGATCGAAAATTTATAATGGTAGCTTCCTACCCAGAAATTTTCTTAAATTTTCCTGAGATTGAACGTGTCTATAATGTAGGTAATACTCCTTACTTTTATCAAGATTATATTGAAGGAAAAGATACATTAGTATTTAGGCAAGAAGGATATTACCAAACAGGTCACATCCGAAAAGAACAACATATTATTAAAAGCTGGTGTGAACTATTAGATATAGAATATACAGGTCAAACACCTGTTATTTTACCTAATATGGTTCAAGCTAACTTAATGAATAGATGGATGAGAAATAGACCAGTAATGGTTATACAAACTAATGGGGGTCCTTTACAAGATAGTAAATTATATAGTTGGACTAGAGATATACCACCTTATATAGCCCAAGAATTAGTTAATTATTTCTCTCAAGAATATCATGTTATTCAAATTTGTAGAAATGAAGCTCAAGCTATCCCTGGAGCTGAAGCTATCTTTCATCCTTTAAGCAATTTAGATTTAATTTCTATATTAGCCGCTTCTGAAAAACGAATCTTAATTGACTCCTCTCTTCAGCATGCTGCTGCTGCGTTAAATTTATCTTCAACTGTTTTATGGGTTGGCACTTCATATAAAGCTTTTGGATATGATTTACATACTAATATTGTAGCTGCCCCACCAAAACATAAACCTAAACTAATAGATTCTTATCTATTTGATTATAATTTTGAAGGATGGCCTGAACAATGTCCTTATGATACTCCTTTAGAAATGTTTAATCTAGAAAAAATTATTAAATCTATAACCACTATTTAAAATGGAAATAAAACCTATTTTTCCAACCCCAACTAATATTAATCAAACTAATTATTATTGGTTTAATGAAGGTTTAAATTCTGAAGATCTAACAAATTTAGATAAATTAGCTGCTACTTATCCTTATACTAAAGGAACTATTATAGGTAGTGATGAAATTGTAGAATCTATTAGAAAAAGCAAAATCAAATGGCTTCACCCAAATGATAATAGCCAATGGCTTTATGATAAAATTATTAATATGGTTGTTGAAGCTAATACAACTATGTGGAATTTTAACCTTTACTCAGTAATTGATTCTATTCAATATACTGTATATTCTGAAGGTGGAGGTCATTATGATTGGCATATGGATATTGGCCCTGGATCTATAAGCCATAGAAAAATATCAATTGTCATTCAACTTTCAGATCCTAGTGAATATGAAGGTGGTGATTTAGAATTATGGTATGGGGGAGGAGTAATGCAAGTTCCTAAAAATAAAGGTTTAACAGTTTTATTCCCAAGCTTTTCAATGCATAGAGTAACCCCAATCACTAAAGGTACTAGAAAAAGTTTAGTTTTGTGGGTAGGTGGTGAACATTACAAATAATTTTAATATGCAAATCTCAGCTTTTATAATTGATGATTTTTACAGTGATGTAGATGAATTAAGAGAATTTGCTCTCCAACAAGATTTTGGAGTTAAAGGAAATTATCCTGGAAATAGAACAAATTCTTTTTTAAATGATTCTATAAAAGAAACTATTGAGAAAATAGTTTCTCCCTTTTATGGAAAAGTAACCTATTGGTCTGAAGATCAATACACAGGAGCTTTTCAATACACTACATCTCGTGACCGTTCTTGGATCCATGCTGATCAAACTACTAAGTGGGCAGGTGTATGTTATTTAACCCCAGATGCTCCTTTAAGTGCTGGTACTGCTTTATATAAGCATAAACCAACTGGTTTATCTATGGCTCCTAGAAAAGAAGATGGCAGTTATGATCTTGAATTATTAGCTCTAGTTAATAAAGATTCTCAAGATATGACTAAATGGGAATTAGTAGATAGATTAGCTAACAAATACAATCGTTTAGTTTTATATCGTGGAGACCATTTCCATATGTCTATGGATTACTTTGGTCAAGATTTATATGATAGTAGACTATTTCAAACATTTTTCTTTGATACAGAAATTTAAAACATGTTAGTTGTAAAAAAGCCTAGTGCTATCTTATATAATTGGTATCAGCAAGGTACTTTTGAACTTACCTCTGATATCTATTTCCAGGAATCACTAGAAGAAAAAGTTATAGTATATTCATTACCTTATACAGGTAATGTAGAGAGTGACTTTGCTCTCTATAAACCTGATTTGATTATCTACACCCAAGAAGATATTAATATAACTCATAAATTTTTACAAGCCAGATCTTTTAAATATTCTCAATATCCAGCTAATAATATTTTAGCTAATGATATTGTATGTCAATCTACATTTAGAAATAGCACTAACATACAACCCATATTTTCAGTATTTACTCCTGCTTATAAAACAGGAGAACGCATTTTACGAACTTATGAAAGTTTAAAAAATCAAACTTTTACAGATTGGGAATGGGTTGTATTAGATGATTCACCTGATGATATAACTTGGAATATTTTACAAGATATATCTAAAACTGATTTTAGGGTTAAACCTCATAAAATATATCCTCTAACAGGTGGTAATGTAGGTTTAGCTAAAAATAGAACAGCCTCTTTATGTAATGGTACTTGGTTAGTTGAACTAGACCATGATGATACCTTAATTAGTACATGCCTAGAAGAATGTAATAATGCCTCTTTACAATTCCCAGACGCAGGTTTTATATATAGTGACGTTTGTGAATTATATGAAGATGGTCAAATGAGATCTTATGACCATGACTGGTCAGGTAACTGGTATGCTAGAGAAGACAATTATTTTGATTTTGGTTATGCGGGTCATACTTGGGTTGAGGCCGACGGTAAAATGTATCTAAACCACCATTATCCCGATATTAACCCACTGTCTATACGGTTTAATATATCGATGCCTAACCATGTAAGAATGTGGCGTAAAGACGTTTATAATCAAATAGGAGGTCATAGTAAATATTTCCCTGTAGCAGATGATTATGAACTTATAGTTAGAACATTTTTACATACTAGAATGATCCATATTAAAAAGATGCTTTACCTACAATGGAACAATAGAAATAGTACTGTAGATAATAATGCTAAAGATATTAATAGAAGAGCGAGACTTATACGAGATCATTATGATAAGCAAATCCATGATCGTATATTAGTATTAGGTAAAAAAGACTGGAACTGGGATAAAAAATTAGGTCATTCTCAAAAACTCCAAAATAATACCCCTATAAGAAAATATTTTAAAGAAGAACAAGTTTTAAATTACATTTATGAATAAGAAAGCAAAAATTTGCCTTAACGCTATGGTAGCGAATGAGGCCCCAACTATTACTAGAATGTTGGACTCTGTATCACCTTATATTAATTATTGGGTTATCCAGGATAATGGTTCAACAGACGGAACCCAAGATATTATTAAAAATTATTTTAAGAAAAAACGTATCCCTGGATTTCTTTATGAAACTGAATGGCAATACCCAGGATTTAATAGAGATCATACTTTACAAACTGCTCTAAAAGCAGACCATAAATGTGATTGGATTTTAAGAATGGATGCTGATGAACAATTAGTTGTAGATAAAGATTTTGATTGGTCAATATTTAATGATACTTCAATCCAATCTTTTAATATAACAGCTGATTGTGGGAGTAGTTTATATTTTAGAACTTGGTTATGGAATGCTAAATTACCATGGTTCTTCCAGCATGATAAAAGACATGAGACAATCCATTTACCTGAAATTGGAGAAAATTTTCAACGAATTGCTTTACCTAAGTCATTTAAACATGTTATTACTAATGATGGTCAAACCTGGTTTGCTCCTATGAAGTTTATAACTGATGGTCTTACTTTAGAATTAGATAAAGTTCCAACTAAAAAAGTATTAGAAGATGATTACCATTTATGGTATATAGGAAAATCATATAGTGATGGATACCGAGATATTGATAATCTTCCTTTTGGTAAAGCTCATTCTGATGAATATGCTCGTAGATCTATCTTTTATTTTAAAATGTATCTAGATAAACATCATAACTTCTCTAAAACTCATTATCCAATCCATGTTGATGACATGGGGTATTATGCTTGTTTATTAATAGGTAAAGCTTATAATTGGTTAGGTGATTATTCAAATATGTTATTTTATTATAATAGTGCTACTAGATTTAATCCTAGAAGAAACGAACATTATATAGACTTAGCTTTATATTATCAAGAAATAGAACAATGGGCTAATATGTTAGAAGTAACAACTGTGCTAACCTCTCAAGGCCGTGTTAATCCATTCCCTGATTTTTCTTTCTTAATCGAAAATTCAGCTTATCAAGATACTGGGACTTTATGTGATGAACTTCACAAAACAGCCTTAAAATATGTTTGGGGAATCTAAAAAATATGATTATATAATTGTTGGTTCAGGTTTCTTTGGAGCTATTTGTGCTTATGAACTCAATAAACTAGGAAAATCTATACTAGTTCTTGAGAAAAGAAATCACATTGGAGGCAACTGCTACACTGAGAACATTCAAGATATAGAGGTCCATAAATATGGGCCTCATATTTTTCATACTAACGAAAAATGGATTTGGGATTGGATAAACCAATTCGCTGAATTTAATAATTTTAGAAATTCTCCTATAGCTAATGTTAATGGTAAAATGTATTCGTTGCCATTTAATATGTATACCTTTAATCAATTATGGGGAGTAACAACCCCAGAAGAGGCACAAGCTAAAATAGAAGAACAAAAATATAAAGGTCCTATTACTAATTTAGAAGAACAAGCTTTAGCTTTAGTAGGAAAAGACATTTATGAGAAATTAATTAAAGGATACACAACCAAACAATGGGGTAAAAACCCAACTGAATTACCAGCCTCTATAATTAAAAGACTCCCAGTTCGATTTACTTGGGATAATAATTATTTTAATGACCAGTATCAAGGTATTCCTATAGGAGGTTATACTCAAATTTTTAAAAAATTACTTTCTAATATTGAAATTCAATATAATATAGATTATTTATCTAATAAAGATTATTTTAATTCAATATCTAATTATATTATCTATACAGGACCAATTGATGCTTTTTTTGATTACTCTTTAGGTAAATTAGAATATAAATCAGTATCATGGAGATCTATCTATTATAATGATATTTCTAATTTTCAAGGTAATGCCGTAGTTAACTATCCAAATCTAGAGATTCCTTATACTAGAGTAATTGAGCATAAACATTTTGATAATAGGAACCAAAATGGTACTTTTATTAGTTATGAATACCCACAAGAATATAATCATTTAACTGAACCTTTCTACCCAGTAAATGATGATATTAATAATAAACGATATAATGAATATAAAAACTTGGCTTCCCAAGAAAAAAATATTACATTTGGTGGTAGATTAGCAGAGTACAAATATTATGATATGCATCAAATAATAGCATCTGCTTATAAAACATTTCAAACTTTACATAAATAACTAAATATTTATCATCATATGGAAACAAAAGTTTTAACTCAAGAAGAACTTACACAATTAAGAGATCTTCAAACCAAACAAAATAATCTACTAATGGATCTAGGCTCAATTGAGTACAGAATGTCATTATTAGAACAAACAAAAATTGAATTAAAATCTCAAGTATTAGAGATTGAAAAATTAAATATCCAATTAGGAGCTCAATTGACCGAAAAATACGGAAATGGGAGTCTTAATTTAGAAACTGGAGAAATTACTGTTGGGTAATTTTCTGTCTATTTAGTTATATTTTAAGGGTTTTGTAGATATTTTTGAAAAAATTTTACATATTTATAATAAAACTAAAAATATAACTTTGCAATGGCAGAAACTTTAATTTCACCTGGAGTATTAGCTAGAGAAAATGACCAGTCGTTTATCACGCAGCAACCTGTAACTGTAGGTGCTGCTATCTTAGGCCCAACAGTAAAAGGTCCAGTAGAAATTCCTACTGTAGTAACTACATACTCAGATTACTTAAGCAAATTCGGTGGAGCTTTCCTAAGTGGAGGTGCCGAATATAGCTACTTAACTCAAATTGCTGCTTACAATTACTTCCAACAAGGAGGTGAAAGCTTATTAGTAGCTAGAGTAGCTTCAGGATCATTTACTCCTGCCTCTTCTTCAGGTATTGTTAACAGTTTAGCTTCAAGTGCTGGTACTTTAGCTTCTTTATCTTTTAGTGGTAGTGATTGGCTTGGAGATACTATATACTCTGGAGGTCCTACAGTAACTAGTTCATATGCATCTGTAGCTATTGAATTAGATAGTAATACTTACTATTTAGCAGCTTCAACTTTTGACTCTACTAATGATGCTCTTGATTATAAGTACTTTAACATTAACGGTACTACTACATATACTTCAGGCGCTTACTTCACAGCTTTAGCTTCTGGTATTAATACTTGGACTGAATTAGCAGCTTTTGTTTCTGCTTCTTACAATTCAACTACTAACGTGTTTACTTTATCAAGTTCCCCATCTTTATCTCCTCTTAATGCCCAAGCTAATGGATGGAATTTAATTTATGGTGGATATATTGGATGGCCTACTAGCTCATTCAGTGGTTCAGCTGGTTTATTGGCAAATGGTGTTGATGGTACTTACAGTGAAGCTTTTGTATTAAAAACTATCTCTGAAGGTACTATTATGAACAGTACCAGTACATTAGGTACTAATGGTACTTTACCAAGCGGTTCTTCAGATAACGTTAGATGGCAGATTGTTTCTCCTGACACTTCTTCAGGTACATTTACCCTCCTAGTTAGACAAGGTAATGATACAACTACAGAACCAATTGTTCTTGAAACTTGGACTAACCTATCACTTGACCCAACACAACCAAACTTTATTTCTAGAGTAATTGGTGATAGCTACAGCACATACAATTCAGCTGAAAACTATGTTGAAGTAATTGGTAACTATCCAAACAATTCAAGATACGTTTACGTTAGCTCTATCAACTATCCAACACCAAATTACCTAAACAATAACGGTACAGCACAAACTCAATACACAGCTTCTATTCCATTAGCAGCTAGTGGTGCATTTGGAGGCGCTACGGGTGATTTATTCTACGGTGGTGCTGCTAAATTCTATGAGAATATTACAGGTACTACAAATCTTCAAGGTATTAACGCCACTGATTATAATGATATGATCGCGTTAATGGCTAACCAAGATGATTACAGATTTAATGTAATTACAGCTCCTGGTCTTAACTTAACTGATAACTCTACTCAATTAACAACTCTAGCGAATGCTATTCAATCTAGAGGTGATGCAATTGCAGTACTAGATCCAGTAGCGTTTGGTGCTAGTGTAGGTCAAGCCACTTTAGCAGCCTCAGCCATAAACAACTCATACGCCGCTACTTACTGGCCATGGTTACAAACAATTGATCCAGGTACTGGTCAATTAATATGGGTACCAGCTGCTACTATGATTCCGGCAGTATACGCGTTTACTGACAGTGTAAGTGAGCCTTGGTTCGCTCCGGCAGGTATTAACAGAGGCGGTTTAGACACCGTAGTTAGAGCAGAAAGAAAGCTTTCACAAACAAATCGTAATGATCTATATATAGGTAATGTAAACCCAATTGCAACATTCCCAGGGACTGGAGTTGTAGTATACGGTCAGAAAACATTACAGAAAAAAGCATCTGCACTTGATCGTGTAAATGTACGTAGATTGTTAATCGCTCTTAAGTCTTACATCTCTCAAGTAGCTAACAACTTAGTGTTTGAACAAAATAC
>JACCDX011327033.1_pt1 | contig 14715 bp, 16 predicted proteins | sample 7449681 | NCBI WGS metagenome assembly JACCDX01 (sample SAMN15323450, study PRJNA562643) | freshwater metagenome | isolation source: river surface water | place: USA:Blue River Watershed | collected 2017-08-18
ATTAAACCTATCGATTCTTAATCAAATTAAGACTCTCAATTTTTAATTGTTTAGTAATGGTTCTTACTTCAAGTGTTTGCTTCTTTTTAGTGAAACGAAACCAGCACCCATCTAATTCCATAGAGACACAATCAACTACTTCAACAATGCCTTGTTCATATAGTTCTTGTGCATATAGGCTACTGCTTGAAATTTTACTGTTTTGAAGTGGTTTCCAACCGTTTGCTATCAAATCTTTTTTAACATCATCGTAAGCCATACCTTTATTAAATATGGATGTCATTTCTTCAGAATTCGCATCGAGAATCATGGATGCACTCAAAAAAAGTGCCAGTATTTTAATCATTTCGTGAAATCCTTAAAATTGACCATGCTAGAAAGTTTGATTTTTGTAATACCCAAGCATGCGGTAAGGTAAGTGCGGCTAGGCCAACAAAGATAATACGAATAATGTCTTCTTCGAGATCTTTGTTTGTACCTAACCACCAAACTAATATCCCCATCATAATCACTGCAACGGTTGGAAGAATTAATGCGTTTATAAAAGCTTTTGAAGAGAATTTACGCAAGAAAAAATGACTTCTGATTAAGTGGCGAGCACTGTGCATTACACAAAAATAAATTCCAAAGGCTATGATGGGGTGAAGCAATAAAAATATTGACCAAACAGATATTGTTTCAAGCTTAGTTCTGATGTTAATTCTCTTGTTTAAAAGCTGTACAGCCAACAAAAGTGTGATCAAAACAGCAATGAGCTGGGATATGTTTACCAAGCTTGTTGCCGTTTGTTTTTCTATAATCATTGCGTACAAATCAATCAACTGATGGCTAAACAATAAGCTTGGTAAAGTGATGATTGATGCGCCATAACTCAGTTTTAAAATAGTAAAGTTTAATAAGTTAAGATCGTCAGAAAAATGAAGAGCAGACAATATTAAAAAAGTGACAAAGAAAACATTTGGTAAAAAAATCCAAAACAAGATGATGCTCATTGCGGCAATAAGATAATAGGTGATGAACTTAACCCAGTTTTTTAGATGAGTTATCTCGAATGTTTGGCGGGCAAATAAAACATCAAGCGAACCATGGGGAACGCCCATCACCACAATACATCCCAAGGCGATCATCATGATTACAATATTTTCCCTAGGATCTAGTCCGTAGGCCAGAACAAGACCAATTATGCTGATGAGTAAAAATATATTACTTTGTAATTTCAGTAGTTTATTCATCTGGCTAATTTCACGCGATTCAAAACGGCTTGAATAAAAAAATGAGGGAGGGCTCGAATAAATGGCCAGGGTCTGAGTGATCTGATGATGTGAAAATAATCTTTTAATGAGGCCTGGTCAGACATGAATTTAATGACTGTTTTTAAATCACATTGACTAAATAAATCTTCAAAAATTGAGGCTGCGATTTTGGAATTATTTTTGATCACATTTAAGAAAAGCTTATCCATGAAGGATTGAAGTCCATGATCTTTTGGGAAAGCATAAAGCATATTATTCTTCACAATCGATTCTGCACACTTTTTTGACCACATTTGTATACGCTGGAATGCATAACCTGAGCTTGGTCTTGCGGCGCCTGAAAAGAGTCCTGCTTGTAAAAAGCTTGAGTCTTTATCTTGAGGGCGCAGTTGATTGCCCATCGGAAGTGTGCCATGTTCAGTTCTTAAAATTTGATAAGCTTGGCCATCTATTTTTTGTGAGATAAATTTTTTTAGATGTGTCACTAGCTGTGCTTTAGCGATGAAATTCTCAGAAAAAACAGTATATTCAATTAATGCTTTTTTGCCCGAAGTTGGCAAAATATAGATAAACGCTAGACCATTTTTAAAGGTAGGGTCAAATGCCATTAATGTCATTTTTTCTGGCGTAAAATAATCAAATTGCGTTTCAATTTCATATCCAACAAAGCATTGCCAAAGTGTCGCGTCTTGATGGTTGATCTGTTTAGGAGGTCTAGTGTCTACAACTAATTTGGCACTTAGCTCAGTGTTAGTAGTTTTAACTTGCCATCTATCTTGAGTTTTAATTGGCGAAGATAAGACCTCTTCTCCAAGTATTAATTGAATGTTAGGGTTTAATTGAATGTTCGCTAATGCATCTTCATAAAAGTGATGACTTTCTAACATTAGGTATGGATGTTGAGAGCACTCATACACATGCGACTTTGGATAATTAGACACTTCAAATTTTGACCAGGCGTAACTAGCGAGTGATTTACATTTAGGATTTTCAATGTCCCAAAAACACCAGGTTCTGTCATTAAAATAGTGTTCTCTTTGCTCGACAATTAATACCTTGGGCGCATTTACACCAAACTCAGCCAGTCTGCTTGCTAGGCTGAGTCCAGCACAGCCTCCTCCCAAAATGACTAGATCTACTTTGTCATGCCTGTACATACGCGACTTTTTTAAGCGACCGGTGTAGATGGGAATTGTGGGCTTTTAGATATAGATGGTAGTGTGGGTCTAGTAGCCCCAATACTAGAGCTTTTAAGGTGAGCCAAATTTTTATTTTTTTTGACACCACAGATCTAAACGACCAGCAATCATAGTTTCTGTTGCGAAGATTAGTTCCAATCTGTTGGTACAAGCCAGAAGCGATTGATATGCCTAAGCGCGCACGTATAGGCAAAAAACATAAGCCATGATAACCGCTGTGATAATAATCATCTGCAGTTCTTAGCAGGCTTGATAGTGCGCTTCTTATTTTTTGCTGCGTTTGATTATCTGGGTTTTTCAGAGCGCTTGGTTCAATATCACCGATCAAAGAAGCTGGTAAATATCTTCTATTCATTTGAGCATCTTCAGTCACGTCTCTGCATATATTAGTGATTTGCATCCCTATGCCTAAATCAATGGCGTGCGCAAAAGCTCGACTGTCCTGAATATCAAAAATCTTACTCATCATTAATCCAACAGTCCCAGCCACTTGATAACAGTAAACGATGAGGGATGCTTCATCTTTAATTCTTACTAAAGATAAATCTGAGATAACACCTTGAACGAGTGAGATGGGAATATCAATCTCTATTTTTGCCTCTTTAAATAAAGTAATCGCATCACTCACAATAGGATGATCGGCTGTGCCTTTATTTAAGGCGTCAATGATATTGTTAAGTAGCATTGACGCGATAACTGGATCTGTTGCTTCATCGGCAACATCATCCACATATCGACAGAATCTATAAAGCCTCACTGCTTTTGTAGCGTGTTCTTTATTGAGCAAAAACTTTGCCCAATAAAAAGTTTTTCCTTTGTTGGCTAAAATGAGGTTGGAAGCTTTTATGTATTCCAGTTGATTTTTTTCAGGCTGATTCATTTAAATTGACTGGCGTGAGGTATAAGTTGATCGATCACTTTTGCTGAACATAAAACGCCAGGCAACCCTGCACCAGGATGTGTTCCTGCCCCTGTCACGAATAAATTTTTAATTCCTTCTGCTTTATTATGAAATCTAAACCATGCAGATTGTCTGAACAAAGGCGCGATTGAAAAGCCTGCGCCGTGCATACTCAAATAATCAGACTTGAAATCATTTGGCGTCATAAAGAAATCCTCAGTCATGTGTTTTTTTAAGTCTGGTAGGATAGTTTGATCTAAAGCTTCAATGATTTTATTTTTAAGTTGTTCGCCTTCCGTATTCCAATCAATATTAGCCTTTAAATTAGGTACCGGACAAAGGACATAAAAGCTATCACATCCTTTGGGGGCAAAACTCTGGTCAGTTGCTGTTGGTCTATGTATATAAAGTGAAAAGTCATCTGACAATATTTTTTTATCAAATATGTTGCTCAATAATTCTTTGTAAGTTTTACCAAGCCAAATTGTATGGTGTACAACGCTAGGGTATTGCTTAGTTGTTCCAAAATAGATGACGAACAAGCCCATAGAGTAGTGCGCAACCTTGAGCTTAATTTTTGAGGAAACAGCCGCTTTTTCTTGATCAATCATATTCCTATACAGATGTGCGGCGTCGACATTTGAAACAATTAAATCAGCATCTATTTGACTACCATCTTCAAGGATTAGGCCCGTTGCTTTGCCATCGTAAATCACCAATTCTTTAACAGTGGTGTTTAAAACAATTTCTATATTGTTTCTTACCATCAAGTCCTTAAGTGCATTGATAATAGCACCTGTTCCACCCATCGCAAAAAACACGCCATAAGCTCGTTCTAGGTAGTGGATTAATCCATAAATACTAGTGGTTGAAAAAGGGTTTCCTCCAACGAGTAATGGCTGTATTGAGAAAGCTTGTCGTAATTTTGGATTCACTAAATGCCTTGAAACCATTTCCCAGACTGACTCGTAACTTCTTAAAACAATCAGCTTAGGAATTAAAGAAATCATCAAAAAGAAGCGATGAAAAGGGATGGCTGAAAGCTTGGTAAATGCAATATCAAAAATATTTTTTGAATGCTGAAGTAGTTTTAAATAACCGGCCTTATCCTTGGGCTCAAATTTTTCAATTTGGGAGAGCGTATCTTCTAAAGATCCGCCATAATCAAACGTGGTGTTATCTGAAAAATGAAAGCGATACCAAGGCGTAAGTGGAACTAAATTAATATGGTCTGAAAGTTTCTCTTGGTAAAGTGAAAAAAGCTCCTCAAGTAAAAAAGGTGCCGTGATTACTGTTGGACCTGCATCATGTTTAAATCCATTGCGAGTAAAAACTTGTGCTCTACCACCAAGCATTGAACATTTATCAATGATTTTTACTTTATAACCTTTAGCCCTAAGTCTAAGGGCTGATGCAATTCCGCCAAATCCCGACCCAATGACAATCGCTTGTCTAGTGCTTGCTTTCATGTTTGATTTGTCCTTGAAGCTGATGAGCAAGTTTTATGAGAAGGTCCCCTAAAGAGTGAGGGAGCTTTTCTGCTAATCTGACTGCTTCGGACAAAGATTGTTGAGCGAGTTCGATTGCTTCATTCACTGGAGTTGTTGATCCAGCATCTGATAGAACAAAAACTATATTCAGTGATTTTGAAGATCCATTTGCTGGAGCATCTTTTTCGATATCATTTAAATCATCCGCAACTTGATAGCCAACAGCAAAAGCACCAGCAGCATTTTTTGCTAAGTTTAAGTATTCATCTTTTTCAGCCAAAATTAAGGCTAACTCAATCGGCAAGCCAAGTAACGCGCCAGATTTGGCTTTTGCAATTCTGGAATAAGATTCAACAGAATTAATAGGTTTGTTTTTATATTCAATATCGTCGCATTGGCCTTTAATAACCGAAGCTGTTCTCTCGTTAATTGTCTTAATTAACTTAGGCAAAAGTTTAGGTTGGCTGATATTGCTAAGGACACCGTATGCAGTTGAGAGTAATAAATCTCCTGCACATATTGCGATGTTAATTCCAAATTTCTTCCATACGGTTTCTACACCGCGGCGCATTTCATCCATGTCTTGAATATCGTCATGAATAAGAGAGGCGTTGTGAAGTAATTCAGAGACTGCTGAAATAATCAACATGTCATTGTATTTAATACCAAGTTCAAGGCAAGCAGATATACAGAGCTTGGCTCTTACCTTGTGTCCTGGTGTTGCTAAGTGATATTTGGCTGCATATTCAGCCGAATTGATTTTATTGGATATTGCATCTTGTGATGGTGATAGGTACTGGATGACCAATTCATCAACTTGATTTAAGAGTTCATTATGCGAAATTTCTGACGCTAAAAACTCATTCGGTAAGTTAACTAATGCTTGAGCTGACATTTTTCAACCTCAATAAATACGGGCACATCTTTGATTGAATAGGTCTCAATTAATAAAGACGTACCCGCATGGATAACAGTTAATTAACGCTTGTTACTTTTTCTCGCTTTCAGAAACAGCAACTGACCAGATAATTACACCGAATGCAATCTTGTTTAAAACGTCAGCAAGGTTGTAAACAATGTTTAAAGCTTTCATGCTGTCAGCTGGATCTGAGCCTGTTAGGTAGCCAAAATAATATCCAAGTGGATAAATTGCCCAACCAATAGTCACAATCCAACGCATTAAACTAAACGCTGATTGAACATTTTTTGGTGCTTGCGCTGCATTGATTTTGCTTGCTTCGCCAGCAAAAATTTCCCAAAGAATATAGAACCAACCCACCATACCAATAATGAATGCAGGCATTACAGATAGGTAGCCAGCTTCACCTGCATAGCCACCAACTAGCATCACTAAAGTACCAATCATTAGGCGCCAGAATACGCCAACTGGCACTTTAGCGATTGCTGCCAAGATCAAATAAAACTCGATCATTAGAAGCGGTACCGTAATTAGCCAGTCGATATAACGATAAACCGTTGGTGTTGAACCTGTTGCAACCCAAACATCGCGCATATAAAAATAATGCACAGCCGCGATCAATGTTACAAGCCCAGATACAGTTAATGATGTTTTCCATTTCCCTGCTACACGATCGCGCTCAAGAAAGAAGAAAGCTGTTGAGGCAACAAGTGCCATTGAAATTAACCAGAACGAAATGCCAACAAAGTCACTTGATTGAAGGACGGCACCATGTTCAGCAAAAGCTGGTGCTGAAAAACCTAAAAATGATGCCACTGCTAACCACTTATTTCTACTCGATAGTCTTAAATCTTTTATCATTTAATTCTCCTTAAAGAATAATTTTGGTTTAGTTACAACTTTTTAACACTTTTTACAGCTCTGTCACATTACTCCATATTTTGTTATTTACAACCTTAATAAAAAAATGGTTTCTATAATTTTTATGAGACAAGTTCTGAAATTAGGATTTAGATATTTTTTAATATAAAGTTATTATTAAAAGAAATGGTCTAAATTCTAAATTCCACTGACTGATTTAAGGGAGTCTTTCATGAACAAACCTCTTGATGTCCAAACTTTTCATGGTGGTTGCCCACATGATTGTCCAGATACATGTTCTATGGTTTACACGGTTGAAAATAAAAAACTTATATCAGTGACAGGTAATGCAAAACACCCTATGACTCGTGGTGGTTTGTGCGTTAAATTAAAAGACTATGAAAAACGGCACTATCATCCAGACCGACTTCTATATCCCCTCAAAAGAACGGGACCTAAAGGGAGTAAACAATTTAAGCGTATTACTTGGGATGAAGCGCTAGAAGAAATTACTTCAAAATGGAAAGCAATTATTGCGAGCGATGGTCCCCACGCCATTATGCCTAATAGCTATTTGGGCAATCAGGGATTAGTTCATGGATTAAATGGTGGGGATGCTTTTTTTAATCGCATGGGAGCCACGGTTTGTGAACGCACATTTTGCGGAGAGGGCTCATGTACCGCATGGTTATTGACTGTTGGCCCAACAGCTGGAGTTGATCCGGAAAGCTTTAGTCACTCTAAATATATTGTTATATGGGCATGTAATTCAGTGAGTACCAACTTGCATCATTGGCACATTATTCATGAGGCGCAAAAAAGAGGTGCTAAGGTTGTAGTGGTGGATTCTTACGCCTCCAAAACTGCTAAAGAAGCCGACTGGCATATTGCACCGAGGCCAGGAACTGATGGTGCATTGGCAATGGCAATGATCCATGTGATTATCAAAGAGGATTTGGTTGATCACGATTATGTTGATCAATATACAGTAGGTTATTCAGAGCTAGCTGAACGCGCTAAAGACCGAACCCCTGAATGGGCAGAAAAAATTACAGGAATTCCAGCGGATGATATCCGCAAGTTTGCAAGAGAATATGCAACTACTTCTCCAGCAGCAATTCGACTCGGGGTTGCGTTAGAGCGAAGTTACGGCGGAAGCCAGGCCATTCGTGCTGTTACTTGTTTACCTGCTTTAATTGGCGCATGGCGTCATGTTGGAGGCGGTGCTTTGCAGTTCCCTGTGTGGGAACATCCTTATAAATTTGATGTTATTTCTCGTCCAGACTTAATCCCCGAAGGAACGCCGGTAGTGAATAATCTTCAGTTGGGTCGTGTGTTGACTGGGGAAATTAAGCTCGAAACGCCGATTAAATCGATGATGGTTTGGAATACCAACCCACTTACACAAGCACCGGAAACGGACAAAATTGCCAAAGGTTTAGCAAACGAAGATTTATTTTTGGTGGTAGCTGAACATTTTATGTCTGACACCGCTGCATATGCCGATATTATCTTGCCGGCAGCAATGGGGGCAGAAATGGAAGATATGGTGCTTTCATGGGGTCATTTATATCTTACCTATAACGAAAAGTGTATTGACCCGCCAGGTGAAGCAATTCCAAACAATGAAATCTTCAGGCGTTTAGCCCAGCTAATGGGATACACCGAGGACAACTTCAAGTGGAACGATACTGAATGCCTAGAGAACTATGTGGATTGGAACTCACCAACCTGTGATGGTATAGATTTAGATTATTTACGTGAGCACGGATTTGCTCGCTTAAAAGCTTTTGGGAATAAAGATGTAAGGGCGCGTCATGCCAAAGGGGAATTTCCGACACCGACTGGAAAATGTCACTTTTTGGTAGAGGGGGCTAAGAATTTTGTTGCTGGCCCATTCCGTCAAATGTATGAAGGTTTCCAACCTGGTGAGGACTTAGACGCTTTACCTGACTATGTGCCTTCAAGAGAGTCTCTTGATACTAATCCAGCCTTGGCGGCGAAATATCCTCTGAATATTATTTCGCCAAAAAGTCATGGCTTTTTAAACTCTTGTTATGCAAACGTCACAGAGAAAATCAAAGGACAAGGAGAGCAATTTGTCATGATCAACGCCCTTGATGCAGATGCGCGTAATATCAAAGAGGGGGATTTGGTAAAAGTATTTAATGATCGCGGTTCTTTTGAGGCTTTAGCTAAAATTACTGGAGATGTGAATGCTGGGATAGTGGTTGCTTCCTTAGGTTATTGGAGACAACTCAATAACGGCACGGTGAACTGTATTAGCTCTGCTGAGTTTGGTGATATGGGACATTCAACGACATTTAGTGATAACTTAGTCGAGATCATATCAGCATAGTTGACCATGAAAGTTAGTGTGATTGGTTGAGGGTGTAATCATTTTGGGTTATCAAGTTAATAAAAAGCTTAGCAATTAGTAAGCTTTTTATTAACTTGAGATATACCTTGAGCACTTGATTTTATTTCTTTTTGGATTGCTTGCTTAATAGCTCTTCAATATTTTGATCATGTTCTTGAGATTTAATAATGAGATCAGAGAGAAGCGTAGACATTGCACTATCTTTTTCTGCTAATTCAATTTGATGGGCTTTGATTGTTTCAATTGATTCATGAAGCCCTTTGGCGGATTTAGTTGAATCTACCAGTTCTTGCTTCATTTGATAAAAGTTGAATGCGAGTGCTGATGTGGCAGCTAACAAAATAACATTAATGATTAAACTGATTTTATTATTCATGCTTTTCCTTGAAAGGGTGATACTGGTTTGACTAAGTTTTCTATACAAGGTGATTGTAACCCTTCTTAGAGGCTTATTAATCTCCATGCTGTTTTTTGGACGTAAGTGATCGTTTTTTAACAGACTCACTGTTGTTTGGTCATTCACATCGCTAGCTAAATTAAAAATTTCTGCAGTTATCCTTGCTCTGCATTTAAGCGCATCTAGTTCCTAAAGTTCATGAAAACACTTAGTCGTCATTCATGAACATCAATAGGGTGACTTTTAAACTGAAGCGTAATATCTTTATTCAACAAACAAGTAGTTTTTGCTTGTTTTAGTTAAACCAAGCCTAGGAGAAATATTATGTGGACAAAACCAGCTGCTACTGAAATGCGTTTCGGTTTCGAAGTAACAATGTATGTAATGAACAAGTAATCATTCGTGATTATTTTGAAGAAGGGGAGTTTAATACTCCCCTTTTTTGTTTTGAATTTTTGAAAGGATATTGAAAATGAAAAAATCAACGGTTTTAATTATTGCAGTTGTGTCATTTGTCTTAGGCGGTTTAGCCCTTCATTACAAAAGTGGCTATGAGGGTCGCGAACAAAGGCTTGAAGTCTTAGATGCTGAAGCGCACAACAAAAATATGAATGCATGTGTTGCAAAAGCTTTAGAAAAACATCCGGGCGCTTTAATGGAAGTGGAGCTTGAAAAAGAAGACGGCCGTTGGGTTTTTGATATTGATGTCCAAGGCAAAGATGGTAAGGCTTGGGATATTGAATGTGATATTAATTCTGCAGAGATTGTTGAAGATAGTATAGATCGTGATTAGTTAGTCGCAATATCATAAGGTAGATTCGTCTCCATCTAAGAGCGCCTAGTGCGCTCTTTTTTATTGATGTTTAGCATTAAAATTTTTGTGCCGTTATAATCGTAAAGCGCAGTACGTTTTTTTAATTTCAAATGATATTTAACCAAGGCAGAAAAGAATTTAAATAATGGAAAAAATCTTAGAAACCCTGATGTTCCGCAGTCGATGGATTTTGGCACCGATGTATTTAGGTTTGGTGGGTGGCTTGGTCATGATGATGATTAAGTTTGTTCAAGAGTTCATTCATATTTTTAGTCATATTTTGATTTCTGAAGAAAAGGAAGTCGTTTTATCAATCTTAGGTTTGGTTGATATTACGCTGGTGGCCAACTTATTAATCATGGTAATTTTTAGTGGTTATGAGAACTTTGTTTCAAAAATCGATGTTGCGAATCATGAGGATCGCCCAGACTGGATGGGTAAAGTGGATTACTCGGGATTGAAGCTAAAATTGATTGGTTCTATCGTTGCAATTTCTGCAATTGATTTGTTGAAGGCGTTTATGCATCAATCAACTTCCGGTATTGAGCATTTAAGTAATAGCCAAATGGCATGGATGGTTGGTATTCATTTCACGCTGATTCTTTCAGGTGTATTGTTCGCATTGATGGATAAATTAGCTGAGTCTACGCATCATTAATTTACCCCTGTAATATTTTGTAATATTTTTAAAAAACCTCCCTTTTTGGGTATATTTTTTAAATTAAATCTGAGTTTTAATAGATTTGATAAAAATATAGCTAATTTGGGAGGTTTTTTTGAGTTCAGGTTGGAAAATCGATTTGATTGATTGCGTTAAGTCGCTCGTTAAGGTTTCTAATCTTGACTCGAATCAAAGTAAATCGTTTTTTGTCTCTAAACTGAAAGAGGCTTCAATTGAAGGCGTCAATTTGGTTGCAGTTTGCGAAGATGCTATTTGGGTTGTTAATATTCTGTCAGGCAATCGAAAACGTATGGATGAGCGTTCGTTACTTTCATCTTCAGTCATTGATAAAACGGATGTTTATATTCCGGAGTTTCTCAAAAAAGATCGATCTTAATTTTTAGAGTATCAGGAGTTTAATGCTGAGCCAGTTTTACTGGCTTTTTTATTTGGCGCGCCCGGCGGGATTCGAACCCACTACCCTCGGCTTCGGAAACCGATACTCTATCCAAATGAGCTACGGGCGCGGATGAGTGACTAAAAGCGGATGGATTATAGCAAATGGACTTTAGCTTGTCCGATTGCTAAGACAATATCCTTTTAAGACTGTGGTCTTATCAGTATAATTAGGCCTACATTATTTTTACTATTTGTTTTTCTTTTTTTAGAGAATGGATTGTCATGAGTGACCACAAATACGATTTCCCAAAAACAACAGTTCGCCAAGTGGTACTTGCTGTTTTAGGCGGCTTGTTTGCACCTTTGTTGGTGATTGTTATGATTGTTAGATTATTAATGGGAATTGAAGCTTCACATATTCCTGATACTGATACTAAAGCTGCAGCAGCTAAAGTAGAAGAGCGTATTGCTCCGGTTGCAAAGGTCGAATTGGCAACTGTTGAAACAGGCCCTCACGTTAATAAAAGCGGTGAGGAAGTTGTGAAGGCTGTTTGTTCAGCATGTCACGCAGTGGGTGCATTAGGCTCACCAAAAATTGGTGATAAAGCTTCATGGGCACCACGTATTTCTCAAGGTTATGAAACTTTAGTAAAACATGCGATTGCTGGGATTCGTTCTATGCCTGCGCGCGGCGGCAATGCTGAATTAACTGATGGTGAAGTGGCTAATGCAGTTGCTTACATGGCGAATCAAGCAGGTGCAAATTTTAAAGCGCCCTAATTTCTTGTTAAGAGAATCAACTCCCATGGAAATGGCGACTATCAGCGAGCAAAGCTGGGTCGCCATTTTTTCTAGCTAATGGCTACCTATGCAATTGGCGACCTTCAAGGTTGCTTTCACTCTTTCCAAGCCTTACTCAAAAAAATTCAATTTAACCCTGAGCGTGATCGTTTATGGTTCGTGGGGGACTTGATTAATCGGGGTTCAGGTTCCTTGGATGTGATGCGTTGGATATTGGCGCATCAATCTTCTGTGGTGACGGTTTTGGGTAATCATGACCTCCATACTTTGGTGGTTGCTGAAGGGTTTGTCTCAGCCCATCGAAGTGACACTATTCAATCATTGTTAGATGCACCAGATGCGCCAGAATTGCTTGGCTGGTTGCGTCAGCAGCCTTTGGTGCATTTTGAGCATGGATATTTAATGGTGCATGCTGGTTTGTTGCCAGACTGGAGCGTTCCTCAAGCTCTGGCATTGGGCCATGAAGTACAAAGTGCTCTTCAGGCCCCTAATTACCGTGATTTTTTAAAGCATATGTACGGCAACGATCCTAAGCGTTGGGATGATAAATTAACTGGTTGGGATCGTTTGCGGGTGATTACTAACGCGATGACGCGATTACGAATTTGTTCCGCGGATGGTGAAATGGAGTTTAAGTTTAAAGGCGAACTTCAAAATATCCCAGACGGTTATCAGCCGTGGTTTGAGTTAAGCCAACGCGCTTCAGTTAATACGCCGATTGTTTTTGGGCATTGGTCGGCACTCGGTTTGCAACATAAGAATAATGTTTATTCTTTAGATACAGGTTGTTTGTGGGGCGGTCATTTGAGTGCCATGCGATTAGAAGATAAGCAGATTTTTCAGGTGCCGTGCCATCCTAATGATGCGCCGCTGAAACTCGATTTTTCTGATTAATATTCCAATTTAAGATGCGCTGCAATGGCGCTTTTAATGTGTTGCGTTAGTTCTCTACGTTCGTAACTATGCGCGTTAATCTTTGGTAAGAAATGCAGTTTAACTTCTGATTGATGTAAAGAAATAATCTGCCACATTGAGTCTATGAACGTTGTTTCCCCAACGAAGGCCATGCGAGTGTTTGCGCTGCCATCTTTATTTGGATAATGGATTGCCAGCGGCCAAACTTCAGCATTCGAGTTGATAGATGCTTGCATAAGACTGGATTTGAAAGGGAGTAACTCAGTGCCGTCGCTAGTCGTGCCTTCTGGGAAATAACATAAACAATCTCCCTTGCTAAGACTTTCCGTTGCTTCAATGGCAACTCGTTTTGCATCTTTCTTTTGTGCGCGTTCAATAAACATCGTATTGGCCTGTTTGGCAAGCCAACCCAATATAGGCCAACGAGCAACTTCGGATTTCGCAATAAACCGAACTGGATGGACGCTATTGAGCGCATAGATATCTAGCCAAGAAATGTGGTTGCCAACAAACATGGCGTTGTTCAATTTTTGATTCGGGGGAGAGCCCTCTACGGTCAGTTTAACATTGAGGATGTTGAGTAGTTTTTCTGACCAGCGTTTGATGATTAAATGCCTCTGATGTTGATCGAGACGTCTTAATATGAGGGCGCTCACGGATAGACCGTACAAAATATGCATCACAATACGTGAGATGCGATAGGTGCGGACTATCGGGTGTGAGGCTTTCGGCATTAATATTTGTTTAGTGGCTGACGCGTGTATTGCCGTTACTTTCAATTAAGCGAACGCGTTCACCTGGTGTAAATTTTTCTGTCGCTTCTTGAACGATCGCGATCAGTGTTCCGTTATCCAGTTTAACCGTGATTTCAATACCATCTTCTCGGGTAACGCCTTCTTCGATTGCCGCGCCAGCGACAGCACCAGCGACAGCACCAATCACGGTCGCAATCGCTGTTACTTTATCATTTCCACCCACTGTGCTACCTGCAATACCACCAACTGCTGCACCTGCGATTGTGCCAACTGGTGATTTGGTTCCTTCTAGTTTTACTTGTCTAATACCTTCAACGACACCCATGCGAACAGTTTGCACTTTGCGTGCATCTTCTCTCGAATAAACGTCACCCGAGTTAGAGGTGGCGCATGCACCAAGCGCGGCTGCCATCGCAGTAACTAAAATTAATTTTGTGAATCTCATGATAAATTCCTCTTGGGGTTAAATATCTAATGATTGATTTGCCATTGTTTCATCAACCAAAGCTTGGCTATAAATTTGTTCAATCTCAGCTTTACTTGGTGTGTGATTCTGGCCACCTCTGCTACCTATTTTAATTGAGCCCATAACGGAGGCTAATCTTCCACAAGTTGGCCAATCCCAGCCGCGTGAAATACCGTAAAGTAAACCTGCGCGGTAAGCATCACCGCATCCTGTTGGGTCAACTAACTCAAAAGCTTTAACGCATGGAATTTCATAGCGTTGACCTTCTGCATAAATATGTGAGCCATCGCCGCCTAGCGTCACAATCAGTGCTTTAACTTTAGTGGCGAGTGCTTCTAGGTTTAAGCCGGTTTTTTCTTGGAGCATTTGCGCTTCATAATCATTGACTGCCATGTAATCGGCCATTTCTATGAATTGTAGTAATTCCTCGCCATTGAACATTGGCAGACCTTGGCCTGGATCAAATAAGAAAGGAATGCCTGCGTCAAAGCACTCTTTTGCATG
>JACCDX010349081.1_pt1 | contig 14714 bp, 14 predicted proteins | sample 7449681 | NCBI WGS metagenome assembly JACCDX01 (sample SAMN15323450, study PRJNA562643) | freshwater metagenome | isolation source: river surface water | place: USA:Blue River Watershed | collected 2017-08-18
CACCGGCAGTGTTGTACTGGTCGGAAGGCATAGCTCCGTGGGCCATTGCTGCGTCTTCAAAAGCTTCTTCATCGTCCTCTTCTTTGGCGGCATCGCTGAATCCTTGGCGAGACTTCATAATACCGAAGAAGGTTGGGTCAATGAGATAAACTAACGAGAGTAGAATTGCTATGACTAATACATAAGTGAAGAGGCTTTTACCGTCCATATCTACTAATGTCTTCTGAAATATGGGTATGTATATTTTTTACAAATTTTAGGGGGGGAATCATTCCGCCTCCACATATTCTGTTTCATATTCCGTTTCCGCCTCTTCTTCATCCTCGGAAGGGTATTCGTCATACCGTTCTTCATAACGTTGGCATAACCGATCCACACGATACCGTGCCAACTTTGCCTTCATTCGCGCCTCGCGAATCTGCTTTCGTAGCTTTTCCTTCTTTTTATCCGTTTCAAGGCTGAGTCGGAAAGGTGCAACCCCACTCAACGGAATATCATGGAGCTCCTCTGGATATGTTAGCGTGTCTCGGGTATTTACCACGTAGGTCCGTGTCGGTTGCTGTACTTCGGGTGCGTTTTCAGAGGGACTTTGAATTTGTTCCTCAAACACATCTTGAATCCGGGTATCTAAATCTTTTTCAACGACGGCCCAATTTACAATAAAATGAGGGGCTTTGACTACGACACTCACTGGTTCCCAACGGAAAATCCATTGCGATTTTTTCTCATCTTCTGTTAATTGTGGAAGAGCACGTGGATCATTGGGTGTATGTTGAACTGTGGAATTATAAATACACTGGTCAATGGAGGGAGGCTTCACAAATGCCTTTTGAGAAATCTGGAGCCAAGCCGTTAAAATCTCACGTGTCTTCTCCGGATTTTTACATTCAATTGGCATTGTATTTAGACTATCATTTGTGACCCAATACAAGGAATGGAGAACTGGAAATCGAAACACAAAACGGTCTCCATCCTTTACACGATCATGTTTATCAAAACGTAAATGTTCCATCCTTGTGAACTCTACCTGCGTATTTGCCAGAGTTGTTTAAATCCTAGTTTGTAATAAATATGGAGGACAATGATAATGCGACAATCCAAACTGAAAGTACTGTATCGAAGAAAAATGAATTTGTCCATAAAACCTTTCAAAAAATTATAAAATACCTTCAACGAGACGAAAATCAAAAGTGGTTTCAGGTATTTATCTTAGACCCCATTATCAATCATATTTTGGATCGTATTTTTCCCTATATTGTTGTATTGTGTGTCTTGTTTGTACTTTTAACGATTATGGTGGGTGTTACCTTTGGACTTGTCTTTACACGATTTTCACAGAGCGTTCTTTCCCCATAGTTTAAAATCGTAGGATGTAAAAGAAGGTCTGTAATGAATCCTCCCACAAATCAAAATAGTAATGCCATGGTACCTTCCCGCACGCAAGTAGGATCGAATCAACCCCCTGCAAATATTCCTCCTATGACTCCCCAACAGGCACTCGCCAAGGGAGTACGAAATTACGTCTATTATGATAATCTTGCGCAAAATTTACGGCAACAGGCAAATAAAGCATCAAAACTCCGTGATATGTATTCTGAACAAGTCATGAATCATATGGTACAACAAAACATGGAAAAAGCGGTGATTCAAGTTGCTGGCGCACATCTTGAAATTGTGGATGAGAAAAATGCCCCCTGTATGTCCATCCAATTTCTGGAACAAGTCTTACCCCTTTACTTTCAACAAAAAGGGACACAGCACGACGAAACCCAGAAAATTATTCAATTTATTAAGAATTATAAACACACGAATACAACCTTTACCAAGAAGCTCAAAAAGACGCTTACCGGTCCAAAATTACCGGCTCCCCCAGATCATGGTCCAATTTAAAAACCGGTCTAAACAATATGGTAATATATAAGATATAGAATTTTATATATTACGTTCAGATTCTTAGAATGAATCCAGAATATGATTCCTCCAGTGATTCCGAATATGACGGCCATAAGACAAATCCAATTATTCATGTCGTACTTCGTAAAGAAAAGGCAGAAAAAGCAGAAAATGAGAAACTACGTTGGTATAGTCGTTTTCCCAAGGGGCATATGACCCAATTTGTACGTGATGGCCTCCTTCCCTATTTACAGTCGTGTGGTTACAAATGTAAGATCCCCTTTCAACACCTTGTGAAAAGTATCTATCACTGGGCATGGTGTGTGATGCGTGTTGTAACTTCAGATTATGGTAAGTTTATTCATTATAAGGATCCAAGTCACAATGGTTCGGACGAAGATTTTATTTGGTTTTGCCAACAAGTGGAAACCGAAACATACACGAAAATGCTCTATGACTGGCAATTCCGCCAGTTTTTTGATGAGTCACCCATTGGTCAGCGCCAGCATTATGAGTTTATTTCCTTCCTTTGGTCCATTGTAGATCTAGATGGGTCAAAGGGGCACGAAGTTGCTCGTCAAATTCTAGAAGAAGAAATTGATGAGGAAGCAAATGAAAAAAAGAATGGGGAAGATATACGGAAACAAGTGCTTGATAAACACGGCTTTTGAAGAAAGAAGAAGGAGTTCGGTTTTTAATGCTTACGAGTCTTACGTTGTTTTCGTGTGCGTTTTCCTCCCTTGAAGTTGGCAATATTGGGGAGACTATTTGATCCCTTCGATGACTGTACTGGCTGAGGGCCCCCCATTAAGGCAACACGATTCGCACGCGTCAGATTTTTCTTTGGCGCATTCGGCTTTTTCGAATTGTTTGATCCAGGCATACGGTAAGGGCCATTTTCCTTTGCCTTTTGGCGATAATATTCGGCATTCGAATTATTCTTTCCTTCAAAAGACTTTTTATAATCTCCAGGCGTTGTCTTATAAAAGTCATCATTTTCATTTGACCCGGTAAAAAAATCAAGAAAACCCATCTTTCTATTTATATGAATATAGTTTCTATATTTCTATAAATTTTATTCGGACCAGTTGGTACTACTGAATGGGAGCAGACCAATTTCTCCAATTTCTCCACGGAACTTGGCCATCTTCTTCTGGAAATCGAGCATTCCTGGAGTAAAGGGCTGACCTTCATTCTTGGCAATCGCATTCGCATCATGTTCCTTCTGACTGGGTTTCAGACCGTAGCAGTTAATCCCAAACTGTAATTCTGGATTGTCAAAATATCCCCCATTGACCCCCACCTTTCCACAGGCATTTCTCTGTTCTTCAGGGCCGTTCTGGAGTTGATTCCAGGTACTTTCCTGTGTCGGATATACCGCCATCTGACCCTTGACCCAGCCATAATTACACCAATCAGCACCCTTTTCATAGGCTTCCTTGACCTGTTCATAGGTAGCGACTTCCGCACCTAACGCACGACATAAGGGGTCCGCATCATAATAAGTGTATTTATTTTGACTAATATTGAAGACTTCCTTCTTACCTGGTAAAATCTTTTCTACAATATCACTCTTCATTGCCAGATTCTTATCCTGTGGAGTCATGGGGGTTGTTGTGACTTCGGGCTGAGGATCCGTGGGGGGCGGTGGGGGGGCATTTCCTCCTCCCATAACTTCCTTGAGTTTGGCCATAATATCATTAAATCCAGAGGAGATTTCCTTATAGAACACAGCAATTAGGGCAATCAGGACAATGATAAAGGCAATCAGAACCCACATACCCCCACTGACTTCCTCCATGGTATTTTTCGCAGAATTCAGAATTCCTGCGCCAAGATTGGAACCATTGGATCCGTTATTTTTTCCAATATTGTTTCCAAAACTAAAAAGATTGTTCTTCTTTCCATTATTCGCAAGGAGATTTTGAAACATATTTCCAGCAGGGGCCGGAGATCGTGAGTTATTCATCCTACACTTCCTATTGTATTTCTTGTGAATTATTTCAATAGATTTCACAAAAAATTCATTATAGTCATCATTTTTCTTTATTTAAATACCATCGTCTGTTGTACGGTTTCCACCACGTGATGCGAGATATTGGCGCTGTTCCGGGGTAGTGCATACACAACCACTTCCACAACTAAAAGAGGCACCACAACAGGATGGCTTGCACTGGTTATTCTTGAACATGAAGAGGTTGTCTGCACCGACCGAGAAAGCAGGTCCATTTAAGGCTTCATTCGGAGAAGTATTGCGCCATTGACTGACTCCGTTCTGAGGAGTGAGGCGAACACCATCAAAGGCTCCAATGGGGGCATACCCCTTGCCGGTAGAGGCAGATGTATCCGCAAGGGAACTCATAAACCCTTCAGCGGTTGGGGCACTGTATCCATAAATCATCAGAATATTTGCAATTAATAAGACCACTAAGCCAACGATAAGAATATTGGTTTTCATTTCTACTAAAGTGTTAGACCGATTTTTTCAATAATATGGAATCGAGCATCTCATAGGTGGAGTCAATTGCATTGATTCCACATTCCGTAAAATCACGCACGGTAATATCTCCTTCTGGAGTTTTTACAACAAATGTTCCAGAAGTTGTTACAAAGAAAACTCCATAATGAAGATTTGGTATCTGTGGAGGTCGAAATCCAAACCGCCATTGATCATTATGCTGATACCATACACCATCACTCACCGCACCGCCATAATACGTCCCATAATACTTTGCGAGGACTTTTGTCCATTCCCCTCCTGCGTCAAGGATCTGATCCCCAATATTCACGTTGGATGCCTGTGTCCAACCTTTTTCTTCCACTTTTATACTACAGTTTGGATCAATCTGGGGTGGGTGACGAGGATATGTTCCAGATACAAAACGTTTTTCTGGGTTTATAATTCTATCAATCGCATTGATCCAATGATGATCTTCTTCCAGATCGATTTCTTGCCAATCCCCCACCCATAATGTCTGATCTCCTGTCGCAATTGGAACCACATGACCGGTTGTATTCAGACAAATCAGACGATCAAATGATTTTGTACTTTGTTTTGCCTCTGGATGTTCGCTGGCCAACACCATATTTCCATTGTACATGACACGATGACCGGCACTCATACAAATTCCGTTAATTTCCATAATCTTGTGATCCTCTCCATTTGCATACAAAAGGCCAGTTACAATATTTGGTTTCCCATCCTTGGATTCTAGTAAATCCCCCACATGAATATCATGCTTGTATTTGAAAGATCCATCCGCCATTTTTACTAAGGCACGTGGTTCAACACAAAATACGCCGGCCGCCCCTCCCATGGCAATACCTGCGCCGGCCAACACCCCAATTGTAATTACAATGACTGGAATCACCGGTGCCATAAATAAGAATAAAATGATCACCATTGCCATTAAGATTCCAATAATAATTAAGACAACTTTGACAACATAATCCTTCAAATTCAGGAGACCAATAATGGCACTTACCCCAATCCATAGAAAACTTGTCAAGGCCGCCGACATTCGATTCATCGCACTTCCAAGCATGTGCCACCCTTTTGCCGCCTGGAATTGAATTTGCTTATATTGCGTGTATCGTGTCTGGATTAATGCGTCATACTTTTTTACAAGAGTTGCGAATTGATCACGGACACCATTTAAGACACCAGTAATTGTACTCAATACTCCAAGAAAGGATTTCACTACCGAAAATAGGGGGCCAAAGGCACTTCGTAAGATACTTTCTGCGTTATTTTCCATACAATATTGAAAGTTCGAATATGCATATCCAAAAGCACTTTGGGGATTATCCCCTGGTTTTAAAAATGGCGCAAGTAACATGACATCAAAATCACATCGCTTTTCTGCCCATTTTTCTTTTAATTCTTCTATATTCATTCCTGCGAGCATAAACACAAATAATACTGTAAATACAAGTATTATCAGAGCTAATATAACTACCCACATTTGGACCTATGCCCCTACCCTACTTTTCTATAAAAACAATTAGCATTCGGGCACGGGTACTTTTGTACAACGACGTTCCAATACCGCACTCGTCTCCTTTTCTAAATCATGACTATGGACTTCCACAAAATCTCGATACGTAATTCCACTCTGTGTTGCAATATTTGCGCTTGAAAGTAATGCAATCGATCGCATCGTAAGTGGATATGTGGTATGATGGACTTCAGCTACATGACCTGCTCGCTTCCAACACTGATCTTCATTACACCAGAATAACGTACTGGGGGTCACAATATTTTTATCATGTTGAACATAATCATAGACATGACGTTCTACAATACCACAGACCTTACCCATTTGTAACTCATCTCCCAACACAAGGTCACCCATCATTTTCAAGGAACCATCACGCATCCATACACATACTTCCTTGTGAAAACAAGGCTGATAGAGCCATGGCCGTTCTTTTTCCGTAGCCGGCTGGTGATTGAGGGTAGATTCTGCCCAGGCCATGGTTGCTGCATCTGATTCCGATGTTTCATCATAGTCCGAAAAGATATAACCTCCTATGGGCATTGTATGGTGTTCAGTATCAAGGCATATGAGGGGTTTTACGGTTCCTCCATTCCAATCATCGACTGGCATTGCTTCTGGATGTTTTTCTGCCATAATCCATTTGCCATTATACTGGACATAATGGTTTGTACTGACATAAATCGGCCCATCCTTTCCTTCAAAATACATCATGGGCTGACCATCACTGTAAAATTGATAGACACTTGTGACTTTTTCCCCATTGGATAAGATATCCCCCAGTTTAACATGTTTTATTGGTACAAGTCCCCTTTTCTTTAATGAAATCAGCGTTTCTGGATCAAAACAAAAGGTATCTAAGAAACGGAACAAGAAGGTATCTCCAAAGTTCATACCGGCGGTAATTGCGCTTGTTCCCATGAAAATCATCGCGTACATGGTTGAAAAGACACGCCCCATTAAAAACTGCATTCGCGTGACCGATCGACGGACTTCATTTTGAACAAAACGGAAACGATCCTTGAATTCTCGCACAATTTTTACAATCCCTCCCAACATGGATGAAAACATAATACGAAGGCTATTAATATTTTTTACAAGATTCATTACAATGCCAATAATTGCGCTAAAGATTGTCGCAAAGGGGCCTGTAATACGACCTGAAATACTTCCAAATATGTTTCCAGTACAATAATTAAAGTTTTCGGCTGTATCTTTTCCAAAGAGTGACGCAAATGGCATAATGGCCGGATTACAACGATATTTTGGCCAATTGTCCGATATTTCTTTTACATTTGCGAATCCCAACATAACAACAAAGATTCCAAGAAATACAAGGTTTAACACAATAAACCAGAAATAGCTTGTTTCGGTTGGAGTTGGGGATGCAATATCCAGATTTAATTTTGACACATCAGATGATTCCATGAATCTCCTGTTGAGTCTGTTGATAGACTTTTTGGAAAAAATCACGCTCCCCTTACGTTGGGCGAGCACGGATTCCATAATACTTCTTTACCCAATCACGATCCTTTGCAAAAATATGCGACACTTCTGGGGCAGTTCGCATCGATAATTTACTGACCGCATTGAGTTTTCGATACAGAGTAAGAGGTCCATACGCGCGCAACGCCTTTTCTAATGCCTCATGACGTTCCTCCTCGGTAAGCTTTACACTGTATCCATATTTTGTCAATTCACCCTTCTTGAGATTTCCAATGGGAGTTTGTCCGGGTGACACACCCTTCCCTGGAAGACCACGGTCCTTTATACAAGCAGGTGGAACACGAACTGTTTTTCCTCTTATTCTGCGTGTATGAGCAACACGCAATATATATCCTGGACGGCAACGGCGTGTTCCTGATATATTCCGATACTGTGAGCCGATACGGTGTTTTCGTGTCGCCATATTTCTACTCTTGTTCGAGATTATTCTTTTTTTCAAAGAAGTTATAAGGGTGACTTGTACTCATTATAAAAAGTTCATTATATGCCAATATTTTCGCATCTTTATCCTTTAGGACTTCCTGGGTAATCTGATCATTAATTTGTTCAAAGATCTGGTGAGATTCTGCGTTATTTATTTTTGGAACTGGAATCTGATTTCCATCGAGGCGTCCAATCCAATAGGCAATTGCCTGTAAAAACAACGAATGATACATATACATTGCTCCCATATCGCCTGGATTATGTTCTTTTTCCTTATCATATTGGACAATCGCATGAAACAGGGATTTTTTAAACGCGAGTAAGTTATCTCGTAATTCGGATATCATAATATTGACCTGTGGTTGTATCTCAATGTCGGAATCATAATCGTCACCGCCACCACTCATAAAATCTCCAAAGGATTCTAAAAAGGTATCCATCCTACCAACATTAGACAATTTCAAGGGGTTTATAATACGCTGGTTTTGTTTCTGTATAAAGTTTTTCCAAGGCCGTAAAATATTGGCTTCGTAATTCTTCAATATCTTCAAACGTCGGCGACTCCTTTTTTGTGACATGTATAGGAGGACCCACAATGGTTTGTACAGGTTTCTCCAAAGGTTCTTGGGATATATGAGTCCATTGATACATACTTTCCAAGGTGGGAATTGGCAATACAACATGGATTGCTTTCGCAATTGCCTGAAATATCTCGATCAATGGATTCTTACTTAATGTAAAAAGCTCATTTTCCCCATATACCAATACAGGCGAAAGAGGGGTCCCTGTTGTTAACGCAAGGCGAAAGATTCCACGTTTTTCTTTAATATGTAATTTCATCGTATGAGGTTCTGTATACAGAATTTCACTTGCCCCTCCCAAGACAACCCCAATTGATTCCTTCTTTATAATTTGATCCTTCATGGAATCATAGTCTGAGAAAACAGTATTATAGGGAGAGAATAATTCTTCTGAAAACGGAATATATTTCATATACGTATGGACAACACTGCGTGTTTTCTGGAAAAAATCTGTCTGACCACTCGCACAGTGGTAAAAATTTGCACAACTAAAAAGGCCATGCGGATGCCATATAAAAATATAGGGGGTGTCCTTGGGTAATCTGTCTTTTTCTTCCGTATAATATGGGTTAATTGTGATTGGGAAGGATATCTTCATATTTTCTTTTATATTCGCAAATGTATTTGGAAACATGTACTGTAAGAAAGATTGGATTTTTTCAAATAGGGGCTTTATATGTAACATTCCAAGTATGTATAACGTGAATAATATTGCGAATGTCATTGTGCCAAACAATACAAAGGAAAGGAAGGCTCCAAGAAGAGCTCCTCCTATCCACAGAAATATCGACAAGGGAAATCCATATGTCATTAAATTCATGAAAGGAATCCACTACTTTTGGCCCTTTTATTTTGTACGCATGTATAACGCAATAGCTGCAAGGGATAGTGCTGTAAAAAGAGTAAGTTGATCAATACGAAAGGAAAGATCTTCAAACTTTTCCCCCTTTCGTTCATAGGGGGCATCATATTTGGCATCCTGATTCATTTGTTCAAAAATCGTTGTAGCACTATTCATCATGAGTGATTCCTTTGAATTTACATCGGAACTTACCACCGGAGATTGGGTAACTTTTGCAATATCGCTCATCTTTCTAAAAAGAGCGTAAAAAAGAATCACAATGGAATCTATATGCGTATTAGGTATTAAATGGAATTTACAGACCCGAGCAAGATTGATCCAGATGCACCCATTATTACAAATGGCCCCCCACCCAGCAATTTCAACCGCGACAGCATTCTTAGTGCCGCCGAAGAACAAGAACACCGCCCCACGCAATTTAATGCCGCCGAACGGTCCGCATATGTCCGTGACCAAATTACGGAAGTTCTTCGCCTCAAAAACATGGGGAAAACAGTCGATGAAGTGAAGGAACTCATGGCCGGTTTTCACGAACAGTATCCCACCCTTTTTTTAAAGGCCATGGAACCCTACTTTGACAAAAATCAGTTAAACGTCATGTTACTCCTCCTTGATCGTATGGGTGACGGTCGCTTAACCCAACACAAGGCTTCCGTGATTGTCGGTCAACACCTGGTTGATAAATATGTGAAACCCATGACAAAAAATATGAAGTAGAAAGGGTATTGTACTGTTTTAATTATATAACGATGGAATCATTCTTATATAATCATATATTGTAATCTCATTTATATATCACCAATCTATGAGATTGTTGTACCCCCCTCCGTACCACCAATCTATGAGATTGTCGTAATCTCAATATCATCCTCCTCAATATGATCCTGCTGGGTTGGCATATAGACATTCATTGTGAGTCGTGTTAGACTGCATGGATCATTTTCGTCCTCATACAATGCCTGATCAATATTTTCCTGGGTAAGGACAATCTCTTCTTCCTCATCCTCATCCTCCCCTGGAACCACTGGCTGACCCGCAAGCAGACGTGGTAGGGCCTCCTCGTCCAACAGAATCTGACTAAATGCGGTACCTCCACGAATCGCCTGCCCTGTCATAATATTGGCCGAGACACCGGTTACTGGATCAATTTCACCAAACCGCGCAGCATCCAACAGAATCTTCTCTGTTTCTTCGAAACACGCCTTGGCAAGAGGACCAATGTTGCCCTTATTGATCCCATAACGATCCGCACTCATGAGTTTTCCTGACTTTGTCATAACATCCACAAGGATCCCCAAGTGACGGTAGTTAATCTTGGTATCCTCAAACAGGCCTGAAATTTCCGTGTAGAGGCAGTTACGTGTCGCTTCAATGCCCAACTGTTCATACACATCATGTACATTCGTACTATAAATACGGTTTCCATCTACCGCAGGATGATTCATTACCTCAATATAGTTACTGCCATCCGTATCCAACACATACTGATCAATTGGCTTGTATTCACCCTCCACCTTTTCCATAAAGTCCTTACTGCGACGAAAGGTTACCGCACGAATTCCTTCAATTCCGCGAATAATCACATTATTGAGAATCTTACTCTGGAAACGCTTTAGAATGTTCAAGTGATCTCCAAAGGCAGGTTCTTCATCATTGAGGTTTGTAAGACGAATACGCATCACAAGTTTGGTACTATTGTAATCACTATACACCGTACTGATCTCATTGATAAATCGGTTGGTGAGGACAAAATTCACATCGTCCATGGTAATATTGCGGTTAAACATCTTTTCACGGTCAAATTCAAGGCGCAGGAGCCACTTGGATGTATCCGCGGCCTTTTGTGGGTTTGCCGCAATATCATGATCCTCAAACAGGCGGTAAAACTCGAGAAGCTCACGATCCTCTGGAATCGTTGTATTGCCATCATTGGGGTCATAGTAAATGGCCGATTTGAGCGTAATATCTTTGAGCAGAGTCAGCTCCAAGTCCTGCATGACTTCACGCACACGATCCTTATTGTTACGGAATTCAGGCTTCAAATATACCGTCAAGGAAGACGCCTTGGGATTGTGGGTGACCTTGAGCAGTTCATTCAAACGGGGCACACCACGTGTCATATTTGACTTGGCGGCGACACCAGCCAAGTGGAACGTATTCAGAGTATTATGGACAAAGATGTTATTATCCACCATGAAACTATCATTGCCTGGAACGGTAAAGTCATAGACATACGTCTTGGGGTCATCCAGATAATTGAGTTCCACAATTTCGTCCCACACCACATCACTGTAGGCCGCCTGAATCAGAACCTCCAGGCGTTCCTCCAAGAACTTGCGATCTGGGTTTTCAGCATCCATCTTCTCAATCCCTTCCTGGAAGACACGAATGTACTTGCGCAAGGTTTCACGTCCAATACTTTCCTTCTTACGCCAGCGCTTGTACAGACGACTACATCCTGGGAGCTTGAGCTGTTCCGCAATAAACCCAATAATGTCACCAAGTTCTGGAATCTTATCCACCAGGCCCATTTTACTGTGCGCATCGTCGCGGTTGTTGTAGAGGACAATGTCACGAAGACCCTTTGCCTTTTCCTCAATCTGGAAGCCGACATTTGTCTCAAACACATCCGCATAATTGCGAAGGAGGTTGAAGATGTAATATCCGCTTTCATTCGAATCCTTGGAGAGCGTCCCAAACACATCCACATACGCACACAAGTTGGAAATATGCTGGATCAGATCCTTGGAACGAGAACTGATACGGATCTGCTGACGTTCCGTATTCACACTCGCATCCCCATCAAAGTAGCCTCCCACGACACCCGCAATATATTCCTTGGGAGTGTTGTAGACCAGGCCTGAAATTGTCTTAGAAGAACCGAACTTGTAGGTCGCTTCAAACCAATCACGCAATTCCTTACTGCGAATTTCAACGGCCTTGCCCATCCCAAAGTCCGCCTTGTATTCACGAATTGTCACTGGGTAATTGTATGTTTTTGCCCAGGCACGAATGGTATCCTCAACAATCATGGGGAGTTTGTGGATACTGATCAGGTCCTCATGAAGAACACCGTCCGCAAGGTAAAGGCCACAAATCCATCCAAAGGTGTTGTCGAGGGGAATCATCTTGTCACCAATGGGTACCGCGTAGATTGGGTTGGGAACTTCTGGAATCGTGGAAGCGACTGGAATACGGTTTCCCTTGATCAATTCACTCCCCTTGACTTCCGCAATGCCATTCTCGGTACGACGGAGGAAACTGTGGGAGAGAGTTGCGACCGTGCGACGACCACTGTTGGTGACAACTTCCACAAGACCACCATTCGCAGGGTGACGACTTACCTGGAGAATACGATTCCAAGAAGTCTTTTCCTTATTGCTCACCCCTGGAATATAATAGTCATCCTTTGGATCATAGACCACCGAGTCATGTCCCAGAGAGACAACATTCGACTTCTGCTTTTCCAAGATATCGTCGATGAATTTCCCAATCGGACCCGCATAATATCCTGAAGGAGTATTAATACGAATCTGGGTGTCATACACACAACTCATTTGGGTGGCAGGCTCACCAATACTTTGTGCGGCAATAATCCCCACAAGTTCTCCAGGAACCGCCCATGCCTTCATGTTTTTCACAAGAATGATTTCCACAAGGGTATTCCACGCCATCTGGGTGAAACGTTCCTTTACAATAATATTGTAGGGCGAAAGGTGGAAGCGGAGCATGGCACCCCATGTCTTATTGTAGGGCTGGGTGCGCTGAATAATGGTTTCAATCCCACGCAAGACCGTTTCAGGAATGAGGTCCGTACGATTCATAGGGTTGAGCTTGAACTTTGTCTTAATGTTCAGAATCATACGCTCCAAGTTCAGGGGGCCGAAGATTTCTCCCATACGACCTGAGCCAAAGACGCCCTCCAGAATCATACGCTGATCTTCCTTGACTGTTTCCACATAGGCATTCACGAGTTCCGTATCCTCACTGCGTGTGACTCCTTCCTGGAGAATGGCCCCAAAGTCAATATTCTTGAGACCAAATTCCTGCTCAATCTTCTGATCATTGTATTCGTTCAGGGGAAGCATCGTGGTTTCAATCTTGGTCGAGTTGAGACCATCTTCACCATAATAGAACTGGACAATGTTTCCATTGGCGTCACGCACCGTTCCGTCGTGCTGTGTCATAAGGTCTTCCATGGCCTTAATAAGCTTACGCTGGGTATAACCTGTTTCGGCTGTTTTGACGGCAGTATCAATCAGACCTTCACGACCAGACATGGCGTGGAAGAAGAATTCCTGGGGAGTAAGGCCACGGATAAAGGAAGATTCTACGAACCCACGCGCTTCGGCACCGTCATTGTACTTCTTGTAATGGGGGAGAGTACGATCGGTAAAACCATAGGGGGTACGCTTGCCTTCCACGTTTTGCTGACCAACACACGCAATCATCTGCGAAACGTTAATGGGACCACCCTTCGAACCCGCACGAATCATCGAAATCAGACGGTTTTCGGCCGCCAAGGATTCCTGACCCAGGTCACCAAGTTCTTCAATGGCCTTGTTCAGGAGCGAGAAGATACGAGTTTCAAATTCATCCTGGTTACTCTTTCCACTGTTGTTGGTAAAGAGATCCATATGGACCTGAAGAATAATATCCTCGATCTGCTTCTTCTTTTCCTTGATAATCACGTCCATGCGGTCCTGGGTATTCTTGTCCGCAATCAAGTCACTAATCCCCACACTGAACCCCTTCAGGATCAAATAGGATTCGAGGACCGTCTGAAGACTGTCAATCAGGGCAACCGCATCCTTGTGGCCATAGTCATTGTAGGTTGTATGGACAATCCCCTTGCCTGGCTTGTTGAAAATGGACTTGTCGATAATCCCCTGGAGCATCTCCCCTTCCTCGATCTTCACATAATCAATGTCTGCCTTGGACTTCTTGTGATTGCTGTTTGGCATACTGACGTTGATTGGTGGGAGAAGGGTACTGATAATCTGCTGACCGGTGTAACGAGGCGCAGGACCATCCGCATCCACACGAGGCTCTGGGAGCTTCTCAAATCGCTTGTTCCACATCATTAAATTCATGAACTCGCGACGCGTAAAGAAGTTGTCTGGCTTGGTTGCCAAGTAGGACCCCACAAGGGTATCCTGGACAATCCCAATCACTGGCTCACCATCACGGGGGCGAATAATCTGAAGAGGTACCGATGCGATATCTTCCAGTTCCGTGTGGGCTTCGTAGGATTGTGGGATATGTGCGTTCATTTCATCACCATCAAAATCCGCATTGTAGGCACTACATACCGAAACGTTGAGACGAAACGTGTTGTAGGGCAAAACTCGCACACGATGCCCCATCATGGACATGCGGTGGAGCGTGGGCTGACGGTTAAAGAGAATCACATCGCCGTCCATGAGGTGACGATTGACAATATCACCGTTC
>JACCDX010400302.1_pt1 | contig 14714 bp, 4 predicted proteins | sample 7449681 | NCBI WGS metagenome assembly JACCDX01 (sample SAMN15323450, study PRJNA562643) | freshwater metagenome | isolation source: river surface water | place: USA:Blue River Watershed | collected 2017-08-18
TTCGCTTGGCTAGAGAAATGCCGCAGACTCTAGAAGAATTGTGAGAGGAAGATCGACTCTTCCCTTGCTATGGTTCAATTGGCATTTGTTGGGTTGCTTGTTAAAAGATGTTAGACAGGTTCTAAGATGTTCTCGCATTTCTGGCGAAATTGTTTTTCCTTTGTGAGTTTTGCTGATGATCTCGATTACTTCTGGTTTTTGTTTCCAACCCTTTTTGTGTTTCCAGCCGCGTGACATTATCAGTTTTATTTGGTCAGAGCCGGTGCCCAGAAAATGATGATCGGGATTGATATACAAGTTGTCTCCGCAACTACATAAAACTTTTAGTCCTGTTTTTATTTTACCTTTGAAGTGCAGGTAAGAGAACCTTTTTGCTTTGTATCCTTTTTGCTGAAAATAAAAAACGTTTTTGAACTTAGTGCCATCATCGGACTTTAATTACCAACAACCAGAATGATTAACGTTTTTTGCAATTTTTGATAAGAATTTGCTTTTTTTACTCATTTTTCAGTCTCAAAACCATGCAAAATTACTGAAAGCTTGCTTTTTGTTTGTATTTCCTTCCTAATTGCTGACTATCTAGTAGACTCTTCTTTCTCAAGAAAAGCTGTTTTCGAAGTTTGTTATAAAACCCCAATCTCATCAACCTTTCAGTTTCACCGCTGAAGTTAGGTTTATTGATTTTTTCAATATTAAAAGGGCAAAAAGTTTGATCTTAAGTTAGCCATTGATGTTGACCTAAGTATTTATTTTAGTTGTACCCATCTAAACTTTTTACCACGAAGTGTAAGATTTATTATGAAATTTAATCACCAATTGTTCTTAGCTTTTGCTAAACGTTTTTTAGTACAGATCGCCATTATCTCTCTAGTTTTTGAGCAATTCTTTTTTGTATTTGCCTCAACATCTCAAGCTGCTGATCTTCCGATAACTCCCGATGGCTCAACTAATACGGGGGTTACCAAAACCGCTTCCGGAATTGATCAAGTAAACATTGCTGCACCCAATGCTTCAGGTCTTTCTCACAATAAATTTACAGATTATAACGTTAATCAATCTGGTCAGATTATTAATAACTTTTCTGGTGTCGGTGCAACTGCTGGAACTGGAAGTAGTGCAGTGGTTCAAACTCAAATTGGTGGTTTAGTTACAGCAAATCCCAATTTAGTAAATTCTGGAAGTGCCACAGTAATTCTAAACGAAGTAACTTCAGCTAACGTTTCTAAACTTCTTGGCTACACAGAAATTGCAGGTGGAAAAGCCGATTTAATTCTCTCTAATCCTAACGGGATCGCGTGTCTGGGCTGTGGCTTCATCAACACTTCTCATTTAGTGATGATTGCTGGAAGCAGTAATTATGACGCAAACGGCAATCTTGGTTTTAACTTAAAAGAGCAAGCCAATCCTAATCTTTATGTTCCATTAATCACGATTGATGGGCTTGGACTTGATGTAACCAGAAATACTTCAACTGAAATTGTTGCATCATCAGTAAAACTTCTCTCAACAATTTATGGCGCTGATAATAATTCCGTCACAATAAAAACGGGTGAGGGCAGATATGATTATGCAAATAAGACCATATCTTCTGCGAATGCCGAAAACGACCGTTTAGGGTCGTTTTCTACACCAGTTTTTGCCATTGACGCTTCTGCTCTTTCCAAAATCCAAGCTGGACAAATTTATCTAATCGCCACCAAACAAGGCGTTGGTGTGAAGATGCAAGGTGAAGTCTTGGCATCGTCAACTCTTAATATTGATGCTAATGGTGATATTTCTTACTCAAGCATTTCTGCCGGCGACACCGCAACTCTTAAATCATCACAAAAAATTCAAACCAGTGATTCCACTTCTTTGGTTTTAGCTCCCAACTTAAATATTCAAGCAAGCGAGTTTACCAATCTTGGCTCAGCTTTGGCTTACAATTTAAAGATTAATAACGTCTCAAACTTTAACAATTCGGGCAGCGTTGAAGCGTTAAATCTTAACCTAAATAATATTACCAACACCAATAACTCTGGTTTAATTTTTGGACAAAATTCTCTGAATATTTCTGGAGCGAATTTAGCCAACAATTTTGGTGCAACGATTTATTCACCAGTTGATTACACGATTACTCTAACTGGTCTTCTTGCCAACTCTGGTTTTATCGGATCGGGAAATAATCTGACGGTTAATTCAAAACAATTCAGCAACTCTTCAGAGATCTCAGCGAAAAATAATCTTACTTTATCAGCCACAACTTCAGCGACCAATTCAGGAAGTTTAATTGCTACTAAAGACTTGAACTTCACTGCCGATTCTCTGACTAACTCAGGGCAAATCAATTCAGGTGGAGTTTCGATCTTCAACTTATTTTCTCTAACCAATAATCAGAATTCTTCGATTTATTCTGACGCGACTCTCGCGCTGAATCTTTCTTCTTCTCTTTCGAATTCTGGCTCAATTTCTTCACAAAGTGATTTAACTATTTCCGGCGCTTCAAATATCACCAACTCCAACAAAATTCTTTCTAACGGCGATATCAATATCAGTGCTGCTTCACTTACCAACAATCAAGATGCAATTATTTCTGCACTTACCAAAACTCTGACCGCAACGTTGACTGGAACTTTGCAAAATGACGGCAATCTGAATTCAGCCACAGATTTAACTTTGAACATTAATTCATTTAGTAACTCGGGAAATATTTTAGCTGGAAAAGCCTCGCAAACCAAATCCGAAGCCTCGGAAGAAATTATCACAACAATTGATTCTTTGGGCAATTTAGCAATCGCTTCCAATTCAAGTTTCAGCAATTCTGGTAACTTACAAAGCACCAAAAACTCGCAAGTAAATTCAGGAACTTTTACCAATTCTGGAAATATTCTTAGTTACTCAAATGTCAGTTTAACTTCTTTGGGTTTGAATAATTCTGGGAAAATCACCGCGCAAAATAATTTAGCGATTACCAACTCGACTTCTTCTTTTATCAACTCAGGAAGTATTTACGGTAAAAATGATGTTAATATTTCTAACTCGAAAGACTCGCAAAACTCAGGAATTATCTATTCTGACGGCACTTTAAATATCTCTTCATTCAACTTCGATAATTTGGCTGCAGCTTCAATTTTTGGCAGCGGAGTAACAATTTTTACGCTTAATGGTTATCTAAACAACGCAAGCGACATCCAATCAAACAGCTCGCTAAATATCACAATTGCTAACAGCAACAATTCCTCAAACAGCAATTCAGGAAACTTAATCGCAAACAGTTTGAATATCACTTCAGCCAATGATTTAGAAAATTCCGGCACAATTGGCAGCTACAACGACATTACAATTTCTGCAAAAAACTTGAGCAACTCTGCAGAAATTAAAGCTCTTACAACGGCCACATTTAATCTAAGCGGAAATCTGACCAACACTGAAAACGCACTGATTTACTCCGCATCGAACTTAACTTTGTCAGCTTCTGGTTATCTTTCTAACTCAGGAGAAATTTCTACAGCAAGTGTAGCAGATTTAACTTTCTCAAACATCACCAACTCAAATAAAATTCTTGCTGACAAAGCTCTTAACATCAACAGCGCTTGGATTGACAACAACAATTCAAACTCAGTTCTGGCTTCGGTCAATCAAGATCTAAATCTCAACATCACAGATTTTTTAACTAACGCTGGAACAATTTTCGCTAAAACAAATCTAACTTTAGGAAACGAAACTGAGCTAAATTCCATCAACAACTCCGGCGAAATTTCTTTCACCAAACTTGCTAACACCAATTCAGAATTAAAAGTTAAAGACTTCACGAACTCAGGAAAATTCGCGTCATACTCAACAAGTGATGATTTAACAATTACTGCTTCAAATAGTTTTGATAATTCTGGAACTCTGTCTTCCAATCAAAACTTCACGATTAATTTAAGCGGAAGCTTCGGCAATTCTGGCAAACTGACAGCAGTAAATAATCTAACTCTTAGCTCATTATCATCATCAAACAATATTTCCAACTCAGGCCAGATCGGTGCGATAAATAATTTAACAATTACTAGCGATTCAGACATCAACAACTCTGGAAATATTTTAGCCAATAACGCGCTTAACATCTCAGCACTCAACATTAACAATGGATCAAACGTTAATTCTAATGCGGTAATTTCTTCTCTTAGCGGTTCAACAGCTTTAACAACTTCGGGAAACGTAAATAACTACGGCGAGATCTCTTCCAAAACCGCTTTGTCTTTAAGTGCGACAAATCTTTTCAACTATTCCAACATCATCGCTGCAACAACTCTGAGCGTTAACAATTCTGGATTGATCAACAATTCTGGAAATTTCCAAAGTTCAGCAGACACAAATCTAACTTCAACTTCTCTCACCAACTCAGGAACAATTTACAGCAAAGGAAGTTCAACGATCACTAACTCTTCTGACCTAACAAATTCAGGAAACATCTACTCTGAAAATAACGTCACCACAACTTCAAATAATCTAACAAATCAAAGTGGTGCGGTTTTATCAGCGAAACAAAATCTAACATCTACAACAACCAACAATGTTACAAATTCAGGATCGATTGCCGCGACTAATGATTTAAGTATAACTGCCAAAGATATTTCCAACTCGAACTTAATTCAAAGTGGCAACAACTCGAATATCGCTTTAACTGGCAATTTAACCAACAACTCGGCATCAACAATTTACGCCGGAAATAATTTAGACATCACTGCGACAGGAAATTCATCAGCGATTACTAACTCAGGCGCAATTTCTGTAATCAACGCTGCAACTTTTACTTCCAAAACTTTTGCCAACTCAAGCAGCATTTTAGCCAATAACAGCCTAACTCTGAACAGCAATTCAATTGCTAATAATTCCTCAGCAACTCTGGCTTCGATCAACCAAGATTTGAATTTGAACATCACAGATTTTTTAACTAACTCGGGAACGATTTTTGCTAAAACGAATCTGACTTTAGGAAATAACACTGAACTAAATTCGATCACTAACTCTGGCTCGATCGCTTTCAATAAAATCGTCAACACAAACTCAGAACTAAAGGTTAAAGACTTCACTAACTCTGGAAGTTTTTATTCAGGTTCGTCAGCAGATAGCTTAACAATTACTTCATCAAATAGCTTCGCAAATTCTGGAACTGTTTCTGCACAAGGAAGTTTCACCATCAATTCGACAATTCTAACTTCGAATTCAGGAACGTTAAATTCGGGAAGTAGTTTAAATTTGAATTCAAAAAACTTGAACAACTCTGGTCAGATTAGTTCTTTGGGAAGTTTAACAATTTCTGACTTGGGAAATATTTCTAACTCAAATCAAATTCTTGCAAGCGGTGTGCTAACAATTTCGGCGCAGAATTTAACTAACAGTGCCGATTCAATTACTAATTTAGCCATCGCTTCTCTTGGTTCTTCGTTAACTCTTAACATCTCAAATCAATTAACAAATTCTGGTCAGTTAAGTTCGATTTCTGATTTAACGATTAATGCCAAAAACTTCACAAATAACAGCGACGCCAATGTTCTTGCTGGTGCAAAACTTACACAAACAATTGCTCAATCAATTAACAATTCTGGTAACTTCCAAAGTACTGGAAATACAACTCTAACTTCAAACTCACTGACCAACTCTGGCTCAATTAAATCTTTTGGAACTTCAACCATTAACATCGCTTCAATCACAAACCAAGAGAGTGCAGTCATCTTTTCAAGTTCTGATTCAACAATAACTTCAAGCACTTCGCTAACCAATTCTGGTTCAATTTTATCAAACGCAAACCAGACGATTAATTCAGCCACAACAACCAACAACAATCAAATTTACGCAGTTGGAAATTTAAACTTAAATCTAAGCAATACGCTTACTAACAACGCTTCAGCAAGCTTAACTTCACTTGGCAATTTGACAATCAACAGCAGCTCATCAATTACCAACAACAATCAAATCGCCAGCAATTCGAATCTTTCAATCACTGCAACTGCTTTAACCAACTCGAATACGATTCAATCAAACGGAAATCTTGCGCTTAATCTTTCCTCTTTAAGCAATGCCAAAAACATTCTTGCTACAGGAACATTCACCAGCACAACCAGTGGTACAACAAGCAATTCAGGAACCCTACAATCAGGTGATACTTTTACGATCAACGCTACTTCTTTAACCAACTCGTCTTCAGCTTTGATCTTGGCGGGTAAAGATTTGAGCATCACTTCTAACACGATTATTAATCAAAACACCAAGCCATCAAACTCAGTAATTTCTGCAGGTATTGTTTCATCTAACGGAAACGTCATAATCAAAACTGACACCTTTAACAACTCATCTGGGATAGTTGCCAGCAAATCAACCACAATGAATGCTTTAAGTGCAGCATCAATTAACTTAAATAACACTTCTGGTGCCTTTATCTCAACCGCGGCGATTCTTTTAGATTTAGGTAACCTTGATTATACAATTACAGGAGCCGTAACGGCATCAAATGTTGATATTACTGCAACAAACATCACTAACCAAGGAAATGTAATTGCTAACAACTACATCAATCTTAACGCTACTAGCGGTAACATTACCAACGGAACTTCAACTGGCGACAATTCCGACATACAGCTTTCTGCGGGAACTTATGTAAATTTGACAGCAGGCAACAACATTAATAACTACGCCACAATTCAAGGTACAACAGATACAACTCTTACTGCAACTAATGGCAGCGTTAACAACTACAGCACTGGAAAAATTACTGGTGGAAGTGGAACTGTTACGATCAATGCACTTCTTAATGCCTTTAACAATCTTTCTTCAACCTCAACTTTAACAGCTAATAACAATGCTGTTTTCAACGTTAAAGACCTTAACAATAACGGTGCCATTGATGTTGCTAACAACTTAACAACCAACATCACTAACAACTTAAACAACAACGCGACAGCTCTGATTTGGAGTGGTAACAACATGACTCTGAATGTTGCTAACACTTTAACCAACACTTCGGCTGATATTTATGCTAATAACAATCTAACGATTCAGAAAAATACTTTTGGGGATAAACTTGCTTCGTTGCAGAATGTCTCTGGGAATATTGAAACTTATTCCGGTGATATACTGATTAGTGCTGCAATCATAAATAATGCTAGATCTATAGCTCCAGTTACAGCTTTGCTAACTCTTCCTAATGGTTATGTTTATCAATATCCTTATGGACAAAAATGGATTAATCATGATACGCAGAACTGGACTTATAGAAACCATTGGTGCTTTGGAAACTATTGTAGAAACCATGTTTATCAGTATACCACGCAACAAGGCGTGGTAAATACTAACTCAATTTCTGGTAAAATTTCTTCAGGCAACAATCTTGTGATGGACTCTTCTTCTTTTACTAATGATGTCTCTGAAATTTATAGTGCTAAGGACATGTCCATAAAGACTGGAAGTATTAATAATAATTCTTTCAGCTACTACAAAGATGTTACATATAATTTAACAGTAGGGGAATATGGCTATCGCCACAACGAATACTTCTTCTCTAATTTACAAAGTTATTTGCCGTATATCAAATCTGGCGGTTCATTATCAATCACTCAAAATGGTTCGAATACAACATCAAGCTTTTTGAATAATAATAATGTTGTTCAGAATGTTGTATTAAACAAAGTTTCTCAAAAGTCGCAATCTACCTCGATTAATGGCATAAGCAGTTACACACTTGGACAGACCGGCGCAATCAGTGTTGATCTTTCGGCAATTACAACTGCGATTTCTAACAGTAGTTCTTCAACATCTGGCTCAAGTTATAACGTTACCAGCGCCTACGTAGATTCTGGTTCGGAGGATCAGGTGAGTTCCCAAACTGTAAAAAAAGGCAAATCATCTACTTTATCTTCAACTGTGGCTCAAGTCGCCACATCTTCAGGAACTGATGGGGTTGATGCGGTTGATTCTAAAACTGTAGAGAAAAAAGACGTTACCGCTTCAACTGCTTCAGCAACAGCTGTTGATTCAACGGCGATTACTTCTGCAACATCAAGTGCTTCAACTTCCGATACCGTCTTTTCAGGTAATTTTAAAATCAATCTCAATCCAAGTGCTACAGCCCCTGTGGTCGAATCGCGCAGCCAATTCACCGACGTATCAAAATTCTACGGATCAACTTATTACTTCAATCAGCTTGGTTTAAATGGCTCTGCAGTGTTGGCAGATATCGAGCGTCAAACTCGTGTAACTAATCAGACTGCTAATACCACCAACTCAACCGTTCACATTCTTGGCGATTCATTCGTTGAGAATCAATTGATCACCAACCAATTAAGAACAATCACTAACGATTCATTACTGCTTTCCAAATCAGCAGCTGATGCTACCGCACAAGTAAAACAACTTTTAGATAATTCAGTTTCTGAGTTAACTCGTCTTGGTCTTAACGCTGAAGACGTTGCAACTAAAGGTTTAACAACTTCTCAGGCCAACTCACTTACTAAAGACATCGTAACCTTCGAGCTCACGTCAGTTAACGGTATGGAAGTTCTAGCTCCAAAAATTTATCTAAGCCAAAGCACAAGAGACAGATTGTTAAATTCCAATTCGATGACTGGCGCAACTTCTCTTGCAAGCAACTCAACAATTTTTGGCAATACTGGATTAACAATTGACGCAGCAAATTCAGGTTTAACTAACAATGGATCGATTGTTAGTAACGGTAACTTAACACTAAATGTTGGATCTCTAACTAACAAATCGACTAACAACACTAACCAAGCTCAAATTATTTCTGGCGCTGATTTAAGCATTGCTGCTAATACTGGCGATATCAAAAATATCGGTGCAAATATTGGCTCCGTTAGCAGTCTGAACTTAACTGCCTTACAAGGAAATATTTTGAACACGGCTCTTGTTCAAACTAATGATGCAGCGCTTTTAAGTTCTAGTTTTGGAGGTTTAGGCGGTGGCGATTCTTATCAATTGTCTCCTGCTTCAGTTGCAACTGGTCCAAAAGGAAATATTAGCAGCGCACTTTTACAAAATGCCTCATTTAAAGGTGGTGAAATCAGTATTACTGCAGCTAATGATTTCAATAACCTAGCAGCAAGCATTACCACTTCTAAAAATACTTTAACTGATGGTTCAACTTCTTCGGGTGATTTAAATATTCTTGCTGGCGATGATGTGAATGTTTCAACTCTACAACTTCATGATCATAGTGAATTGCATTGGGGAACTAAGAAAAGAGGTGGCGATATTGTGAAAGACAGTGTAACCAATTTGCAATCTAACATTAATGTTGCTGGAAATTTGGATAGTGGTTCTGTCAATGATACTACTCTTCAAGCTGCAAATATTTCTGTTGGAAATGCGGGCGACAATACTTCAGGAAATACCAATATTAATGCTGGAGGAAATCTTCTCCTGTTAACTGCTCAAGATTCTTCCTTTGCATCTTCAAGTATTCGCAAGAACGGAACTTTCACGTTCAAAAATACAGATAAAGGTCACAACGATACGACTGTGATTAACAACCAAATTTCTTCAACTAACTCGATGAGTTTAACAGCTGATAATGCTGCTTATGTTGAGTATAAATCAGGAACTAACACTTCACAAAATATCCAAGACCAAATGGCGGCTCTAAAAGCTGAAACCACTTTGGTTAATCCAATTGATGAAATGCATAAATCTTGGGATCAAAGTAGTAGTGGTTTGAACCAAACAGGAACTCTTGTGATTGCCGTTGCTGGTGCTGCTTTAACAGGTGGCTTGGGATCATTCGCAACAGTTGGTATGGCAGCTCTTAGTGCCGGAGTCGGAACTGCAGGAACTATCGCTGCAACATCAGCAACTAACTCTGCAATTGATGGTGGTAACTTAGGATCAACGCTTAAACAGACTGTAAAAGATACAACTAGCAGAGATTCGCTAGAGCAAATTGCAATCAGTGCTGCAGCTGCTGGTATTGCTACTGGAGCTTCAAATGCAGCTAAATTGGGTAATACAGCTAATGCTGCTAACGCGGCAAATAGCACTGCAAATACAGTTTCAGCAGGCGAAAGAGTTTTAGCTAATGTTGGAAATGCTTTGGCTAGATCTTCGATTTATGCTGCTTCGAATATTGCTGCTACTTCGGCTGTGAAAGGCCAATCAATTTCTGATTCGATAAATGATAATGGTGGAGTTAAACAAATTATTCTTACTACTGTAGCTTCTTCAATTGCTGAAGCTGGTGCGAAAGAGATTGGAAGAGCAGCTCATGGAACAACTACAACTCTAACAGATTCAAGTGGAAATCCATTAAGAAATCTTGATGGAAGTGTGATGACATCGTCGCAAATTAATCAGCCAACTCAGTTAGCTTTGCATGGTGTTCTTGGCGCAACCACTTCAACTTTGATGGGAGGTGATGCGTTATCTGGAGCTGCTGCTGGAGTTCTTGGAGAATTAGCCTCTGACTCTGCTTATCAAGAAGGAAGTGGAAGCTTTAACAGACAACAATCAATTGCGATCGGACAAGCTGTAGGTGCTACAGCAGCTTTAGTAGTTTCATCAGCGCAAGGAAAGTCTGATGAACAAACTGCAGCAAATGTTGGAATTGGTGGTTTTATTGGTATGAATGCTGCAGTGAATAACTCAACATTAATTGATAAGAGTGGAAAGATCCTGAAAGTTAAAGATGATGGTGATACTGGTGTTTACGTTGAAAATGGCGGATCTGGAAAAGATTTATGGGTTGGAGCAACAGAAAGCCCAACGAGCTTTAAAGGTTACGATGATCCACATTATGCTGATGCTAAAATTCATCTTGATACAACAATTAATATTGAAGGTTTATCACAAGCTATTGCAAATAATTATACAGAAGCAGGAATGGCACTAGATTTTAGAAACAATCATACCCTAGATCTTAAATCAAGTTTGATAAGATTAGATTATACAGGGAATCCAATGGATGGCATAATCAGACAAAGTGATGGAATGATAATTCCAGTAAGAAGTGCGGGAAATCAGACTTTTGGTCAGGCGATCATTAGAAATGGAAGTGACCCTCTTACATCTATGCAAAGTGCAGGAGCTTATCAACAAACAAAAAGTATTATTGATTCAGCTCTTGTAAAAACAGGAATGGTTGCGCCATACGGAACATCTCCTTATTGGGGTGAAGAAGTTGGAACAGGAAAAGATATTATAACTGGATATCAGGGTGGTAATTACCCAACGAACAGAACTGAAAATTTAACAAATCCTGAAGATATCATAAGACACTATATCGAGGTGAAACAATAATACTATATGTTAACAAAAAAATATAAAACATTTCACGGATGGATAGGTGTTATCGGCATCATAGTTATAATGATGATTGGATCTCATTATAAAGTATTAAAACCACTCTTCAAATATCATACTGCGGTAGGAGCAATTAACCCATCAGTTCTGCTTCTAATTGCAGTGTTTATTTATCTTATTTTTAGAGTTTATAATGTGAGTAAACTAAATACTTTGTTCCTGACGCTGCATTCTTATATTGTTACTTTTGTGGGTACGGAGTTTCTTACTTTTATGTTAATGGTTTTCGTCATGACTGAGACAGATGCACCTTATTATCCTATAGTTTTTATCATAACAAACCTACTTATATACGCATTTTCTACCTATTTTCTACTTAAAAAAATATTCAAAAAGAACTTTTGTAAGTTTGTATTTATCAACCATGTCGCTTTGACAGGAGTTTTAGTATTCACTTTTATCGCATTGATTAACGGTTAGATCATTTTCAATATTTTTAGTATAATAAAAGTTCAGAAAAAATCTGTGTCATAAACTCAATTTGGATGAAACTTTTGTTAAATTTTCAAAAAACAGTGCCACATTTCGTAGTGGATATTTTGAGTCTATTATCACCACTCGAAATACAACGTTTAATTCTTAACCAAAATCTCAATTAAAATGAAAAAATTATCTTTAGCGCTTATTGTCGCTGGTGTTCTTGCGTCTTCTCAAGCAAATGCCAAAACAGAGGGCGATTATGTAGGAATTGATATCTTACGAACTTCGTCAAAAACAAAAAGTAATTCTAATTCTGCTGCTGATGCTGCGTACTCTGATTATTATTCACATAATAAATCGGACTCAGCATTTGGTTTTGGTATTAATTATAAACATGCATTTAATTTTGATGGAATTTTCGTTGCTCCAGGAGTCTTTTTTGAGAGACTAGGAACTGAATCTAAGGTTAATTATGCTCCAGACGGTTATGGTTATTACAACCAGTCAGTTAAGATAGGAAACAGGTATGGTGCAAAATTCGATCTTGGTTATGATGTTACTGACAAGTTTTCTGCTTATGTGCCTCTTGGTATGAACCTTGTTTCATACGAAATTGATACTCAGAATTATGACAATATTAAAACTTCTAATACCAAAAGAACTGGTAACGAATCTGGCTATTTTTATGGGCTTGGATTTTCTCATGCTTTAACGAATAACATTTCTTTAAATGCTGAATATAACAGATTATCTAAGCTAAAACTAAATTCTGCATCCGGTGCTTCGAGTGTTAGTGGGGGATCTATCGCAGCTGACACCACGGTTCAAATTTTTAAATTTGGAGTTTCTTATAAGTTTTAGTGAACTAGTTTAGTTCTGTGAAACAAGATTGGTAAGATGCTAGAGATCCATCTTGCCAACCTTTGTCGCCACAAAAGAACCTTATGACCACAAGATTTCTCAAAATCACATCACTTTTAATATTTCTATTTCCGGCATTTGCTTTTGCCGATTCCACTCAAGATATCGTTAATCAACAAGATTGGCTCACGCGTCAGCAGCAAAATATTTTAGAAGACAAAAAGCGCTCTTTGGAATTTGACACGATAAAAAAAGATTACGAGCTCAAGAAAAAAGAGGAAGAGCAGGGTGGTTTACAGACTACAGTTTCAGGCAAGATGAAAGGCGGCTGCGTGTCAATTAAAGAGATTAACTTTTCTGGTTCGCATTCAATTTCAGAATCCAGTCAGAAAAAAATTGTCGCACCTTTTATTGGCAAATGCATGGAAGCGGAGGTTTTGGCTTCGTTGATCAAAACAGTAAGCGACTATTATCACGCGCAAGGATTGATCACCACGCAAGTGACAGTGCCAAAACAAAATCTGCAAAGTGGAGTTTTTGAACTACAAATTACTGAAGGCAAAATTGAGAAAATTTCTTTGGGCAAGGATCGTTTTATCGAGAAGATGCAACGCTTCACAGCTTTTGGTAATGTTGAAGGTAAAACGCTCAACATCAACGACATCAATCAAGGAATCTCACAAATCAATCGTCTGCAATCAAACGCCGCAACGATGAAAGTTGAACCGGGAAGTGAAACTGGCGACAGCAAAATTGTGATCGACAACAACAAGAAATTTCCCGCCAAATTCACGGTTGGCAAAGACAATCTGGGCAACAAATTCACGGGCGAACAGCGCACAAGTTTTTCTTCAAGCTTGGATAATTTACTTTTCTTAAACGACAATTTGAGTTTGAACTACGCTACTAATTATAACGATCCAGCCAACACCAAAGAAATGAAATCTTTTTCCAGCAGCTTTTCACTTCCCTTCAAATATAACACATTTTCTTACGACTTCTCACGCAGCGAATATAAAGGGCATTTGCCACTTCAAAATAACGTGGTCGAGGCCACTGGTTATTCGCAATCTTCAAAATTTGGTATCGAGCGAGTTTTGTTAAATTGGGCGAAGCTACGTTTTTCTGCCAACAGCTCTTTAACTCAAAAGCAAGCGGCCAGCTATCAAGCTGGCATAAAAAGCTCAGAGCGAAGATTATCAGTTCTTAACGTTGGTTTCAGCGCATCTTCTTACATAAACGACACCACCAGCATCTATTTAAAGCCAAGCTATTCCAAAGGTTTGAAGATTTTAAATGCAACGCAAGATCAACCAAATCAAGATGGCGCAACAACAAAAGCGCAGTTCGAATATTTTAAACTTTACGCCAATTTTTCGAAGCGACTAACAATTCCAAAAACTGAAATTCCTTTCACTTTTGTCAGCGAAATGGACAGCCAATATTCCAAGCAGACTTTGTATGGTTCGGAACAATTTTCAGTTGGCGGATATTATTCGGTGCGAGGTTTTCGCGAAGGCTACATCACGGGAGATTCTGGCTATTATTTCCGCAATAAAGTGAACGTAAATTTGGGTTCATTAATCGCGCCGCTCACGAAAAATCAACCCGCCAATAACCAAAGTTTTTTGAGTAAAAATTTAGCGCACTTAAACAAAATTTCTTTCGAACCTTTTTACGATTACGGCTACACCAAATACAAATATGTCGATCAAGGCGCTGACGGACGCCTTTCTGGCGCTGGACTTAAAACTATCTTCTCGAGCAAATATTTTACTGCTGCACTGACTTATTCTTGGGCTATAAGTAAGTCACGCCTAATCACCGCAACCACCAAAGAAAATAAATTGCTGTATTTCGAAATCAGTGCGAGTTGTTGTTAGTTTTAAAATTAACTAGTGAGACCATCTATTCTCCTTTTGCAGGAACTAGCCGTTATTTCGAAAAGTTTTTTTGTACTTGAATTCGAGAAGTTTTAGAACCCGTCTAAAATCTTTTGACTTCTTCATAAATCCAAACCAAAGCTTACAAAGGCTGTGTCTTAGCAGCCTCTGTGACGTCAGAAAACAAGGGTTGATGGAGGTTAAGTTGAATAACAAAAA